>Ga0214542_1010890_pt1 | contig 12883 bp, 8 predicted proteins | sample CNSS1metaG_FD_160096 | JGI IMG/M metagenome (GOLD analysis project Ga0214542, IMG submission 160096) | Root nodule microbial communities from cowpea collected in UCLA plant growth center, Los Angeles, California, USA - CNSS1 | ecosystem: Host-associated > Plants > Roots > Nodule | place: USA...
CATTTTTTTAATTTTGTCACTGTTATAAATAGTAATTGTGACAAATAAAAAGTTAGTCACAAATAAAATATATATAGTTACAAAATTTATATTTGTCACTGTATTTTTGTCACAAAAACTCATATTTGTTGTAGTGACCCTATGTGTTTTAACCACTGTCAATGCTGGTGGATTGTTCTGTTGGGATGATTATAGAGGATTAGCTTTTGCTATTCTTATATTTAAATCGATTACTATTAAAGTTTTTTCTTTATATGTTCCCAGATTTTTCTTGTAGACTTCCTGCTGTTTGGCCATGATGCCAAGTTTCAGTATTTATTGGACAAGTCTAGTCTTTTGTACAAAGGTTAGAGCATCCCTCATTTGTTCTTTTTAATTTTTTCATTTTTTGTTGATAAAAAGGAATATAAGGTCTAAAAGATGCATAAAGTGTTGAAATTGTAAGAAAACACATTGAAACAAAACAACTATAAACCACTCCAACATATATACCACCTATGAGCAAAATGTACTAAATAATATTTTGGCTTAATTATTGATTTAGTCTTCTAATTTGTATGTTTTGTTTATTTTGATCCATTTATTATTTCTGGATTTAATTTAGACCTCTAACTTTTTAAAAAGGTTCGATTTGCTCTCCTTAATTATTATTATTATTATTCTTTTTTTTAAAACGATCCAATCTTTTCTTCTTCTATTTAAAACAAAATTGGTAATTAAGTTTAATTACAACTTATATATACATGTTAAAATTATCTTTTATAATTTATATATCAAATTATTTCACCTAAATACTAAAATTATTTTATTTTTTACACTCTACCTAAATACTAAATTTTTTTACATTTAGGAGGAGTGGTTTGATATATAAATTCTAAAAAATTATTTTAACATGTATATATAAGTTGTAATTAAACTTAATTACTAATTTAATCTCAATTTGGAGAGGAAAAAGTTGGATCGTTTTAAAAAGAATGAGGACTAAATTGAATTAAAAATAATAAGGGAACCAAATTAAATCTTTTAAAAAATAGAGTACTAAATTAAGCCCAAAAATAATAAAGGCACCAAACTAAACCAAAGCAACAAGTTAGAGGATTAAATCGATAATTAAGCCTAATATTTTTAATGTTTAGAACACCTTTCGGTAGAAAAAATCCAAGTTATATCCTTCATATATAGTTTGCAATGATTATACAAATAGAACTAGCCCTACTAAGAATTCTCATATTACATGAGATTTTTCTTGCAAAATTGTTAAAAAGAATTTGTAAGAAAATACTTTTTTTATTAATTTTTTTAAGAATCTTAATTGACAGATAATTCCTGTATGCGTAATTATTTCTTACAAAATTATAAAATTCGTAATTATTTCCTATAAAATTATAAAATTTGTAAGTATTTGTTACAAAATTTATTGTGAAAAGTATTTTATATAAAATATTTTACAAAAATATTGACAGCAATTTCCTATAAAAAAAATTTTCATAAAAAAATTTATAAATATCTCCTACGAAAAAAGTTCAAAATAAAATTGACTGAAAATATGAGTTTTTTAGTAGTGTAGAAAATTAAATGTGGTAAAAATATAAAATCATATTTATGTGCTTCACGTAAAGGTCGATGATATTGTACAAACTAAAGATGTACTCATTATCTAGATTGAAAGATGCTCCATAAAAAAACAAGGAATATTACAAATGTGATATTTTTTAAGAATACAGTGTGTACCAAAAATCTAATAATCCATGGAAAAAAAAAAGGAACAAGTATACCATTCTTCCGAGACTTGAAAACGATGTCTTGAAAAACTTTCCCCAACTACCTCTTTGACTGGTTCATTGTTAGTTTCAGGAATAGGTTTAGATTTCACATATTGTGCAATGTTACCCTCCTGAAATATTCAAAAAGAAAATGTCAAGATTTATAACTTTTTCCAAGACAAATAGCAGTCACAATTAAAGTAGCAAACACATATAAAAGTAATAAACTTGATTAAATTAAGCCTGTTACCAGATTGAAAGAAACTTAAGCGAGGAGTTTCCATACCACTATAAAGGTCCAATACTCCAAATCAGTGTAGTTTGTATCGAATTATTCTTCTTGAGCAAATATTAAAGCCGTCAAAATAGATTGGAACCTGCGAGTCAACTTAATTTATTACGGATTCGTGCTGATATAGTTTAATTTTTTTTTATAAATTTCAATATAAATTAATTTTGATCCAGCTCACCTAGAACCCGGCTCACCCGGATTGAGTCCGTGGTGAGTCGGGTTGACTCATTAACCGCAAATAAAGGGTTACACAAGTGTTTTATGTTAAGTTGAGCTTTGCATTTGGGTCATACTAAATTATTTTTTTTTAGCCAACACATAGATAATTTGTATTTTTGTGATTTGGTTTTTATTTGGATTGTATAAAGTTTATTTAGATTTTAATTAGAATTATAATTTAGTTTTAACTGAAAAAAAATAAAACAAATTGTATTATTTTTAATTAAGTGAGTCCGTGAGCCAACTCGTTTAATCCACCAACCTGTGGTAGGCGGGGCCGAGATAGGTTCGAATTTTTTTGACCCGCTAATATAAGTGAATCGAGTTGGATTGACTCACTAAATGATCAACCTATGATGGGTTGAGCCGGATTACTCATTTTAACAGTTCTAACAAAGATCTTGTTTTACGTTATACCATCCGTATGGAACCAAACTAAAATTCAACCGTACATAATCTAACCAAATCCCTATTCATGACATTCATACATAACGCAACAACATTGTGTGTTATACACAGAAACAACACACGACAATATGCTTAGTTTCACATAACCATCATCACCATCTAGCGAAAAATTAACACTTTTCTCAAATTACAAAAACAAAATCTTGAGAACCAAGACCCAAATACAAATAAAACCCTAAAATTACAAAATGACATACATCTAGCAAAAATAAAACACACGAAAATAGGGGTTAATTAACCTTGTGCCACATAGCAGCCACCTAGACTTTGTCAAAATATGATTTTCCATTTAAAAGCATTTTGAACTTGACATAAACTTTGTGCATGATCATATCCAACAAAATTGCTTTAGTTGGGACATCTTCTTGCACAATTTCAAGTAGCTAAACTAAGAATCATCATCAACTCTTAGGACAGGAACAGTAGTAGTACTATATATGATAGGACATACAATGCATATGCTTCAATCGGTTATAATATATTCTACCTTTTAAAGGTAGTTTAATTAAAAAATGCTTCATAACGTGTACGTAAGGGCTTTGTAGACAGGATTAGATATCGTGTTTGAAAAAACCATCACCTAAAGTCAATAAGAAAATCTTAAATTCGATTAACTGGTCCAGACTGAATTAAAATCGGTTAATGAGTCACCTGCTGTAATATTTAAATATACATAATTAATATAATACAGTAGATTCAATAATAGTTCTTCCCTTTATTCCTATCTAAATGTGTTTAAGGATTTTCACTAAAGAATACATTTAATTTCTTCTGTTTTTTAATGTAATTTTAAATAAGTTTTGCTTATTATATTCCCTTTAATTTTTTCTCTCCTTTTAGTTTTCAAAGAATTTTGAATGCATACTAAAAATGGAAATATAACTAAAAAATATGTAATCATGAAATTTTAACGATAACAGATAAAGAAATTAATAAAAAAACGATTATTATATATGAAAAAAGATAATATATTATTATTATTAATGATTAATTAATAATTCGGTCAATTTAAGTTATCTTTGGTATCCAAATTAATTACGACCTCAATCGTAAGAGATAATGTCATTGTTTTGAATAGATACTCCATGCTTAACTCGTTTTGAAAAAACAATGTATGGGTTAGTTTGATGGGATTGTATTGTACCATCCAACAATGCAAAGTTGGAAATAATGGCTCAGTTTCGTTAGTTTTGTGTTCTATGTATAGTCATTCGTCATCAACAATATTGTCGGTGGTGAAGTTGGTATATATAAGAAATGTGTAACTATATTTTCTGATTTTGTTAAAATATTTATTAAATATTTAAAAAAATATATTTTATTTCTTCTATTTTTATATATTTATTTTCCTAATTTTTTACTTTTACATATTTGTACCCCTAATTCTTTATTTTTATCTTAAAATTGTGATAGTTTCTAGTTACTCTCACTGACTCAACGTCTTCAAACCGCTACCGTATACAATGAACTGTCAAATAATAATATACTGTACATGATGTCTTATCACTTTACAATATCGTACATGAAGTCTTGTTGTCACTTTAACATTTTCACTCCTCACCCTATAAATGTACCAAACTACGGTGATTCATCATCTCACAAGTGTGTCTATCTATCTATTAAGCACATATGTTTTGGCCATGGCACTGCATTTCGTGTCCTGCATTTTTTCTTCCAAACCTCAAATTGTTGCACCAAAGGCTCAACATTCTCAATATTTCAACCCTTCCAAACTTGATGCTCTTCACATTTCCAACAAATGGAACATTGTTCCAGAGGAAAGGTCTAGCGCAGAAGTATATAAAACGGTAGGTCAAAATTTCATGTTTTGCTAATCTTCTTGTTGGAACCTGAACTTGATAACCACATCACACACAAAAAACAAACACAATCATAGACATGAAGGGTTGAAGTGATTATGTATTTCCTTGGCAGGGAAATCTGAGGAGGAATCTGAGGGAGAAAGTGGAGGTGGTGAAGAATGAATTGTGGAAGAGTGTGGATGAAAGCTCATTCAAAGGTTTGCAGATGATTGATGTAATGCAGCGCTTAAACATTGATTATTACTTCCAAGACGAAATAGAAGCATTGATAGGGAAGCAATACGCGAATTGTAGTAGTGTTGGGAGTGGTTATGGTAATCATATTCATCAGATTGCACTTCGATTCAGGCTATTCAGACAACATGGTTACTTTGCGTCCCAAGGTTGGTTCTACTAAACTTTATACTTCCACGTGTCTTGATATCTTCATCCAATCATTCCCGTACTGACACTGGGGTTATCATTTAGAGACTATAATTTTATATATTATATTATTTTTACACATATAAGAATTTTATATTATTTTTAATTCAAAATTTTAATATAATGAGTTTATGAGTCTTTTAGTTTATTTAGTGTTTAATTTTATTTTTTTATATTTAATGTGGATTTTTTACTCACACTTAGATTATTTTCAACAAATATGTATATGCTAAAAGCCACACAAATGTGTAACAAGTAGGAGTGGGTAAAAAATCCAATTTTCTTGATTTGATCTATTTTTCTTTGATCCAATCCATTTAAGATCCATTTTACAAAAAGTTCAGTCTATTTAAAATTTATTTTATTGGATCTGGATTTTAATATAATCTACATTTAATATATTTTATGGAATGAATATCTATTCTCTAACTCCATATTTTCAAATATGGATAATCAAAAAAATTCAATCAAGTCAATCCCAACCGAAATCTTTTTGAATCGGTCTAGGTCCAAATTTGATCGTATTTGACGAAGTCCATCCTGATCAAAATTCGGTTGTATGTGGTCAAATTTTACCGAGTTGAGCTTGACCAAAATTTTGGCATATTCGACCAAGTCGGCCACGACTGAAAGTCAACCAAGTCGGCCCTATGCTGAAATTCAGCCGAGTTGACCCGACCAAAATTCTATCAAATTCGATAATGTTAGAGTCCTAAGGAGACAAGTTTAAGAAAATTCAATTTAAATTTTTATTATAAAAAATGGATTCTAGATCTTGAACTTGATTTAAATATTTAGATCTGGATTTAAATTTTAATTCAAATATTTTGATTTATACTTTAAAAAAATTTAAACCAGTTCATTTGAAAAATAAATAAATTTGAAATCTAAAATTATTGGGATTGGATTATTGAAAATCCAATGATCACCTAGCAGCAAGAAAGTATTATTACCTGTGTATAGATTCTTGAAGAAAGTTTTATTTAAGTCCAAAACACTCGACTAATTAATGAGAAAACTTAGTTAAATTATGTGGGTTGGATAACTTCAAATACTTTCATATTTGCGTATGTTTTTGGATAAAAAAATATCTAAATTATGGAGACGTTCCTCTTCCTATATATGTAATGATTTCTAGTTGCGCATAGAACACAAAATTAAACACGTTGAAACATGTTATTCTTTTTCCTTTCCATCGTGACAAAGTTTATGTTATGCTCTATGAAAGAGATTAGAATACATAGATGAGAAAAGTAAGAGAAGAAAAAAGAAGAAAATATAAGTTGTTAATTAATAAAGAAAAATGGAATAGAAATATATGAAAGTAATAAATTAGGTTTGAAATTGTATTGTTAATAAAATTCCATTCTATTCTAATATTAAAAGTATTTGTTGCTGTTTATTTTTTCCGATGGATTAACTTTTATGTAAAGCTGATTATATTAAATCGTCTACTAAATGAAAATTACAAATTTGGATTCTCTGTTGAGTGTTTTGTGTTACTTTTTTATTGTGTTTTCATAATACATTGATTACCACTTTCATAATACATTAATTACCACTTGATATTTTAAAATATATTAAAAAAATATTTAAAATATCAATACATTTATTTTGAATGTTGAACAAAGAACCGTAAAAAAAATGAGTAGAAAATCTGGTTTGGAAAAATACTTGCATAAATATGAAACTGCACGAAAATTCATGCGCAAATCTTCACACATAAGCGTGGAAGTTTTCGGATGTGAGTGTGATCCGTTTTGTAATTTTATTTTTCTAATCCTGCAACACCAAGAGGCACAGTTTTTTTCGTTTTTTGCTTCTTTCTCTTGGAAACTCTTTTCTCCTCTTTCACTTCTACCGAAACAAACACGGGCCAAATGATTGCTTTTCCCTTTTTATATTATGTGAGGGCTAATGTTTGTTCATTGGAAACATCACAGAGGTGTTTGAAAAGTTCACCAACAAGGAGGGAAAATTCAAGCCAGAACTTAGTGAAAATATAAAGGGGATGGTAGACATATATGAAGCTTCACAGTTAAGCATAACAGGGGAACACATACTTGCTGAAGCTGAAAAATTTAGTGGCAAGGTCCTAAAGGAAAAGGTTGATTGCATCGATAGTCATGGAGATAAGCTTGTGAAGAGAACCTTAGAACACCCTTTTCACAAAAGCTTCGCCTTGTTTACCGCTAGAAATTTCTTGGGCGATTTTCATGACAAGAATCTATGGCTAAGTTCCTTTCAAGAGATTGCGAAAATGAATTTCAGTTTGCTACAATGCTCGTACCATCGAGAGATTGATCAAATTTCGAAGTATGATGGAAGTTTAATATTATTGATAAACTAAGATTTTGCTATCATGATGAGTCCTCACAGTTCAATCATTTTTGCAGATGGTGGAGCGGGCTTGGTTTAGCCAACGAGTTAGTGTATGCGAGAAACCAACCCCTTAAATGGTACATTTGGTCGTTGGCATGCTTCGCGGATCCTACTTTATCAGAGGAAAGGGTTGAACTCACAAAACCAATATCTTTGATCTACATAATAGATGACATTTTCGATGTTTATGGGACTCTAGACGAGTTAACTCTTTTCACAGAAGCCGTTTGCAGGTGGGTAAATGAATCCACTTATTTACTATAAGAACTTTCATAGATCAAATTACAAACAAAGATTAATAAAGAACCGTGCAGATGGGATATTACAGCCCTTGAACAACTACCAGATTACATGAAGACATGTTTCAGGGTCCTCTATAATCTCACTAATGAAATCAGCTCCAAGGTGTATCAGAAGCACGGGTGGAACCCCATACACTCACTACAAAATGCGGTAAAAGAATACCCGCATATGATTCATTTTATACTCTACTGTAAATCCTTAGTTTACTAAGATTCATGTGAAGTTTTCAGTGATGCATGTGCAAGAAGTTTGGTTTATATCTACATATTGAGAATTTTATCATAATTGAACATTGATATCTTGATGATCATATATATAGAATGTAAAATAGATGGTGATTTTTGTGCAGTGGAAGAGTCTGTGCAAAGCCTTCCTAGTTGAAGCAAAATGGTTTGGGTCTGGGAAGTTGCCCGGTGCTGAAGAATACTTAGAGAATGGGAGTGTTAGCTCTGGAGTGCATATTATGTTGGTTCACAGTTTCTTTCTTTTGGGTGAGGGATTAACCGAGGAAAATGTTGAGATCATAGACAGAAATCCTAACATCATTTCTTCCCCAGGAACAATTCTTCGACTCTGGGATGACTTGGGAAGTGCACAGGTAAACAGATTTTATGTGTTGATAGAGTTAATATTATAAATTTGAGTCTAATATTATAAATTAGTGATACCACAGTGGTATTGTTGTAAAGGATGAGAATCAAAAAGGCAATGATGGATCGTACGTGGATTATCTGATGATGGAAAAGGCAGAGTACACGAGAGAAGTAGCAAGAGAAAGAGTGATGAGTAAAATTTGTGATGCATGGAAGAGACTGAACCAAGAGTGCTTGTTTCATAAACAGTTTCATCCAACATTCACGAAGGCTTCACTGAATCTGGCAAGGATTGTACCATTGATGTATAGTTACGACGAAAAACAGTCCCTTCCAGGACTAGAGGAGCAAGTGAAGTCTCTGTTTTATGATAGTTTTCTTTAATTTATAGCCGTCCAAGTAATCCCTATTTTGGGTTTAGATGACCACACTCATTCAAGGAACACCTCCTTAATGGTTTTACCACTTTGCCTTACTAAGTTCCACTGAGAACTACTATTTAAATTTTTATAAATGTATGGAGTGCTTATAAAAACGAAAGGAACTTGCTACTTTTCAAAACCATAACTAAGTCTTCAACAGTTTAGTGCAATGGCGAAATCTAGCGAGAAATAACCTTATAGAATTATATATGCTACGATTCAAATAACATATCGTGAGTCCTAAATGACTCTTGTGTTAAAAGTGTTGATGATAATAATATATTGAACTAATTATTTTCCATTTAACCTTTTAGTTTCAAAGCTTGTTTTTGTTGCTAGAAAATATTTAGATTTTTTTAGTTTAAAGGAGAGATTAAGAAGGAATATTCAATAATGACTTATATTTGTGATAGTCAAGAATGTCTTGTATAGTTCGTTAGTAATCAACTTTTTAATTATTTTTTGAAGAAAAATAAACAAACAACGTATCATAAGAGTTAAGGGTGAATTATTATAAATTTTATGTCATTCTGCTTTTTAGATGACTTCTATTTAGGACTGGTCAAAATAACTAAACTATATTATATTGTTCAAACTACAGTAAACTAGAAAATAATTTGTCTAAAACCGAACTTTTTTTTATTTTAAAAAGTTTGAGCTGAATCACCGAACTGAATCGGACTCTAATATAAATTGAATTGTTATGAATTGAATATTTTTTCCAAACTGCATTATTTTTAAAATGCATCTTGTATTACTATTTCGGGATTAGAGTTTTTTAATTGAATTAATATAACTATTGATTTATTATATATCTGAAAAATATGTTAGTCGTATCACATTCAAATATTACATAATATATTCTTAAACATGTATAATCATTATTATGATAAAGTGAAAATAATTATCACTTAGTTATGATGAAGAAATATAATATCAATTTTATTTTAAATCACAGCACCTTAATTAAATTAATGCAATTTAAATTAGTACAATTTTACAATATACATTTATCAACGGTTAAAAAATGTAGAGGATAAGAAAAGACATTACCTTGATATTATTATAATATGTAAATAATAACTACATACACCATTATATTATGTAATTTGAAAAACATTACAGCAAAAATAAATAAAGAGGGTGAATGTAAATAGGAAAAAATCCATCAAAGTTTTAATTTACTCTTTTTTCGTAGGTTTTATATAGTTTGTGGAGCCTCTAGTTGCATTAACTACTAGTTTAGAATTATTTGACATCATTAAATCTTTTACAGGATGGAATGGTTTAAATAAAAATGAATTTTTGTATATCTAAAGAAAAATAAAAAATAAAGGGTAGTGAAGAAATGGGTGTAAAAAAAATGTTTCAACTACCGTAATTACGAAACTTGAAATGATTTTTTGGTTAAGACGAGATGCCTTCCAATAATATCATCAGGAGCCCTCAATTAATGCATCTGTAATTGGTGAATTGCATTGTGAGCTTGAAGGCCAAGTGGCGAGCCTCAAGTTTGCACCACTCAAATCAATCAACACTTAAAAGCAGTTTTAGTTACCTCATCAATTAAGTGAACTGTATTTTCGGTGGTTCAGTTTTTTAAAAGTGAACTATTAAATAGTTTAGTTAAATTTCTACTCTAAATAATTCGGTAAATTTAGTTTAATATAGTACACTTGATATTTTGAAACAGTTCAAATAATTTTGTACAGTCCTACTTCTATTAGATCATCTTTTGTTCTTGTAAAAATGTTTTGTATTCTACTCAATATCCGTTTCTAAGTATACCTATAAAGTCATAGCAAATGCTAATAATATCCTCTTTTTTTATATGTCAATGGGATGTTTTTATACTCTTACTCGAAAAGGTGTATTGATGGACAAAAATTTTTGGTATTATAAAAGAATTTGGTAGTAAATTAAAATTATCGACGTTATTAATGACAAAACATCTATTACTAAGATCTTAGTTGATAACTTTTATTGGTAGATTTTCTTTGTAGTTAGTAATTACATATGTGACAGTTGGTAACTATAACAACCAGGGACGGAACAACTTAATGACAGAGGGGAGTCACGGCTCCCCCAATCAATTTTATTTTATTTTATTTTTTATATTTAAAAAATAATATTTATAAATTATTACTTTATTTATATTTATTTATTTTATTTTATTTTTTATATATTTAAAAAAATATATTTATATATTACTACTTTATTTATATATTATTACTTTATTTATATTATTACTTTATTTATATTAATTTAGTTTGAAAAATCTTTTTTAAAATTTAAAAATCACATTTTTTTTCTCTATTATAATTTCTTATACTTTTTTATTTGGTTTCTCTCTTCCGTGCCTCCATCTCTTTCTCTCGTTTTATTTTCATCTCAATTTTCACTATCAATTTCTTGTTATTTTCAAAATCAAATTGCACTACAGCAAGATTGAAGAGTTAAGGAACATTTTGGACCGAACAATTTCTTCTTTTGAGTAAGTTCATCTTTTCCTTTTTTTTAAGCAATATATTTCCCTCTTGTATGTGACTTTTCTACGCTCTAGACATATCTCTATCTGTTAGAGATCATAAAATCACGCTTTAATTGTTGATCAAGCTCTTCTTTGTGTAGATAGAGCTATTTTAGGCTTTGAAGTTGTGTAAGGGAAAAACAAGATTAGGAATTTACTTTAAGGTAAAGGAAGCTAATCATTTAGAAGTTATTAGTTTTCTAAAAATATTAAGGAAGGCGTGTGATGAAGATGAAAAAATGCATCTACGTCATCTAAAATTGAGAAACTTCATGAGAATCCAAATATTGAAGAAAACGAAAAACAATTCTCTAATGTTTCTAAAGTTATATATAATGAATTTGAAAATACTTTAGAACGTGATCCGGGGAAGTGTCTTCAAATTTGGCAATACCCACCAAATCAAATTGACGAGGTACGAAGTGCTTATCTAAAATGGGATTCATATCAAATGCATCTAACTAAAGATAACTTTTATTTTTTTTTATATATATTATTGTTGATGATAAACTTTATGTTACTCTTTCATATATATTATTGTTATATTGTTTGGATTCTATTGTCATGAATGCTTATTTTGAATAAAAAAATGATGTAAAGAAATTAATTTTTTTAATTAAAATAAATTATTATTTTTTAATTAAAAATAATAATTTATATATAACAAATATAATTTGGCTCCCCTAAAATTTTTGATCAAGTTCCGCCACTGATAACAACCAAAATTCATTAGTAATGATTTGTCCGTAAAAATCTTGATTTGATCTTTTTCTTCATCCTCGTATTCTTTTTGTTTTTTCATTTTCTTCTTCCATTTTTTCCTTTTTCTTCTTCCTTTTCTTGTCTTTCTCTACTTCCTCCTTTTTTCCTCCTCCTCTTACATCATTAATGTTGCAACGTTTTGTTATAACTCTTCCTCATTCTCCTCTTCCTCCTCCTCATCCCCATCCTCCTTTTGTCCATATTGTCACTACTTCTATTGTTGTCACAATTGTCTCTATTATTATTGTTACAACTGCCTCCGTCGTTGTTGTTGTCACTTTCTTCCCCTCTTCTTCTTTCTTTTTCTCTTCTTTGTCACACAAATCTTCAATTAATTTATAAAAACAAATTATCAAATATGACAGAAAAATTTGCACCCATTTATATCGAATAAATTACGAACAAATTTAGAAAAAAAACAATTATTGACAGTTTTCAAAAAGTACAGTTACCAATAGATTTTCACACTAGTGCAGGAAAGAGTTTCTGTCGCGGTTATTTTAGTCTTTTGGCCCCGGTTTAAGACCCGAGGTATATATTGCCGAGGTAAAAAATGTTACCTTTCTGCCTCGGTTTACACCTGAGGCATATTCAATCATTACTGCCTCAGTTCTAGAATAACCGAGGCCTAATATAGACATTAAAAATAAAAATAAAAATTAAAACAACCCAGCCTTTCTGCCTGAGTTCCATTATCAGATTCAATGTCTATTACACATAAACACTCACGCACCCAAAGCACAAAAACAGTGGCCATTTTAGAACCCTTTTTTCACCATTATCTCATCTTCATCTTCCCGACCACCATTGTCGGGAAGATCCCCATACGGCTGAAACTGGTTCGGCAACCCAATCGGCTCCGCGGTCACGCCACCCAAGTTCGCCGTGAACAACAGCCACTCT
>Ga0214542_1010894_pt1 | contig 12877 bp, 7 predicted proteins | sample CNSS1metaG_FD_160096 | JGI IMG/M metagenome (GOLD analysis project Ga0214542, IMG submission 160096) | Root nodule microbial communities from cowpea collected in UCLA plant growth center, Los Angeles, California, USA - CNSS1 | ecosystem: Host-associated > Plants > Roots > Nodule | place: USA...
TGTTTGCACATCTATTCCAACATTCACGTTTTTAGTATCAACTTGGCATACGATATACTGTAACGTCCCAATTTAATAGAATAATGCTAATAAATAAAAAGTCGCAGGTTTATAGTATATAAAAAAATAGAGCACTGACAAAGTATATCAGGATTAACTTTATAAAGTTATTCATAATATACTAAAAGGGATACCCAAAGGCACAACACAATGCCTGGAACATATACTAAACATGAAATAGTTAAACTTGAGAGTGCTTACAGAGTAGGAGTTGCACAGTAAAACAGTTCAATAAAAGGTGCTCAAAAGAGCATTAGCTACCACGTCTAAAATGAGACAGCAACATCACCACCATCTGAACAATCCCCAAGAATCTCCACATCTACTCACACCATGTATTTGGTGATCATTGCAAAAAGGAAAAGCCAAATAGAGAACAAAAACACAGAGAGAAAGAGCCATTATCCTGCCAAAGACTAGGACCTCTTGCTACTCTCACCACTTGAATCAGTTTGCTCTATGTGAGTCTGATTAATTCTTTAGAGTTTCAGGATGCAACCTTGCTTGAATCCTTATCTGATTATATACACTACAACACCACCAAGAAATCTCGCTAAGAGTCTCATGGAATTACGTCTACTCATGCCATGTCCATGTTTCTCACACCAAATCCTCAAATTATCTCAAGCATTATAATTTCATGCTCATGCCCAACCAGCCAGCCAATTCACGACTCATTTCATGCCAAGCACAACATATAACAGTATCATCACATTGCATTAAACATATGTGGCATCATACTTTATACTATAAAAAGGGTAAACAAATGAATCATGGAAGCAAACAAGCTTTCAAACAACTCTATTATTAATCTCACTCAAGCTAACGAGCTCTCGCTCAAGCTAAAGGAGTCTCTCGCTCAAGTCAGAAACTCTCACCTAGGCAAGATTGCAAATTGTGCACACCACGAGTTCTCGCTTAGGTTAGCCCATCTCGCTCAGGCGAGATTTCTCTCGTTCAAGTGAAAGGCCTTCGCTTAGGTGACAGTTCGAGGCAGAGGGCAGGGACAAGTTTATATTATTCTCACTTAGGAAAGAGCATCTCGTTTAGGCGAAAAACCACTCACTTAAGTGCGCAAAACAGATCCACATCTGCATTCACGCATGCAAAGCCAAAATCCCAAATCGAAACACAAGAAGTTCATTTTCACACCAACATAAGCATCATCCAAGTAATTTATAAACATGAAATAGAAGCAAACGTAAGCAATGTACTTCAAAAATGTGAAAACCCTAGTTTCCCTTACCTCAAAACATAGAGCAAACTGTGGAAGGAGAGTTCTAACAGGAACAACACCACAACTCTAGGAACAAACTAATGAGCTGAAAAGATGCACACACGAACGATTATAAGGATGAACCCTAGACAGAACTAACACAACCAAACTGAAAAGGACGGGAAAACACGAAGTTTGTTTATTCAACTTACATGGAGGGAGCTTTCGACTAGCTCGGAGGGGAGTTTCGCAGTGCCCTAGCAGAGCTCTTGATCCAAAAAAGGGAGAAGGTGAGTGAAATGGTTTGGGGGAATGAGACAGAATCGGAAGCATGTGGGCAGCTGAAGGGATCTTGGAAAACAAGATGGGCTACCCTTAGGCCTTTTTACCAAAGCTGGCCCAACTTTTTAACACAGAAAAAATGGGGTCTCACATATAGTGTAAAACTCTTCTCACTTTTATAAAAAAATAGTACATTTTAATTTGAAAAATGTAAAGAATATATTGATAGAGGCAAAAGTTAAGAAAAATAATGGTTTAAGTCAATCACAAAGACGAACCATTGGCTCTTATACAACAAATGGTTTTTTTTTTCGTACAGGTTCATTAGGGATATATTATATATGTGACAATAGTCCAATCCATATAACGAATTGACACTACTTTTAACCTAAAACCTTGAGGCATTGAGTTTATGGGTTTTTTTTCTTAGATGGTATTTAATGTTGTCATTTGTATCCAATGTAGGACTTAGACTCATACTTGGATAATTCCCAACATATGTTGTGATTTTCTATTGGTTAATCAAATTTCTTTGGATTAAATTACGACTTTTACTAAGCTTTTGGAGTAAATTATTAAAAAACAAATGAATTAGGGTAAAAGAAGTTAATAATATATATATATATATATATATATATATATATATATATATATATATATAAAACTCAATTTTTCCCTTAATGTAGTACGAAATCAACTAAGGTATCAATCCAAGGAGAGTGCAAAATTTTGAGCGAATGAAAATGTGTAAAACCGATTTTAATGCAAAACAATAGGGGAGATTTGAAATAAAACTTTAAAGAACACTAAAATGATCCTACATTACAAACGAGAAGATGAACAAAAATATTTCTATGTCTAAACTCAAAATTACTCCAAAATAGTGTGAATGATAAAGTTTAATATGCTAAAATGAATTACAATGCATGGAAATGAGATATGAACGCCTACAATGTATTAACAAATTATATGAAACCTATTATAAGCTTTAAAACTAGCTAAAATGATGGATAGATGTTGAAATGCAACCCGTTTGATGAAATGCCTACAAGAAAAACTAAAATGCAACATGTGTTTGATGAAATGTCACATTAATTTACGAATGAAGAATATACAAAGGAGAATATGAGCTAACTGACAAATTGGAAGAATTAGAAGTGAATTGCGACTATTGTAAAGTATTTGTATAGTTAACATGAGGGAATGTAACCAAGCTAATACTGAATATTAAAGCATTTTAATATAACCATACTTGCAAGTCATCTGAACATGCTACCACATTGGAACTTAAGCTAACTAGCATACTTACTTGGACCAGCTTGTCAAGAACTCCACGAGGCAGATTCGCTGAGCTGGCTGATCTGCATTCACTGATGACATCTTTTTTATGTTGACCTGGAAACTTGCTACTTGTAGAAGTTGGTATAACTTCTTACACTTGAGTTAACCTGTTATTGGCATTGGATTGACCTGTTGTAGGTAGTGTTTTTGAAGTTGTTAGTTCCTTAGGTAGTTAAACTTATAAAGGTAACAATATTAAAAATATAAGAACTACACACTACATTAGACCCTAAATTTTATATTTTCTCAATTTTCCTTACAATAGAAGCATTCTTTTAGAGGTATTTCATTTCCATGACTACACAGTGAGCTTGGTTGTGGATATCTTGAAGATTTGCCCATTGATTTAAAAATTCAATCATTAATTTAGGTTTGCTTCTTCTCTATACAGTTTTTATTACTATTTTAAGTAATTTCATCAATTAAAATCCTTTTTTTTCATTTCTCTCACCTAAGCCAAGTTCATGTCATTAGGATTTTACTAATTGAGCCTTGTTTTAGCAATTTAACACTAATTTTAGTGTGGAACCATGCTAAAATTCAAAGAATAAAGAGTAATCAACTTATCCAAGTGACAACATAGTGACCTTTGGATCAAGAACGAGAGTTAAGTACTTGATGAGTTGGTATTTTTGCCATCATTCAATGTTTAATTTTGGGTATTTAATTGAATTTGTGTGCATAAGGATTGATTTAATCAGGATTTGTGATAATTAGGCTTATTGAGTTTATGAGATAAAAATGACTTAAAAAGTGATTTTAGTTGCATAAAATATTATTGGATATTCTAACGTTTGTTAATGCAGTTGAAATTTAATTTAGGTCATTAAAAGTGTAGAATTGAAATGTTTCGAATTATAATTTAAGTGCAAAATTAGTAAATTCTAGAAAGAAATAATTCAAGAGCTAAATGCATCCCTGCTTTTTACTTATACACCATAGTTTTTAGAGGGCCACTTAAATCCTACTTCTACACCCTTGCTTTTGTCTATTTTCACCCCTCTTATCACTTAAACTCAGCTCAACCAGATCATGTCATGTGGCAATCCTCCACTAATTAAACTAACCAACCAGAACATGACACATGTCAACATCAAAGCACTCAAAACTCATCCAACCAAATGTTGCCACATCATCATCTTCAACCTTCCATCTTCTCCCCCACAAACCAGAAACCCTATCCCAAATGAAGCCTCCACGTACAAGCAAATTTGAGCATCCAAAATGCAGCAACGTGAACACCACCACATCTGAAAACACACACACACACACACAAACACACACACACACACACACCTGCAAATCCAAATTGAAGCCACCCCGTCAATTCATGAACCTCGCTCAAAACTGCCACGAAATCACCACACCACCAACGCAGAACCTCGCGACTCCACCACCAACCACTTCATTACGTAACCAAACCTACATAGTGCTTGGACCTACAACAACCAACATCAAAACTTCAGCCACCACCGCATCCACATCATTTAAGAAGAACGAATCAAGTCAGACATCGTCGCCGACCACCATCAGATCTACACCTTCAACCAGCAACGTGACCACGAAGCCATTGCAACACCTCATTCACGAAGAAACATATAACAATCATTTAATGGAGGCGAAAACCCTAATTTTGGAGAGAGAAAGGTGATGCCACTTGTTAGACTCTCATTGCACAGTCAATAAGTCAATGGGTCAAACCTGGTCAAAGTGTGGTCAAAATATTCAAAAGCTGGTCATATATCTAAAGTTTCACTACAAGAAATATGATTATTATCTATGCCCAAAATTCGTAGATAATAGACAATTTTCGTAGGTAATTTGTTGTTATCTACGAATTACCTACGAAGCGAATTTTGTAGGTATTGGGCTGGTAGGTAATTTTATCTACGAAAATGTCATTCGTAGGTAACGTCATCTACGAACATTACCTACGAAAATATTCGTATATAAGAGACACTTCCCATTACTAAGGTTATCTACGAAATATTTCATAGATAACTTATCTACGAAATATTTCGTAGATAACTTATCTACGATCATTTTCGTAGGTAACTTACCTACGAAATATTTCGTAAATAATTTACCTACAAAAATCTTCGTAGATAATTTACCTACGAACTTTTTCGTAGATAACTTAAATCTATATTAAAAAAATAAAACAGGTTCTAGATTCTCAAAAAGACTTTCAAAAGCTGCATTTCTTATATAGTCTCCAGGAATTTGTTTCGTATGTATTGCATAAAATCCTAATCAAGTTCTAATAAACATAATCTAAAAGTGCTATCATAATTCAAAAATGTAAAAATTCTAAATGCCTAATATTTAGTAGTCATGGTTTCTCGTCTTGGTGACTTTTTTGTTGGTTGCTTTGTTGTGGTTGTCCCGGTCTTGTGGAAGTTGGCGTTGCTCATATTAATGTTGTTGCCATCTCTTCTACTACTATAACATCTATCATACATTCAATCTTGATTGGTAGGAAACCACTCCATGGTCTGTGTATTTAAAACATAAAAATTAAATTAAAGAAGTCAAGACTTACAAAATGCTTAAAAGTCAAATTAATCCAATGCTAGATGAATGCAATTAAAAGTCAAATTAAAAATCTTCACAAGCATCAAAATAGAGACAATGTTCTTGTAATTCACTTAAAGGAAGGTGAATGCAATTAAAGCCTATATCAAAGCTACATTTTTAAATACCTAATAAGTAGGTAATTTTCTATGATGGAACTAGATCAGGTGAACCTAATGACTGTCCAAAACTTACCATGTAGCCCCTAAGCTTCAAGCATGCCAAAGATCCCTGCACAAATCAACACACACCTCAACATATATATGCATGCCTTGTTAATGACTCCTTCGTTAATGCCTTGTTATTGAGAAACCAAACACTAATAGAATGCAACATAACATTATGAATTCTAAATTAGAAAAAAGTTTAATGTATAGAAATTCATTAAGATGTATGAGTTCAGATGTTGTGGGGAACGGTAATCATCATATCTAGGACTTAGTTGGTGTTTAGTTCTAATTGGTTATTAACATAGGATCATCTGAATTATAAATTATAAATCTAATCACATACCTACAAACCAAATTATTATCATAGAAGGAACCTGTAAAGGATTAGAAAATAAGCAAATTCTAATGGATACATCCATGCAATAATTTGGCTTAATAACTTTTTAGTTCTCGTGGTATACACCCTTTTATCCTGAAAAATCAATAATTTTGCTTTTGGTCCTCGTTATTTGGTTGTACTCCCTGTAATATTTGATACATGTTGAATTAATCCTTGTAAAATAGATATTATAGGAATTAATATCAAACAAAGACCAAAAGCCAAAGTGATTGAAACGAATAGTAATTTTATGCAGGGATTAAAACCAAGAAAGACATATATTACAAGGACTAACATGCAATCTAATCCTAATCATTCTAGTTTTCTACTCAATTATCAAGTCTCTAATTTTGAAATTTAATTTGGGTGTAGCATAGAATAGAATAGGTACTACCTCAAAGGTATATAGACTACTTCAACTCCGTTGCCTGACGTAATCCCTTTGATGCGAGCAACAAAATCCTCTTCTTTATAGATTATAACATGATGACACCCATCTTCCTTGGCTTGCGCTGCCTTCTCTTTATTTGACACAATTCCTATAACAGTTGCACCAAGAGCATTTGCCCATTGGCATAATAAGGATCCAACCCCATCAGCTGCTGCATGGACAAGAATTGTATGACCAGGTTCAACCTGTAAAGTGATACGTACATAAACTTCGTTAATGATCATGCTAGGGGCAAATTAAGAGAATATATTTATTTCAAGACAAAGCGTGAATTCATCAGTTAATATACTATAGTCCGCAGTTGAAAACAACAGATACAGAAGGAGTACGCCATAAATTGTCAAGTTCTAGTGAACGAAAAGAACATAAAGCAACAAGGTAAGCCCAACCAAGCTCATCAAAACGGGGACCAAGTATATGAATTAACAAAGAACTAAATTGAAAAGCTAATTAGTAGAGATTCTCAATAACTACAACTGACTAATATTCTGAGTCCTAAACTAACATCTACTAAATATACTAATGAATTTAGATTAGTATGATAAGAAAACTAATAGATAATAGTAAAATAGCTTCAGCTACAAGGATTATAACATCATAGAAAATGACCTTAAAATAGCTCAAGCCAGTAGTTTTTCAAATTACATTACCTCGGTAAATGTGACCCAACATGCATGAGCTCAATGTGTCCCAACATGCACATCACAACTATTGCAATGAGAGGTTAATGCATTGGATGGCCAAATTCATGATATCCATGATATGCTGAACTCATTCCAGACCAGAAATGATCCTTAGGATGACTAAGTGTGTTGGTTGTTTAGGATCATGCATTGCATCCATGTGTGTGTGTTTTTTTTCCAGTTTTAACTCTCTTAGTTTCAGTTGGTTGTTTTTATTTTCAGTCGGCTAATTATATCAGCTTTATGGTTGTATTTTCTATTTTTAGTTTTTGTTGGTTGTATCATGTTCCTGTATTAATGAAAGTATATGCAATGTTTGTTCTCCTTATGCATTTTTTTTTGCTTGATGAATCCAAAGGGGGAGAAAAATTGGAAAATGGAAAATTCATCACATTGAACTAACTAAGAGCATTAAAATTGGAATCAATAATCAAATCTAAATTTGAAACCATATTATTGATAGGGGGAGCATGTGCATATTTGTGTGCTTTTTAGCTTGTGTGTATTGCTACTGTAAGCATTTTTTAGGTTCACAGGTTTCAAGCTAAGATATAACTTCATAAACTCAATGATATTCAATCAATGGAAGCAATTTGAAATGATTGATAAAAGAAGATAGAGGTTGGCTTCATCAAATCAAGGGGAGATTGTTGACATGAGAAGCCAATGTGGTATGCTTCTTAAAGATTTGATGAAGATTTAATGAAGCTCTTTTGAACTATCTTGAAGCCATTACCATTGGAATGAAGCCTACATTGATGAAGGAAAGGATATTTGATGGTATTCATGTTGATCAAGACTGAAACATGTGCTCTCTACCTAGTTACATCATTAAGAAAGTGTATTTAAAGTTTGTAATTCATATTGTAGACCTTGTTGCATTACTTAGATGTATTTGGTCTTAGGTGTGTCTTTTAATCTGTTGAATGGTTTTTCAACAGGTTATAATGTCTCTTTTAATCTATTGAATGGTTTTTTAACAGGTTAAAAGGTTGGTTGTAATAGTCTTAAACTGCAACAAATTCAATCAGTTGATTTATTTTTTAATCGACTGATTTCACTTAAGTCAAGTGAAATCAATCGATTGATTTGAAAATCAACCTATTGAATTTCGTAACAGTTTGACTATAAAAGTTGTGATTTTCGAAGGAGACGTCTGTTGATGATTTTTTAGCGCAAATTTATTCTGAAAACTTGTGGAAACTCTTTCCTTCGTGATCATATAGTTTGCAGCAGTTGAAGATTGATCTTGGATCAATTACTGGAGCTTTTAGCTTGGTTTGAAGCTTGGAGAAAGTGGTTTGTGATAGGCTGGGTTGTGCTACCACTCAGGTTTGATCTTTCTCAAGATTTTTGTGTGTGCCTGGTGGTTTTCCAGGTCTGCAAGAGGGTTCTTCCTGTGCTGGTGTGACTCTTGTGTGATTCAAGAGTCTTTTGTGTGGTTTTTGCATATTTTGAAAGTGTAAAGGTGAATACTTTGTGAATCTTTTGAAATAGTGCAAAGTCAAGCTCAGGTTGTCTTGACCAACTAGATGTAGCTCAGGTTTGAGTGAACTAGTATAAAAATCTCATGATCTCTTCTTTAACCTTCCTCTCTTGCATATTCATTTTAAAGTTTAAAGAACTTGTGCTTTAATCATCTTTTTTATGTTCTTGCATGTTTTCATGACATCTACAGCATTGAGCATGTTTGCATAATCATTTATAATCTATCTTGATTATTCTTGTGCATTGTTCCTAGTTTAAAACTCAAATCTACATTTCTGCATTTTTTCCAGTATTTCAACTGACTGTTTTTCTGTTTCAATCTGTTTAGTAAAATCAATCTGTTAACTCTATTTTTGATCGACTGAAAGTATACTGTCCAGCACCTTTTGCATCCTAACTTGGTGATCTAATTGATTCAATTAAAGGTGGTTTTTAGCTTTCAAAGATAGCCTAAATTTTTAACTAGCTAATTCAACTCCCCCTTCTTGGCATTTCAACCATTTCAAAACTAACATGAAACTTATCTGAAGACAACATGTAATGCGTGGAAATGGATTAAAAATAAATGAAACCTATTTACTAATGATGTACTATTTACTATGAAAGCCAAAATACTCAAAACAATGCATAAATAGTCATGAAGTAAACCATTTTTAAAAATTCCTCAGTGAAATTATATGAAAACAAGGTGCTTTGTAGAAATGCTTAAGTGCACTATGAAAATGAAATATGCAATGTAGTTAATCCACAAACAATCTAAACAATTAAAATGATCCTAAAGTGCAATTAAAACTCACTGAAACAGTTGGAATCAGAAAATCACAACTTAAACATCAGAAACAATGAAACTAAGTTGACAAAGAAGCTTCCTCTTTTCGAAAGTGTAGGGCAACATTTGTTTTCCTCACTTAGTACATGAAATCGTGAGTTCAACCTCTCAATAAACTTATTTCAATGCGTATTGAATAAAGGAATTGGAACGAAAGCATTTGGATATGAGTCGAGTGAGAATTGGATTAAACAGAACGTAGGTTAACTAGCTAAGCAACAAACTTAACCACCGAAATAAGAACTAAGAAATTATGGGTCGAAAATGAAATGAAAGTGTTTAAACGTTCGATTAACTAAAATGAAGCTATAGAAAAAAAAATCATGAAAAACAATGCACGAATGAATGAATACGAATCAAAAATGCAAAACAATGAGATGAACACATGAAGAATAATACTAAGCATATCAGATTTTGAATTAAGCCTCTATACTACCAACTGAACATCCAAAACACATTCGAATAGGTAAAAAAAACTCATATCAAACTAGAAATTATGATTTAAACGGTGGAAAAGCAAAATTGAAACAAAAATAAAAAATTTAGATGAAGAATTCTCATGACGATTTAATTCACTTTAGCCAAGGATGATTGTGCATTCACTTGGTTTAGTGTGGATACATTTTGCTCTAATCAATTTTGAATGTGTTTCAACAATCAAAACTGATTAATGAAGTGAAATGAATCATCGAAAGCTCAAACATCAAACATTCACTGTTTGCTCATGAAAAAAATGGAAAGAATTCTAATAACTGAAATGTCTAACTCTACCAAAACTAAAACTGAGTTTCTAATTCTAATACGACTTAACTAACACTACTTTAACCCATTCACTTTATGCTAAGATTTACTGTCGATTAAACTAACTAATGCTTATCTATATACTATAAAACTAGCTCAAAGTCTAAACTAAACTTAACTTTCCACCAAACTAATATCAAGAGTAATGATCTACTAACCTAGATTATTTATAAGACTAATTCTACAACTGACACTAAAAAAATGCTAAAAACACCAAATTAAGCTATATTTGTAAAACTAACCTAGAATGCTCTCTAACCTAAATCTAATCTAAAAACTACGAATAGACCACTAAACTAACCCAAAAGAATGCATTTAGCATAGGAAAATAGTAATGATTAGGGACTAATCAAGCTCTAATATTGTTTCTACTACTATTTTAGTGTTACTAGTCTTTCTACCCATGCAACACACAGTTTTTTCTAGATACACTTATTCAATTACATAATAATTATCAAACAACAAATAATATTTGTGTTAAACTTAAGTAACATTCAGAATATGTTATTTACACAGTACACAAATTGTTAGTCATTATTAGTAGGAGATAAAAATATGTATATAAACATACAACCGCTGGACAAATTTGATGGATTAAAAGTTGCACTTGGTGAGAAGTTATAGTGGTTGTTAATGTCAGAACGTTGAACAATTTTATCGATAGAACTTCCATAGCTTTGTATGTGATTTTCAACAACTTCATATGCATTTAATTGAAGTTTTCATTTTATAAATGAAATTGGATATGTATTTGTGAAAACCAAACAAACAACACTTACCATGACTTGTTCCATATATTCCATTTACATTGTCAAAGTTATTGGCTTCATTATCGACATCTACAATTATTTTAAATTATTTTCAATAACTTGTAAGAATAAATAAAATAAGTTATTTATATAACAAAGTTTGTTTAAGAAAAATAATTACATACTCAAATTCAACTCAGTTAATGGTTTCCTCTGTATAATCTTCTTCATGTATGTGCCATAAAATATAAAACTTATATTATTATGAATATTGAGACTCTTTAGGTGTATTGAAATTGAAATAACATTGTATACATATATCAAACTTGATATGTTGCTACATTGACCGTCATTGTGTGTATATTGTAAAACAGACAACTACTTAAAAAAAAGATAGGATAAATGTTGCATAACAGCATTTTTAAAGAATAACAGTTCATCATTGTTATTGTGTAAGTATTTACACTTTGTATAATCAATGTTGCATACTACAACCTACATTTGAAGAAGCTCATCATTGTCAACTCTATAATTTCAAGGAAATGAGCACCATTATTACAACCTGACTGGCATTTATTATAACTTTAGTTAATGAACACCATTACCATTGAACAATTGAATAATTAGGAGAACATTGTGAAATAAATAATGGCATACCTATAGTTTGCCCTTTGTTAAAGAGTTTCAAAAATTTCCTTGTACACAACGTTTTTAGTTGTGTTTATGATATTTTCATCTTCATCTAGAAAAAGTATTTTGAGTCCTTTCTTTGTTTTTACTGTGGACATGTGAACCCAAGGTGGTATGCTTCTTGAAGATTAGATGAAGATTTAATGAAACCCTTTTGAACTATTTTGAAGCCATTACGATTGCAATGAAGCCTACATTGATAAAGGAAAGGAGATTTGATGATATTTATGTTGATCAAGGCTGGAACGTGTGCTCTCCACATGGTTACATCATTAAGAAAGTGTATTTGAAGTTTGCAATTCATATTGTAGATCTTGTAGCATTAATTTGATGTATTTTTTCTTTGGTGTGTCTATTAATCTGTTGAATGGTTTTTCAATAGGTTAAAATGTCTCTTTTAATCTATTGAATGATTTTTCAACAGGTTAAAAGTGATGAGTCCATCTTCAAGAGTAAGGAAGCCAAGGAGAAGCCATGTGGAATGGATGAGGCTTCCATGGAGAAGGATGAAGGTGCGGAAGCTAGAAGATGAGAGGAGAAATGATGTGACAATGGTATTTGGAGAAGCTCTCAAGTGAGGTTGGGCCAACACTCAAGGAAGGGGGCTAGAGGAAACCAAGAAGGAGAACTCTAGCCTAAGGTGATTCACAAAAAGAGAGGAATCTGGAGTCATCTCAACAGAATTTCTCTACTATATTCATGAATGAAAATACAAGGATCCTAAGCTCTATATTTATAGGCTAAAATGAGACCAAGGAGTCTCCAAAAAGTGGAGGGAAAAAGGAGTCTAGAAAGTTGAATTTTGAAGCCAAAAAGGAGCATGTGGAAGGTGTGACTTGCCACTTAAGCAAGTCACACTTGTCTTGCCATGGGAAGCTAACTCTCATCCTTGGAGAGCAAGTTTGAGAAGCTTCTAGGCTTTTCTAGAGTAGACACACTACTCTTGGCCCATTTGGCCCAATTCCCCTTTTTGGTCCAAAATTACTTCTAAAGCCCAATTTCCTCTAAGGCCCAATACATGGCCCAAAGAAAACCCTATTCTACTGGGCCCAAAATACAAAGCCCAAAATAAAATCCTAATCTAGTATTTACAAGCAAAGTGTCCTAGGCTAGGTCTTCACATCTTCCTTGGCCCATGTGAAGTTCATCTTGGGTCTTGCATGC
>Ga0214542_1010903_pt1 | contig 12866 bp, 2 predicted proteins | sample CNSS1metaG_FD_160096 | JGI IMG/M metagenome (GOLD analysis project Ga0214542, IMG submission 160096) | Root nodule microbial communities from cowpea collected in UCLA plant growth center, Los Angeles, California, USA - CNSS1 | ecosystem: Host-associated > Plants > Roots > Nodule | place: USA...
TATATATATATATATATATATATATATATATATATATATATATATATAATTGTAAAATTAACATACAATTAGACAGTTTAAAGATGTAAGAATTAACTCTTATTTCAGTTATAGAATTGCTTAATGAATTGTTGTTTGCTTGCAGTAACTTAGTCATTTTTGCATGCAAAAAAGTTGTAAATTGCATCTTCTTGATAACATGATATCTCGATTAGTCTTTAAGCCAATCAAACGTAATCATTTTGTGGAAATGAAATCATGTGTCATTTTCTATGGCCAAATTTCAACACTGATATTGACGGGTGGGTTGTTTCTTCCACATTGAATGAAATTATTGCTATAATCTATCATATATATAGCAACTGAACAACACAGAAAATTTCGCTTATAATCATTGAAATGATTATTTTTCTTTTTCTACATGTGTTCTATATATATCCTAATGAGATTTTACTTTCAATTTTTAAATTTGCATTTCTATGGCATAGATTATTACCAATGGAACATATCGAAGTGTTGAGCATCGAGCAACAGTGAACTCTGAGAAGGAAAGACTTTCATTTGGAACTTTCTACAGCCCTAGAGAAGATGCTGTCATTGGTCCTTCGCCATGTCTGATAACTGATCAAACACCACCACAGTTCAAAAGCATCAGAGTGGATCAGTATTTTAAGGACTTTTTTGCTCGAAAACTTAAAGGAAAGTCCAACAGAGATAACATGAAAATAGATCATCCTAATTAGGGAACAAAGATGTTTTAAGCAGGGTTGTATGTGCACAATAGAAAAGTTTATATGTATAATAATGTGCACAGTGAATCATTTGTAAGATACTGAATGTGGTCCACTGGTCCACTAGCATGTGTAATGTAATTTGTCATCTACATAATTAATGTATGCTTGATGTCCAATCTAAATTGCTCACGTTTCCTTTGTTGATTAGTTTTGTGTTCATTATATAATCACAAATGTATTACTATATAAAAAATATGGCTGCAAATGTAAAATTATTCTTTGAAGTTCGGTTTTTTTAGTTTATCTATTTGTCGTTTAAAAGCTACTAGATATTAAAATGTGAATGATGTGGTAAAATTTACTGGATTGTAAATTTAAGGGTGTGTTTCAATGGTATTTTTAGAGGATATCGGCACGAATAATTTAAAATTTTTAAAAAAATATATTATGTTGTTTGGATAGAAAATTTTAAAAGAAATTAAAATTTTAAAGATTTATGGATTAATTACTTAAAATTAAAGGACATAATTTTTTTTATTCTTTTGTTTCCTATTTATGTTATTTGTATTATCTCCATTACTACTAAAAAAATTACTTTTTCTTGTTAATTTTGTTTTGCAAATTTTTTCTTAAAGAATACTTACAGATTTTGTTATAAAAAAAAAATTGCAAGAAATTGTTACCAACTTTTTTCAAAATATTTTGTATAAAATATTTTCCATAACAAATTTTATAAGAAATACTTACAAATTTTATAATTTTGTAAAAAGTAATTACTCACGAAAGAATTATCTACCAAATAAAATTTCTAAAAAAAATGACAGAAAAAAGTCTTTTCTTACAAACTTTTTTAACAAATTTACAAAAAGAATCTCATGAGAATTTTTAGTAGTGTACATGTTAGATTAACACTTATAATTAGATTAACAATTACAGTGTATATATATATATATATATATATATATATATATATATATATATAATAATCTAAATGTTACAAATGATCAATGTATTTGATGTAATTATTTTTAGTATTGATTGTTTTATCAATTATATAGCATTGAACAGAAAGTTATAATAATTTATGATTAAAAGACAGAACTTTTATGATTAATAGCGTAACAATTCAAAATATCATGATTCAGTTATGATTTGATCTACTTACACAATATTTGTAAAACGTAATAATGATCAGGAAAGAAACTTTATATAGCAGAAATTTTATATTTTTACATTGGACATTGTATTTGTTTTAATACTTTTTAGCATTTCATATTTGTATTTGTTTCTTTATGTTTGCTATTATGTTCATCTTATAAATTGAACCTTATGATTTGTGAAGGACGTAAAATTGTTAAAGTAGAACTTTATTATCATTACGTGTGTGAATTATTAATGTAAGGTCAAGAATCTTCCACTACCTCTATACTTTAACATTTTTTATTTTTATTCTTTTTTATATATTTTTGATGCTCTTAATAGTTGGATGTGAATTGTCAGAAATCATCCACTCTTTTTAATTGTTAGTTGAACGTTTATCATTTAATTAGTAAGACCTAGAAGAATTTAACATTCTGTTGGGGGTGAATCGGTGGAGGAAGAAACTAAGGCGTATAAGCACGTGTTGATTAGGAGTTGAAATGCAAATTGAATTTGAATATGCAAAAGAACACGAGCAAGCAGCAATCGATTCATCTCTCTTCGGTGGTTGGTTGGATTATTTTAATTCAAAATCAAGCGATCGGTTTGTAAGATAAAATCAATTTTTACCATATAATATAAAGATAAAGTTCTATCTCATTGAATTGAATTGAATTTCATTATTTTAATGATAAAATCTAATAGTTTGCATCTTCTAGTGTCTAGTGACTCCTCTGTCACAGTAGACTATAGCCTCTAATATCTTCTTGTCTTATCTTTTGGCATTATTTTGCTCCTTCTGTTTTTCTTGTTTCTGTTTCTCTTCTTTTATATATATTTAAATGAGATGAGGGTTTCCCTTTTTGTCTTTGCTTTCTTCTTATTTTTTGGCCTTTCTTTTCATCTTGCCCAATGGTGATTCTCCTTATGGAAGAAAGATTCTTCAAGAAATTATGTGTAAAAGAATTCAAATGTCATTGTAATATACTTTCAGAACTATTTATAAATTATTTTAATCAAAATTTAAACCTATTAATTGTATATTAAAACTCTTTAATCTTCATATTTAATGTGATTAAATATCGATGGATCTTTCCGATTTACCGATAATATCAACAAAATCTAATTCTAATTCATAGAATATATTAACATACCTAAAACTTTAATTTAATGAATTTATAAGTCGATATATTAATATTTTTTTTCTCAAGAAAAACATTCTCAGAAATATTTTAATGATGATTTTTTTATAACAAATGTGAAAATTCTGATGAATTATCAACCATCTGTAACGTCCTATTTAATTTATAAACACAATTAAAGGAAGCGTCACACATAAGATAGTAAAATCACGCAGTCCTAGGGTTCCCAACATCACCCCTACAAAACCAGACACACCACGATGCCAACAAAAGCAGGATATAAGGTTAACTAAGAGTTTACAATCCAAAGACAACGAATACAGGGGCCATAGCCCTAAAGAAGACATCAAGAAGAGAAGTGTAAGATCCAGCCCAGACGGCTAAGCGGTGGAATCACCATTCCCTTGTTGACCACGAGAACTTCGCCCATCTGCTCCCATCAACCAAGTCGATGATCATCGCAAGAAAGAACAGCCACATACAACACAACCATGCAACGAAACGGGTAAGCTATAGCCAACAACATATGCATCATAAAGTCAAAAGCATTTTCATCATCTCACATCCAAATAATCAACCAAACATGTTATGACTCTCAATCGATACACTACGACTCGACTCGACTCATCCGGATACGTATAACTTGGTCGGATTCAGCGGATGCTTGCACTTGTGATGGATACCTCTGCTCGACCCTGAGCTGCTCACCCCCGAGCTATGTGTTACAAGTGTTACGATGAATCAAATATCCCTCACCACAAGGTTAGCCCTTGATGAATTTCAGGCCTCCTACTACTCTCACCACAAGGGTCAGTCCGCTCTAAGTGAGACTAACTGGCTCCTTAGAGTGTCAGGATGAAGTCCTTACCTTGAATCCTTACCTAGTTATACAGATGGGGCACCACCATGGACACCCACTAACAGGGGCCATGGAATTACGTCCCGACCACTGAAGCGCAATCCTGAAAGTCTCACCTAGAGACCCCAAGGTATTATGCACTGACACGGACCAGCATACATATACAACCAGGGATTTATACATACATTGCACACAAGGTTTCAACCCAAAACCCACAACAAACTCCATTGCTCATATATTGAATCATTACCAACTCGTTATTCTCGATCATGTGTAAGGTGTTTCTCCTCATGCCAACCATACCAAAGCTTTACCAACCACCAAGATTCATTATTGCTCATACCAAGTCTGTGACCCCACCCACACATATATGTAACCAACTCATCATATACAAGTCATGTAGAGATCATGCCAACTTTCATGCATCCAGGAATCATACCACGTATACCTCATACTCCATTATATACATATCATTCATCATGCATTCATACCCAACCAAAACAAACCATTCAAGAATAAACAAATATTCAACCACAGCACTGCCTCGCCCAGCACCTCGCTCAGGCTGAGGGATCTCGCTCAGGCGAGACAGTCTCGCCCAGACGAGTCCCCTTCCGCCTAGGCGAGGGCTCAACAGGAACAAGAAGGCAACGTGGGACCTCGCTTAAGCGAGATCCCTCTCGCCTGGGCGAGTTGTGTGCTCGCTCGAAACACACCCTGGTCGCCTAAGCGACCACTCGCGCAGAAAGCTCTGGGCGAGCCTCTGCACATCTCGCCTGGGCGAGTCTAACAGTGTCTGCCACTGTTCGCACCTGCAACGCGCATGTTTTATAGACCAACCAACCATACAGAGTACTTTCACGCATCAAAACGAAGAATTTAACCATACAATTAGTAACCAACCCTCAAACAAGTCAAAACAACACAGAACTGGAAACCCTAACTTCCCGTACCTGGAAGAAGGGTTAACGGAAGTCTTGGCAGCACGATAGCTAGTATTGTTGTCCCGAGAACAGCTAAAGAGCTGGAAAACAATGGAGGAACAGAACCAAGGGGAATTTGTTACGAAGACCTGACTGGACTTAATGCCCAGGAAAAAAAATACATACAAGCTAGGAGGGCACTTACGCGGAGTAGGAACTGGTCTGAGCTAGCTCGAAAGGGACCTTAGGCAAACCCTAGCAGAGCGTTCTGTGAGGGGTAAGGAGAGTGACGGCTGCTGGATTTTTCTGCAAGAGTGCAAAGTGAGTGTTAGGACATCCTGAAAAGGGTTTTATCAATTGGGCCAACCCTAGGCCCAAACACAAGAGGGTAGCCCTTAACTTTAGGACAGAAAATTAGTAAGCCAAAATTAATGGGCCTTACACCATCTCCTTCTCAATGTGAGTATTTTTCATTATAACACTCTTTGTACCAAAAAAAATCTAATCACATTTACTTCAATAATAAAGATATATCAACTTTGATACAACGATGAATTTGAACAAAATAAACACCAATGAAACATAACACTCATAATAAAACTAATTTTCAAATTCATTTCAACTCATGTAATAGACTAGTTTTGGAGCGCCGCAACACACGGTTTTCAAATTATAATTTGTTGATTATTATAATAAATTAATTGAATTACATTTAGATAAAGATATTACAATATACGATAAGTATCATCAATAAAGGTATAATAATATATATAATGATATACATTAGTATTTGATTATTAAATGTGCGGGTTTTCTGAAAAAATAGAATATATTTATTACTGAAATTTAAATTTATTAAAATCGAAAAAAAATATTTTATTTTTTAAAATTGAATAATAATATTTTATTATTTTTATTGAAAAAATTATAAAAATTATTTATGTATTTTTTAATGCAATTTTATCATAGAACTATTTCAAACAATATATAATAATTAAACTAACTAAAATAGTCATCGTAGGGTATGCCAAAAAATTAAATGTTAAAATAAAAAACGTATTTGACTATTTATCTTTTTTTTTTTTTTAACCAATTTTATATCCTTCCAAATAAAGAATAAGAACATCTCAATAAGTAATTGGACTGTCAAGTTTATCACAAATTAGTCATTGAATAGTCTAATTCATCATGAATCATCTATCATAAACATCAAGTTATGTATTATTCATAAAATTAATAACAATATACCATATAATTGATACTAACAAATAATATAATTTATTAATTAATGTTAATCTATAATTAATTAAAAAATAGAGAATAACAATATAATATAATAAAATTATATAAATACGACACAATTTTGTATCCATAATCCAATGAAAGCATACATTACTTTACTGGGACATTGCAAATTGAATTTGAACAAGAAAAACTACACGAGCAAGCTGCAAAGTGCAAATTGAATTTGAAGATGCAAAATAACACGAGCAAGCCGCAATCGATTCGTTGGTTGGATTATTTTAATTTAAAATCAACCGAGCGGTTTAAAATCAATTTTCAGCATATAATATAAATATAAAGTTCTATCTCAAAAATTGACTTTATAAAATTAAATTAGATTTAAATTTCTTTAAGTTTATCTAAGGTTTTTGTTTGTCTTTGAGTATCTAGTTAGTTGTTCTTTTTGTATGGTCTGATAATTTTGTTTTTGTCTAACATCCGGTAGTTTTCATTTTTTTTACGTTTTGTGGTTTGTATTGTTTAGAATCTAATAGCTTGCATCTTCTAGTGTCTAGTGACTCGTCTATCATCTAGTACTCTATATCCTCTAATATCTTCTTGTCTTATCTTTTGGGCATTATTCTTTTGTTTTTGTTGTTTTAGTTTCTCCTTTTATATATATATATATATATATATATATATATATATATATATATATATACTCAATAATTTAATATTATTTAGGAATTGAAGAGTCAAAAATAGTTTAACTACTTTTTCAACTATGTAAGACACCTTAAATTATAGGAAGTTATAAGTAAACGAATGTATGCCAATAATAAGTCCTTCGATGATAGATGCGTGAGCTTCATCCCAGTTTTATCCTTAAAATAGACATCTCAGAAGGTGAAAGGAGAAAGGGGTATTTAAGCTATCTTAGGCCTCAACTTCTAAGTAATGTGGGACTATGAGAACAAATATAATTGTTGATAGTAAATTTTACAATTGTTAGACTTATTTAATTAGTGCATCAACAAATTACTAAAAAGAGTTCTCATAGGTGAACAACCTCCATACCTCTTTCTATATAAAAGAACACCCACATGAATTACCACATCACTATAACTTAAGAATATATCTCATTGGTTAGAACTTCTTTTGAAAGAGTTTGATAATATATTTCTCGAGGAAGCACCAAGGGGACTTCCACATTTTAGGGAAAATAACATCAAATAGACCTTAGGCTCGAGTCTAGTTTACTAAATAGACCAACCTATAGGACTAATCCATAAGTGACTAAGGAGATAAAGTCACAAGTTCAAGAGTTGTTGGAGAAAGGTTGAATTCAAAAGAGTCTTAGCCCTTGTGTTGTGCCGGTTTTATTAGTACCGAAGAAATGGCAAGTGAAAAATGTGTAGTGATTGTAGAGCCATCAATAATATTACAATTAAAAATAGGCACCCAACTCCTAGACTTGATGGTATGCTTGATGTGCTGCACAATTAGAGAGCATAGATGAGGAGGAGTCCATGTGGAAGAGAGAGAGAGAAGGAGCAAGGCATTCTAGAAACATCCAAAATTAGAGGACCACGTGACTTGGTCAAGAATCCACCTTGAAGGCTTATAGAAACATCTAGAAAATGGAACCACTTATCTTGGCCAAGTAGCCACTCTAGGAGATCAATATTGTTGCACCATTTTAACCTACCTTTTAGAATGCAAGGTTTACTATTTTTGCTATGTAATCCTTTAGAACTTATGTGTTTTTGCTTAGAGACCTCTAAACACTTTTATATAAGGGGTACTCTACTACATGTAAAAGGGTTTATCATTTTGGAATTTATTATACACCTTTGTGTTCAACCTTTGTGAAAGGATCCTCCTTTGAGAATGGGACTTTTAAGCTTTATCTTGAGCTAGACTCAATGGCGACACACTACCATTCATCTTCAATGTTCCATGGCTTTTGCCTAGCCTTGTAGTATCATGCTCTCCTCACATTTCCATTCCTTGCCTTTCCATTTTTATGCTTTGTTTCTAGTTTATTTCAATTCATCTTTTAAATTAATTCATCTCTATGCTTTGCTTCATTAATCAATCCATTTCTCTTCTTCTCTAGAGTCTTTTGAAGTGCGCTTTCACATCTAGATAGCTTGTTATCTTAATGTCCAGTGGGAATCATCACTAGACTTTCTTTAGCAACCTCACCATATTCATAATCTTAAAAGGAACCAACTTAATCCTTCATCGTTTCGTATCTATTCTTAGGTTGTCTTGAATATGGTGTTTTTCATATGCTAACCTTGTCTTGTTGTAGCTATCTTAGAATTATTCAAATTAACTTCCTTTGCACAAAGAAATAGTGTTGGCAAAAAAAATTGGCAATTTTAAAAATTAAAGTTCAACTAGCTCAATGGTATAAAAATTATGTTCTTTATGGCAAAAGAAAGCCCTTTGAGTCTATTTTTCAACAAAAAAAAGATCCAATGCATTTGGAGTTTTGTGAAGGGAGTTATGATCAAAATAGTTAGCACAGATCTGAGCTTCCGAGAATGCGTGATTAACATTTTTTCAAGTTATGTGTGGCAGTTTTGGCTACTATTTTTCCTCTTTTTGTTACTAAATGTGGCCGAATGACATTTGCATTAATCACTTAATCATCTATTTAATGTAAATAGGTCATTAATCAGGATTAATAGCGATTGATTCGTAATTAGGTCGACCCTAATCACGAGCCCAAAGGCAAAACTATAAATACAGGCAAAGGTATGGTTGTTAGAACTTTAGCATCAGAGCACATTTAACAGGTACCACCTGATTGATTGACGAACCAGCACACTGAACGGACAATAGGAGAGAAAACTCGAGGAGCTTGGATATTGTTAAAGTAGACATTAGACCCCTACACCTGAAACATTTTGGCCCCCACCGTGGGACTGAGCAAGCATTTACTAAAACCTACTGATAACGTCCATTTGTACCTCTTTCTATGTGTTTATCGTCATGAATAAATCAACTCTTTCCTAGCTTTAATCTTGTTATTGAGGTGTTGGAAAATGCCTTTGAGGTGTTGGAAAACTATAAATACAGGCATGATTGTTAGAATTTTAGCTTCAGAGCACATTTAATAGGTACCACCTGATCAATTGATGAACCAGCACACTGAACGGACAATAGGAGAGAAAACTCGAGGAGCTTGGATATTGTTTAAGTAGACATTAGACCCCTACACCCGAAACATTTTGGCCCCCACCGTGGGACCGAGCAAGCATTTACTCAAACCTACTAATAATGTCCATTTGTACCTCTTTCTGTGTGTTTATCGCCATGAATAAATCAACTATTTCCTAACTTATATCTTGTTATTGAGGTGTTGGAAAATGTCTTTGAGGTGTTGGAAAATGTCTTTTGAACTTAAAACTGAAATTGAATGCTGAATGTAGCTTGTATATAGGGATAGAACATGATTCATTAGTAATCTTAAAACTCTTGAACTTAATGCATGAATTCACTTGTTGAGGATTAAAGGAATTTGAACTTGATGAGTTATCATAGGCTCAAAGTCACTAGGAATATGATTTGAGTAATCTTGTGAATTGATTTTGACTTGAATATGAAATTCAGATGTTTGTGAATCAATGAGAATGAAGTGAAAACCTAGTCTTGAAAATTGTACACCAAATGTTTCATAAAATACCAAAAGGATTTTCTTAGTGTTTTTGTGAACTTTGTTGTCTAATTGAGTCGTGAATTATGAGAGTTCTCATGTGTTGCACAACTCCCTATGGAGAGAACGATATTTATTACTTGTTATGTGCGATCGGTGCACTTGCCGTTTTCCACTAACAAGTTTTTGGCCCCATTGCCGGGGACTTGTGTTCCAACAAAAGGCGATTTGAGAATTTGTGACTCTTTTAGAGTTTGTTGTGTGTTTTCTTTTCTTGTGTTTTATTTTATGTAGTTTACCTATAGATGTTTATGCTTTCCATTGATTTGGTTTGTGCTTAATGTTTGCCTTGGGGTACGACTTAAAGCACGATGTAGTTGTTGGAGGGTCCTAATGGAATTTCAATAGCCGAACTAACCAAATCAAACCAAATAGAACAAGTCACCAGGGATGTGATTGTGTGTTTGGCCCCCATTGTTCTGTTTTAATAAATTAGTTCTTATAAAAACTATACCAAAGGGGTTAGTCATATAATATAGAAATAAAATTGGTGAAAGATAAAATATATAAAAATAATGATAAAGACAATAGATTGTTCCCACTGCTCTTTCAAAATAGATTCATCATCAATTATCTAAAGATTAATGCTCAATAAATTATTGTTGAAGATTTGTAAATTAATGAATGTAAAGTCTTAATTAATTTGTTAGTGTTCTCAGTTTTAACCAAAATATAGTCTCAATTAAATGTGAGAACTTTTAGATTATCCATAGTAAATTCAACCAAAGTACATTCTCAATCAAATTTTACTATGCCTAATCATGTCTATTCTTTTGTCTCCTCACCAAATAAAAAACTTAATTAATCAAAGTAAAGTCTTGACTAATTTTAGTTAGAGTAAATATCTTTAACCAAAGTAAAGTCTCAATTATTGGTAAAAATACATTCAATTACCTGAATGTTTCTACCTAAAGTCAAAGTAAAGTCTCAATTGAATTTAAAATCCTTTCAAATCATATGATTAGCATGCATATAGATTTAAAATCACTACATTCTATTTGATTAAGAAACAAAAAGACATAGATAAATTAAAATCTCAACAATAACATAGTATGACCAACCCGAGAAGCTTAGCCTTCCATGAAATAAAAAATAAAATAAAAAAGAGAGGGTGGAGAGAGAACGAAATTAGGCCCCCCCTAAGGGTTCCTAAACTCAAAAGTTCTGAGTTTATCTTTCTACCTTCTCTTGGTCTCTTTATATAGGACTTGGATTGGACTTCTCTTTATATATGACTTGGATTGGACTTCTTATTTGATTAAGAAACAAAAAGACATAGATAAATTAAAATCTCAACAATAACATAGTAGGACCAACCCGAGAAGCTTAGCCCTCCATGAAATAAAAAAATAAAATAAAAAAAGAGAGGGTGGAGAGAGAACGAAATTAGCCGCCCCACTAAGGGTTCCTAAAATCAAAAGTTCTGAGCTTGTCTTTCTGCCGCCTCTTGGTCTCTTTATATAGGACTTGGATTAGACTTCTCTGTTGCTAAAATCTCTTAAATATCTTTTAAAATATAGATAAAGATAAAATTTATTTATCTTTATAGTGATCACAAATATTTAAAAATATTTGGAGAGATATAAACTATTTGACAAATATAGTTGGTTGAAAATTTATGATATAATTAAATAAATTAATTATTTAAAGATATCTGATAAATTATCACCAAATAATATTTTGTTAATTTTCTAAATCATTCCTTTGCAATCCTGTAGTTCAAATTAGTTGGGAAATCCAAATATATCAATAGTTGCACTTTAAACCCTCTTTTTTGATTAAACTTTGACCATATTTGAATATTTTGACCATCTTTGACCCATTGATTGTCCACTTAGGTGCTGACATCTCAAACTCATGCCACTTCTTTGTTATGGTTTCCGTTCAAGGTTCTGCTGATAAAGACACATGCTCATGTTTTGGAGTGTTGTGCTCATGTGTGCAGATCTATGGTCGTTGGCATCGCGAATCTAAATGAGATACATGGTAGTTCTATTCAGAAGTTATTGCGGTCTCGCGTGGATGATGAAACTCATGCAGGTACGATTAGGGTTTCGCAATTCGGCTACTTGTGGTGGTTTTTCTGCCCGTGTTTTCATGTGGTGAAGCCAGCGGAGAAGATCTGCACTGGTTAGTGTCGTGGTTGTTTGTCGCAGGTGTAGTTTTTTGGCGCGATAAGTGAGATGATTGTAGGGGTCTTCATTGTCTAATCCTGCAAGTTGGTTTGCTATTATAAGTGCAACATGGTATGGTTAATTTCCACTCCTTTCATAGGTCTAACAATGCTTGAAAAATTTCTTGGCCAATCTTTCACGTAATCTCCTAACAATCTCGTCTGTTTTGTACATTTTGCCCTGTTTTCCTCTAAACTAGTCTTATACACATGCGTACGCACAGATCGTTATATATATATATATATATATATATATATATATATATTTTTTTTTTTTTTTTTTTTTTTTCTTCGGTTACATTTGTTAGTTTAACGTGTGTGAATTAACAAGGAGAATTAATTTATTATCATCATGTAATCAAAAGTACGTGGTTATATTTGTTTATAATAACAATATATTTTACAATAAACTAACAATATTTTTTACCATAATCTAATTAGTTTATATCACATTTTTATTGTATGTAACACAAATAAGTTTTGAATTTATTATGATGTGTAATTGATCGTGTTTTGATATGACATAAGTAAATAATTAAAAATAGTTTTAATTAAATAAAATATATATAAGTTGTTGTAGATAATAATATGAATCCTATTATTGATACTAATATTACTAATACTAATATTATTTTAAATAATATGATTACCTAGAAAATATGTAAGTTATTGAAATATGATCTCGTAGAAGATAAAAGTGAAATGTATGTACAAAATGTAAAAAATAAAAGTAAAGTGTAGACATATTGTGAGATACGAATGATCCTGTACAAAATGGAAACAACATGAATTAATGTTAAAATTTGTAAATAAAAGTACATGCAAATATATATATATATATATATATATATATATATATATATATATATATATATAAAAATAAAGAAAAAAAAAATTAAAATATTTTTTTATAAAAAAAATATAAAAAAAAAAAAATAACACAT
>Ga0214542_1010904_pt1 | contig 12865 bp, 9 predicted proteins | sample CNSS1metaG_FD_160096 | JGI IMG/M metagenome (GOLD analysis project Ga0214542, IMG submission 160096) | Root nodule microbial communities from cowpea collected in UCLA plant growth center, Los Angeles, California, USA - CNSS1 | ecosystem: Host-associated > Plants > Roots > Nodule | place: USA...
AAGGATTACAAAAGAAATTTAGCATGTTCTAGAAAGTAGGTCATCCTAGGGTGCACATGGGTGAATTTTCTTCCAAGCCATCTAGGTGGCAAGTCTTCATGGCCAAGGCTCATAAAGGAGGGTTCTAGAACTTTCTAGAAGTCTTGGTGTCCAAGGCATTTGGGCATCCCCTTTCTAGATTCTTCTAGAAAGTCTTCCTTCTCTCACTTCCTTAGGACGCCAAGTGTCTCCTATGTGGTCATCCTCCTTTCTTATTCCTACAAAAGCAAATTAAGGAATTTATTCGCATGTTAGTTCAAGGTTAAGCTAATCTTGGGTCAACAAGTCAACCCTTAAGTCAAGGTCAATAAGTCAACTCAAAATAGTCAACCACAACCAACTTCAAGAAATTGAAACTAAAGAAATACAAAATAAAGATAGATAGGATAATGCCTTCATTTTTGTCATGCTCCTAGTGATCCTCCTAGGGTTGGCCTCCTTAGAACTTGATGAGGTGGTCACATCTTCATCAATTCCCCCTCCTAGCAAAACCCTTAACCCGCCGAACGGTGATATGTCCAAACATTACATATGCCACCGCAATAATGGCCACACCATGGATGAATATAAAGCAGTGCAAGATAAGATAAAAGATTTGATATGCTTTCACCACCTGAAGCGATTCGTTAGAAACGACGGAGAAGGAAGCTCACAGTTACCGTATAGTCGGGAAACGAATCGCACAAACCACCAGCCTGGCAACAGGATTAGAGATGAGTAGAGATAGGAACCCCCCTCAAAAGATGATAATCATCCTAGCGATAGGCCATGATACGATCCTATCCAGGAAAGAGTATGATCGTTTCTGAATTTGAATCCTCAAGAGGCACGACACGATTAAATCAGAGAAGAACGCGGAATAAGACAAAGATGGAAGACGCCACAATCTAGCAGATTGATAAGTCAAGTGAAGATTCGCCACAAAGATGTTAATCTTTGATAAGAACGAGAGGCCTAAGCCAAGAACAAAGAGAACCCTCTCTTTAATGAAATCAAATTCAATATATGACTAAAAGTGTCTACAATAGTTTTTGGTACCTCTATATATAGGTACATGAGTTTAAGAAAACCTAAGAACCCTACAAGAAGGCCCAAACCAAAACATAAACTAATTTATAAAAGAAAGCCCAAAGCCTAAAAACATAACTTATTTTCTAAAAGAAAACCCAAAGTTTAAAAATATAAATTAATTTCCTAATAACTACCCTTCAAGAGTGCTCCAAGCCATGATCTTCATATCCTTTGAATTTCCACTTGCAGTTGCTTGTAGTATCAAGAGTCTTGAATAAATGTGATTTTCCAATCTCTTGCTCCTTGCCCTTGTCATAGGTCCTTTGAATTGTAAAGGTTCATCTTCAAGTTCTTCTTATATGGAATCTAGGAATAGTCCTCTATCGTTCCCTCCTTCTTGAATCGAAGTAGTCCTCAATTTCGAACCTACATCAAATGGAGACAAGTTAGTAATATTGAAACTAGAGCTTACCCCATAATCTTCAAGTAGATCAACAACATAGGCATTGTCATTAATTCTTTTAAGAACTTGAAATGATCCATCTCCTCTTGGTAAAAGTTTAGATTTCCTTTTTAGAAGGAAATTTGTCCTTGCTAAAGTGAACCCACCCTCAATCGCCAGGCTCAAACTTGATGTGCTTCCTCCCGTGGTTAGCCTTAGAGGCTAACTTCTCCATCTTCTTTTCTATTTGGGCCTTTACCTCTTTATGCAAGTTCTTGACAAAGGTTGCTTTGGCAAGTCAATATTTATTAGTCATAGAATCAATATCAAGTAAAGGTAACAAATCTAATGGAGTTAAAGGATTAAAACCATATACTACCTCAAAAGGAGACATCTAAGTAGTAGAATGAACTACCCTATTATAAGCAAACTCCACATGAGGTAACCACTCCTCCCAAGTTTTCAAATTTTTGTTTACAAAACATCTAAATAGTTGTGAAAGAGTTCTATTTACCACTTCTGTCTGGCCATCTCTTTGAGGATGACAAGTTATAGAGAAGAGAAGCTTTGTTCCTAACTTACCCCATAAGACCTTCCAAAAATAGCTAACAAATTTGACATTCCTATCTGAGACAATGCTCTGTGGAAGGCCATGTAATCTTACCACTACTTTGAAAAATATATTGGACACATGATTGGCATCATCGCTCTTGTGGCAAGGAATGAAGTGGGCCATCTTTGAGAACCTATCAACCATAACGAAAACAGAGTCTTTTCCCCCTTTGGACCTTGGGAGACCCAAAACAAAATCCATAGAAATATCGGTCCAAGGAGAGTTAGGAACAGGTAAGGTCATAAACATCCCATGATGCATAGACTTAGATTTAGCACACTTATAAGTGATACATTTATTACAAAAAGAGTGCACATCATGTTTCATGTGAGGCCAAAAGAAATGATCATGCAATATGTCTAAGGTCTTTTGAACCCCAAAATGTCCCATTAAGCCCCCTTCATGAGCTTCTTTTAGAAATAATTCCCTCATTGACCCTTTAGGCACACACAACTTTGTTCCTTTGAAAAGAAATGCATCATGGTTGAAAAAATCTTTAAAAGCCCCTTTTTCACAAATTTTATAGATTTCACAAAAATCATGGTCATCCACATACAATTCCTTAAACAGTTCAAAACCAAGGATTTTAGTTTCAACCACAGATAATAATGCATGCCTCTTAGATAATGCATCAGCCACAACATTTGCCTTACCTGAGGAAATTGTTCCATAAATTCTTCGATAAATTCTACCCATTTAGCATGTCTTTTATTGAGTTTACCTTGGCTCTTAAGATATTTAAGGGATTCATGATCACTATGAATTACAAATTCCTTAGGAAGCAAATAATGTTGTCAAGTATGCAAAGCTCTAACAAGGGCATATAACTCTTTGTCAAAAGTGGAATAGTTTCCCACCGCCCCTTTCAACCGTTCATTGAAATAGGCTATATGATGCCCTTTCTGCAAGAGAACATCGCATATGCCCACATTTGAAGCATCACACTCTATCAAAGGATTTGTCAAAATTTGGTAAAGCTAAGATAGGTGGATGTGTGAGTTTGTATTTGAGACTATCAAAAGCATCTTGTTGTTCCTTTCCCCACTTAAAGCCTACATCTTTCTTAACATGTTCATTTAGTGGAGATGCTATGGTGCTAAAATCCTTGACAAACCTCCTATAGAAATTAGCCAAGCCATGAAAACTACGTACCTCACTTGCATTCTTAGGGATGGGCCAGTCCCTAATGGCTTTGAGTTTTTCTTCATCAACTTGTACCCCTTTTGAGCTAACTACAAACCACAGGAAACAACTTCATGTGTACAAAAAATACATTTGTCCTTATTGGCATATAGTTTTTCCTGCCTCAGTACTTCTAGAACTTTCTTTACGTGGCGCATGTGTGAATCAAGTGTTTTGCTATATATCAAAATATCATCAAAATATACAACCAAAAATTTACCAATGAAATTCCTCAATACATGGTTCATTAACCGCATAAAGGTGCTAGGAGCATTGGTTAACCCAAAAGGCATAACCATTCATTCATACAAGCAAAATTTAGTTTTAAAAGAATTTTTCCATTCATCTCCAGCTCTTATCCTTTTTGTATGATAACCACTTTTTAAATCTATTTTGGATAAATAACAAGCACCGTGCATTTCATCAAGCAAGTCATTAAGTTTAGGGATAGGATGGTGGTACCTTATAGTGATATTGTTGATGGCTCTACATTCACTACACATCCTCCACGATCCATCTTTCTTAGGTACCAGAATTACTACATAGCACAGGGACTCAAACTTTCCAGAATCCATCCTTTTTCCAAAAGTTTCTCCATTTGTTTCTGTATCTCTTTGATTTCTTCTGGATTACTCTTATAGGCTGGCCTATTAGGAAGGGATGCACCCGGAATGAGATCTATATTATGCTCAATACCCCTTTGAGGAGGTAAACCATGAGGGATGTCTTGAGGAAAGACATCATGATATTCTTTGAGAAGTTGTTCCATACCTAAAGACAAAGAAGCTTGTACAGAAGAGAAACAAATATTTTTAGGCATAAGCAAATATAAGGGTTGTTTTGAAATCAACGCTCTATTGAGCTTTTTTTCTCTCAAGAAAAGACTTTTATCACTCTTTACTTTTTTTACTTTCCTTTTTTTGTCTCTTTCTGGAATTTTTTCTCTTCCTTCTTTTCATTCTTGCTCTCTTTTCACTCGCATCTTAAGCTGATCCTCACAAACCTCTCTAGGAGATAAAGGTGTTAGGGACACCTTTTTCCCCTTAAATAGGAAAGAATACTTATTGACTAGACTATTATGAGTTACCTTTCTATCACATTTCCAAGGCCTCCCCTACAGTAAGTGACTCGCCTCCATAGGTACCACATCACATACTACCTCATCAACATATTTACCCATAGAAAAAGCAATGTTCGCCTTCTTATCTACCACCAATTCTCCATCCTCACTCAACCATTGCAAAGCATAAGGACTAGGGTGTATAGATGTCACTAAACCAAGCTTCTCCACGAGCTGTTTACTTGCTACATTTGTACAACTACCTCCGTCAATGATGAGGGAACACACATTTCCCAAAACCATACATCGAGAATGAAAAATATTTATTCTTTGGGTCTCATCTTCCTCCTTGTTCATACTACCTAACAATTGCCTAACCATCAAGAGATCTCCCTCCAAAGGGGGGACTTCACACTCTTTTTCCTCCTCATCACTATTAGATGATTCAGATGATTCACCCGCGGAAGGCTCACTAATGTACTCACCATTCGCCAACAACATCATAGTTCTTTTGTTGGGACATTCAGCTGCGATATGTCCTCTACCCAAACATTTAAAAGATTTTATTGCACTAGAATGTGAAGAATCATCATTTTTAGCTTGAGAAGTTACTTTTCCATTTGAGGACTCCTTTTCCTTAGATTTAGGAATGGTAGAAGTAGCCCCCTCCTTCTTATATTTCTCCTTATCTCTCAATGACCATGAGGTGGATGACTTCCTATAGGCGCTTCTTCTCTTGAGTTGTTGTTCCACTCTGGTGGTTTGGTGAATAAGATCCTCCAAGGTCTCATAATGGTGCATTTCCACCACATCTTGAATCTTCCTATTTAATCCATTCAAGAATCTAGCCATTGTAGCCATATGTGTTTCTTCAACTTCAGCTTTCATCAAGGTGACCTCCATCTCTTGAACATACTCTTTAACACTCTTATTTCCTTGTGTAAGTCTTTGTAATTTGTTGAAGATCTCTTTTTTATAATAAGGAGGCACAAATCTTTCCTTCATAGCTACCTTTAATTGCTCCCATGTAGAAATTGACAACCGCCTTCTTCTAGCTTTGTCCACGGTGATTTGATTCCACCAATTCATAGCATAACCTTCAAACTCCAAGGAAGCCATAAGCACCTTATCATCATCTTCATAATCGTAAGAGTTGAAGATTTGGTCAAGTTTCATTTCCCATGCCAAATAGGCTTCCGGGTCATTAGCTCCATTAAATTTAGGAATTATAATCTTCCTCCACATCTTATCTCTTCGAGGTGTGTGGTTCTCAAACTCCTCTCATCTTTGGCCTTGCCTTGGCCTAAAACCATGCTCCTCCTCATTATTATCCCTCCTAAGCATGTGGTTCCCAAATACCTCTCGTCTTTGGCCTCTCTGTGGCCTAACAACATGTTTCGCTTCATCATTATGAGAAGAATGGTCTGAATCATCATGTCTCTTTCTTCTTCTCTCCATCCCCTCTAATCTCATGCTCACATCTTCATTAGACTTTTGGAGCCTTTCGAACTGTTGTTGATTGTGTTGTTGCATTTGATTCATTTGTAATGTGAGCTTATCAAGTGCAACCATGAGTGTCGCAGTCTTAGGTGATACAAGATCACTATTTTGGAAAGAAGTCATGTCCTGCAAGCAAATGTTAGCAATAATATTTTTTTTTCTTTTGGACCTCACCACTCTACTAAGTGTTTCACTCAATTTCCCACTTATCACACTTATAGGCTTTTTCTTGAATGTACTCTCTTGCCTTTTACCACTCAAATTCTCTTTAGTGCAAAGAACTCTATTAGCTTAAGCAAAGAGTGAACAAAATATGTGAAGAATGTTTCGAGATCTAAATCTTAACTTAAGAGGACAAAGAAAATTGAAAACTCTAGACAAAACTTCAAGGAACTTTAAAGACACAAAACAAGAAAATTAAAATTAGAAAATAATAGGACTACCAAAGAGATTTAAATGATACAACACGGAGACTCTAAGAGAAAGACTGATTGCAAGTAGATATCAAAAAATCACAAATAAAATTGCAATAAAAGTTGTGTTAAACTCCCTTTTTTTTGGATCCTTCTTTTTTTTATTTTTTTTAATATATATTTGTTTCCTTTGGACTTGATCCACAATATTAATTTTTTTTTATTTTTTTTACAGTTCAACACAAAAACAAACTTAAACAATTGATCCTTCAAACCCTCATACTCATGTAAATCAAAGTAAGTGAAATTGCAAATCCCAAACACAAAAACAAATAATTTCCACGAATCAAACGTAGAAATACACAATTTAAATAGAGAACAAAAGAGAAAAAAAAATACGCCAAATAAAAAAAAATCAGCAAAATTGGAAACAACCTTAGGGGTTTTACTCCTTACAAAGGAAACAAACAAAATTTAAAACAAAACACAGAAAAAGCAGACATTGAAAAATTGTAACTTTTTTCATATAACAGAAAAATAACATAGAAGAGGAAATTCAAACCAGAACTTTACTCTAGATACCAGATGATACGATCCTATCTAGGAAAGAGTATGATTGTTTTTGAATTTGAATCTTCAAGAGGCACAACACGAATAAATCAGAGAAGAACGCGGAATAAGACAGAGATGGAGGATGCCACAATCTAGTAGATTGATAAGTCAAGTGAAGATTCGCCACAAAGATGTTAATCTTTGATAAGAACCAGATGCCTAAGCCAAGAACAAAGAGAACCCTCTCTTTAATGAAATCAAATTCAATATATGACTAAAAGTGTCTACAATAGTTTTTGGTACCTCTCTATATAGGTACATGAGTTTAAGAAAAGCTAAGAACCCTACAAGAAGGCCCAAACCAAAACATAAACTAATTTATAAAAGAAAGCCCAAATCCTAAAAACATAACTTATTTTCTAAAAGAAAACCTAAAGTTTAAAAATATAAATTAATTTCCTAATAACTATCCTTCAAGAGTGCTCCAAGCCATGATCTTCATATCCTTTGAATTTCCACTTGCAGTTGCTTATAGTATTAAGAGTCTTGAATAGATGTGATTTTCCAATCTCTTGCTCCTTGCCCTTGTCATAAGTCCTTTGAATTGTAAAGGTTCATCTTCAAGTTCTTCTTGTATGGAACCTAGGGATAGTCCTCTATTAGGCCACCACTAAGAGGCACCATCAATACAATTTTCCGGGGATTCGTAGGTGGCAGACCTACGCATTAGCAAGGAAGCGACACCTAAGAAATTTACAATTCGTAAACATAATAACCTGCACCTATAGATGAAGGAGAATCTCGCCCATAACCTTCACTGACGTCGATTTTCAAGGCATGGATGCAAACCAAGACAATCCTATGGTGATGACGGTGGAAGTCGAGTACTTTGTAGTAAAAATGGTGTTGGTCGACCAAGGTAGTTCGGTAGACATTCTCTACTAGAAAACCTACCAAATATTGCAAATTTCAAAAGGAAGCAATGTCCCTGTATGACAAGCCAATTTATGGTTTCTCTATAGAAAGGGTATGCACCAAAGGGTACATTGACCTGTATACAATCTTTTGCGAAGGCAACCAGATGAAAACTATGCTTGTGCGATTCTTAGTCGTTGAATCACACACCTCGTACAAAGTCTTATTAGGGAGACCTTCTCTCAACACCTTGGGAGCAGTAGTATCGACCCCTTATCTCGCTATGATCCCAACAAGCCCAAGCTCAAGTGCTTCAACAAGCCTAAGCCCACATCAAGGCCCAATCACTAGAAGAATGATGAAGAAGATTCACATGGGCCTCTCACAAGATGATCAAGTCACTCATGGGCTTTTCACTTTATTCACATGAGTTAAAGAAATGTCTAAAATATGAGTTGATGCATGAAGGAAGTTGTCCAGATTTAAATTGGGCCATTATTTAGGCTTTGCTTTAATAAAATAAGCTAGAACACTTTGGATCAATTGGGCTGAGCCCAATTTCCTGTTTTGGCCGAGAATCCTTGGCATTCCTCTACACTTGGAGGTAAGCAAGCTAAGCATGAGCAAAGCAAGGAGAGCATGATGGTGGCATGGAGCGTGTGACATTGGCAAGGAAAGTGTGACATGCCACTTGGTGTCATCAAGGCTCATCTTCTACATCACATGGCCTACAATCAAGCTTCTCCTCCAAGCTACATTTTCATTACATCTTTGTTGCATCTACATTTCATTTGGCCGACCATGTTGCCTATAAATCGGCCATTCCACTCTTGGTGACCCAAAATTTCTTTAAGTTCTCAATTGTAACTTATGGACTATTGAGGTGTCTTAGGGAGCCAAAGGTTTTCAATCCCATCTTCTAAGTAGAACCTTTGTCATACTATACTGCAACATTTTAGTAAGTGAGTGTGTTGAAAGTTCTAAGTGCTTTCTCACCTTTCTTTTAGGCCCATAGTTAGACGTGTAGTGGCTTCAAACTATGAGACCAAAGTCTCTAAAATTTTTCCAATTTAGGGGTCCATTTTTAATGTTAATCTTTTTCCTTTCTTTGAGTCTTGTTTATGTTTGTTTGTGCTTAGTGTCTTAAGTGATTCTATTTACTTACCCTTAGACAATTGTGTATTCTTTGAAACCTTTTGCAAGTACATATTTGCAAGGATTGACCTCGGTACTTAAGAAGTCTTATTTGAACGAACGTAAATTCGTCAACAACTCTGTTTTCGTCATAGCTTGTGGAGTTTATTGTGTATTCTGGCCAAACTCCATTCCCGTTTTCATGTTGGAAAACTCTATTCTATTTTTCCTATTATATTTTCACTAGCCAAACTCACTTATCAGTTGCATCTGTGTGCCCTATTATATTTTCAACCCTCATTTTGCTTAGCAGAACTCATGCTCCCCGTTTCCATTTTCTTTCACTTTGCGAGATACTACATCCATCCTCCGTGTCTGTTTTCTACTGCTTACACATGTTAGAATTTTCTTTATGTTGCATTGGGGGAGTGTTTTCCCCCATTGGGGTATTTTTTCTATGTTGGGGTTTCATATACACAGGAAGCTTGAACTTATAAGATCGAAGGATGTAGTTATTGAATAATCCATTTTCACCTCTCTTTTGGTTGTTTGAAATATAATTATAGGAAAAAATATATCAGAAACACTTAGTTAGCCTAGGAGCATGATATAGGAAGGATGGTCACTTATAAACGTGATTTAAAGCACTTTCAGAATCACTACTTCATGCTTTTATCCTCTTTAAAATCCATTTTCAACTTCCATGGACTTGGAGTCACCTTCTCTGATGAGGTCTTGATGGACGATAGGGGTTGATCATTGCTGTTTGTGATTCGTGTGTCGTTGTGTTGTCCAGTATTATGTTCCTTGCATTAATCGGCGCAATCTCCTTTTAATGCAGTAGGAATTTCTTTCTTTTAAGCCAATTCTGCTTGAAGGTTTTTCCTTCTGCGCTTGCCTTCAATGCATGCTTCTTTTGTATAGTGGCATTACTTTCTACAGACCGTGTGTTTGTCTAAATGTTCAAGTGTTTTTGGTCAGTCCTTTTTGTCATTTTTCTTTTCTAATCTGTGTTGTTAACATGCGTTTTACCTCAATTTGAATTACTTCTTCTGTGTGCTTCAGACCTTGGTGCTGCCTTTAATTGGTTTGGTTCATTGGCGGTGCAATTATTATCGTTGGCACCATTTCAAAAGCTGGATCAAGCATAGGCGAGGTGCGCACTATTAGTGTTGTGAAGCGGTGCAATTTGGCAGTTTTTATTTCCTTGATTCAGTCGAGTCCCCTACCTGTTGCTAGATTTGGCAACTTGTGGCCTTAAATTGGTTGGTAACATGTTGTTCCTGTTACGGTGTTAGCTGGCCTATTCAAACACTTGGCACATATGCCACCAGTCTAGTTCATGCAGGAGAACAACTTGAACTAATTTTGAAGCACCTTAACATCTAGATCACGCTGTCGCAGCCCTGACCTGCCCGTTGTAAACATAAACCCTTTTAGAGTAATAGGAAAAAATGGAAATAGAATAACTTTTTTCTCTTTTTATATATTTAATGACAACGGATTCAATTACTCAAGAGGTCCCTCTCTTTTCTGTTGTTACATTTGTAGTTTATATTTTCTCCCTAGGAATACCAGCCTACTTCCATAGGAAAATACTCTTTTTCTCGTACCACTAGCAGATGGTTTATCTCGAGTATTGCTTTTCTTTGGCTTTTGTTTGTTATACAAATGAACCTGTGATCGCTAATACATAGGACATGTTGTAAAGGGCACAAGTTAGATCCAAAGTAATGGTATAGAACTTGCTCATGAAAACATTAATTGTAGGCCATGATATGACACTACTTTATAAATGCATAATTACATGAGTTAGGACTAGTTTTTATTAGATGGAAAACTTAATTAAACAACATGTTCAATATTTTTTTATAGAAGGAATATTTAACTAGTTCTCTTGTTGAAATTTGTTTATATTATCTTATTGACATTTAATAAATTTCTAATAATGAAAAACTACGTATTCTTAAAAATTATATTGTCTTTGAAAATTAAGTTATGCAATGAATTAGTAAATAATTTAGGAGTTATACAAAATTTTCTATACGTGAATAAGAAAGTGAGATTTAACAGTAGCATTGACCGAAGTTTCTGCAATGTGTCAAAGTGTATATAACTTATTAAATAAATTATATATATATATATATATATATATATATATATATATATATATATATATATTTAAACTCTTCATAATAAATTATGGAGATAGAATCAGATTAATTAAAAGTTAAAGAAATTAATAGGTTTTCCCCTAAAAAAATGGTTATGTTATAGAGTCAAGAGGTAAAAAAACATTATGCGTTGAGAAATCAGCTTCTTTATAGGAGTTGTGCATTTACATTAGAGGTGAGTTTTTCATTTATTAAGTTGGCATTTCATCTTATTCATGCTCATCGAAAGAAATTGTGTGATAAATGTTATTACCCGATGCTTGACTACTAAATAAAATATTACATGTTAGTTCATTAATCATATTGCATATGTTAGACCTTCTGATCCTCCTAGCAACGGAGATGACGTTGTAGACCATTATATTGATGGTAGTCCACATCAACATTAGTTCAACTTAATTGTATGATAACTTTTAAAACTTGCATATGTATTTAGAACTAATTTTATTTTGGTTTTATGTTGGATCATGTATTAAACTACCTTTTACTACATTATATGTTGGAGTTTATTGTTATTTAGTGTTCCTGGAGGGAACAAATAAGATAGGTTAAGCACAAGCGTCACCTTATCACGTAGTCCGCTATCTCCTTAGTTGGCCTCCTCCCAGTTGATACATGTCGGCTTGAACCCAGGGGGGTTACCTGCAGGAGAGTCTCTGAAGCTCAAGTCAGTCAAAGGTCTTAGAGAGTCAAAATCAGTGATTAATGAATGCGTACCTTTAAATGATGGGGTCCACGTGTATTTATAGAGCATTAATGACATTTGACCATTTCATAGGTTGGGCCTTGACTTGGGCTCTAGTTTGGGCCATGAGTGGGCCTGGGCCCTAACCTAGGCCCTTGAGACCTATTGAACGCGGGGGCTTCGATTTTCGCTAAGTTATTGGAGTAGTCGGCCTGGGCCCTAACCTTACCAGATATGCTCGAGTGGTCGGTCTAGACCGACTACTTGCCTAGATGACTTTTGTTGGTGATATGAGGTGCAGGTTGTCCTCTTAGACATTTAGGTTAGGTTAAAACTGGTACAAGTTAGGCTAACTTGGCCTAGCCTGGGTACTTGGCGGTCTCAATATGTACACTGTTTACTTGGTCGAGTTTGGCTAGGTACGGTACACCAGTCTCCCAGCCTTGTCCGATATGGGTTGTCGGTTAAGGATGATATGTGTTGATAAGCTAGCGGAACCGGTTAGGTGTGATACACTAGTCTCCCAGCCTTTAAGTGTGTGAACAGTGTTAAGGCTTAGAATTTGTAACTGTTAGAAGGTAGGTGAAAGGGTGTCAGTTGGTCAAATCGAAAAAGCTTTGGCACCGTCATTTTGAAGTGTCATATCTTTTGCAATTATGGTGTCGATTGGTCTGTGGTATGGTTTTGGCGGGAAGAGGTTTGTCGTTTGGGATTGTGGGCTATAAATATGTGTTTGCAAATGGATGAGGGGTTACTTGTTTCATTTGTGAATTTTGAATTTAAAGACCTTGTGCGCGTTAAAGTGTCCGACTAGTCCTCAATTTCGACCGACATCTTCTCGTAAAAAAAATGAAATCAGGTATGTCCAGTAGTGGTATCGTGTCTTCGTCTAGTAGTAGTGAAAGTACTGAGTCAGATAGAAGTAAGGATGGGCGACTTGGCGGAGAGGGTACGAGTTCTGGAGTTGTTACGAGCGGGATGTCGATGGAGGTAGTGAGGGAGGTTCGAGAGGATCCTTCCGAAGAGTTGGAGGAGAGTAACTGGCCGGCCAAAGGCGGCTATGGGTGGGTTGCTGCTGATGTTCGTGATCAATCATCTTTATTCAGGTGGTCTCGTCTGTTGAACTCTTGGCTGAACTGCACACC
>Ga0214542_1010906_pt1 | contig 12864 bp, 7 predicted proteins | sample CNSS1metaG_FD_160096 | JGI IMG/M metagenome (GOLD analysis project Ga0214542, IMG submission 160096) | Root nodule microbial communities from cowpea collected in UCLA plant growth center, Los Angeles, California, USA - CNSS1 | ecosystem: Host-associated > Plants > Roots > Nodule | place: USA...
TTGAACTTAACTAGAAATAAAGTTACACAACAAAACTTTTGAATTGTCTTTTCTTTTTTCAAAATATTTTAATTTTTATGGATGGGACATTATTTTATATATATATATATATATATATATATATATGATAAAAAATATATTTAAAACTTAAAAAAATTGTATATAATACTTTTAAAACCTAAAAGGAAGAATGTATGATATATAAAAAAATATTATATTCTTAAAACAAAAAGAAGGCCATATACAATTTTAAAAATAATATAAATTTGGTATAATTAAGAAAGAAAAAAAAAAGTCGTAACTATTGTTTTTATCAAGTGAAGGAGTTAAATGGGCAAAGGAACTGAAGGACAATAGCTGAATCATAATCAGCTACCATCTCAACAGATAAGAAGTGTGAGTAGAACAAATCAAATCAGTATGTATACATGTATTTATATGTCAGATTTATCAACTTCGTCTTCATAAATTATATAAAATAATACATTATCATTAACTTACTAAGATTCAATAGTTTGTATAAGATTTTGTTTCTTTATAATGTTTTTAGAATCTTTGGTTGAAATCCTTATTGCAGGAAATATTTAAATTATAGTTCGTGTGTTAAATTAAGAACACCGATAAGATCAAACTCAATTTTAAAATGGTATGTTTGTGAATAGTGAATAATATTAATAAAAAATGTTATCAGTAATCTTTAAAAAGTGGAATAGTAGGTCCACATGATTAGACGCCGTTTATTCGGTTGAATTTCAATTTAATAAATTATTAAAACTAAATTAAATGAGTGCTTTACGGTTTAAATTGGCTTGCTTTTTGCTATTTTTATTTTTATAAAACCTTCTACACAATTGTTTTAATTAAAAGTTTTAATACTCGAAAAAGGATATCTATATTTAACCCAAAAACGTCAATTATTTGATTTGGAACCGTACAGGTACAGCAAGAGACCGTTACCATCTGACGGCAAATACTAAAAAAACACATAAATTACTTCTCCACGTGTGACTATTAAATATTATATATATATATATATATATATATGAGAATAATATTTTTTTTTATAATAAACATCTTCAAACGAATAAATAACGTATTTAAACATTTTTTTATATTAAAAGATATTTATAATTTACATTTTAAGTGTAATTTAGATTTGGTATTAAAAAAAATTGAAGATTTTTTTTTTAATTCTTAATTTTAAAAGTATATTTTATGAAGTGTTTTTGATTATATGTAAATTATTTTTAACATATATCGACATCATTGATTAAAATGTTTTTACGCAATATTAAATAATATCCATCAAATACAAGTTTTCACGTACAAACTTTATGTTGGTGTTAGTTAGAGTATTTATTTGGTTATAATAATACAAAAGATTTGGTGTGTTTTATCTTAATCTCGTGTGCGCAATGGGATTTTGAGCTTTCTACATCAGAGAGGCCTACTTATGTTTTATCTCCAACTAACAAAAGAGGTGTGAGTTTTTTATTTTATCATCATTCAATTCTAGGTATTCCGAATTTCTCATTCTGACTCCAATACTAATATTATGGGCAACTTCTCATTATTTTGTTTTTTTTAATATTATTTTCATCACTTTGGTTTATATGTTTATTTTTTTCATAGGAGTTTTGAATGATATCAGTTTTAAATATCTTATATTATTGAATGGAAAATTCATTGGACTGAAGAAAAATTACTGTGAATAATAATTTTATAAGCATGCCTACTTTTACCAGAGAATAGTTATGATAAAAAAAAAGAGAGAAGTAAAAATGAGATGTGATTAATAATTTTGGGGACCAGGAGTGAATGTTGTTGAGTTTTGAGTTGTGTGAATGTTGTGCAAAGGTAGTTTTTGAGTAGTGAGAGAGAAGTGGGAACCCATTTTCATGAAGGACCCACTCTATTCATCGGTAGCTGTCGAAGCCTTCAACACTTCTTATCACACACAAAGAGACAACAACCGAATGCAACACTTCACTTATGTTTGTTTTGTCTTTAAGGAGGCAATAAGATAGAAATATCAAACACCTATTCTCAATATTTTTTTTGCCATATATGTTCATCTACGCAATCACTTATGCTTAATGATATTTTCATGTCTTCAATGTCTTCAATTTTTATTATTAATGAAACTTTAACCAATTCTTTCAAAGTTGCCATGAAATGGGACAGTGACAGGGAGATTGACATTTCTTATGTTTTACCTGCTCAATTAACACATTTTTAATTTAATTTTCTTTTGTTTAAGTACTTTATTTCTTTGATAATTTTTTAAACGTATCATCCAAAAGCAACATTAGTAACACCAATTGTTTTTTTCTGTTTGCCTATATTCACCATTAACCTAGTTGTCGATAAGTAAATTCTATCTACTAAATACCTACTAGGCCAATTAACCAATTTAAAGATAAGTGAAGTCCATTATGCAGGAATTTTAAATGGTTGTGTGGCGATAAATATCCAGTGTTCCAAAATTGGGGTCAGTTACTCTTCTGGATTTGTGATATTAACAACAATATAAGAAATGAAACCAAATCACAGTCAATTATCCTGTGTATTCAAGTTGAAGAACAAGGTTATCTGTTGATCTCTGTTTCATATATGCATCAGTTGAGTTAGAAGTAACATATGGTTACTCAAAGCTTTCAGTACCAGGGTGACATTGCACTTTCTAAGTATTTGTAGATACTGACGTATCTGCCAAAACAAGTTGTCGGGAATTTCGGAACTTACAGTAATGACTGATGACACTAATTGAAAAGCGAATGCTCACTTGTAGAATGACTAATGATAATAGTTAAATAGCGAAACCCGCTAGCTAAGATACAAGGTTGAAAATATTGTGTTCCCAAACACATGTTCCGGTCTCTCAAAGGATGGTGGAACCTACCAGAGACTAAAATAGTGTTCTCAACTGGGAATGTTCTCAACTAGCAAATAATGAGTTACAGGTTTCATCATAAATCACTTACCCCAAATCAACTTTGATATCCATTTGTTGCTAACTGAATCATTCTTTCTGTTGAGTCCAGATCTTCACAGTTTTGTCATTGCCAAGTGCACCAGAAGCAATCATGTTCTCTGTCGGGTGACATGACACAGAAACAACTGTATCAGAATGGCCTTCTAATTTCTGTACTATTTTCCTTGACTGAAGTTCCCACAAGTATATAGAGTTATCTTCTGATCCACCAACAACGTACTTTCCATTTGTTATAGAAAAAGTTGATGAAAGGCAGTATTTTGAATTAACGTGACCAGTGTAAGTCTTCAGAAACTTCCCAGTTGAATAGTTCCAAAGCCTCTGTAGGAAAAGAAAATTTTCACATGTAAGAATGACCTAAACATCGAATTGAAAAACACTAGTAACCAAATTAGCTACCAAATTAACTGCAACTGAGTGAGTGATTAAGTGATTAATAAAATGAAAAAAGTAATCAAATTAGCCATTTGCCATTACATGCGAATAGTACATCACAAACTAAAAGCTCATCAGAGAAACAAATAAACCCGTTCTAGTTCTTGAAATTGAAATGTTGGTCATAGTTTCTAATATAACAAAATCCTCCTAATTAGTCAGTCATAGAAAATGTCATTCACTTTTTAGTGAAAAGAAAAATACTAGAATGGCATTTACGGAGTGAAAACTAAAATGAGAATTTTGAAAAGTCGAAATCGACAAAAATAGAGGTTTAGTGCATGTTTGGTTTAATGTTTGCAAACGTAAAATGAACTTCGTTGTGGAAACTTAAGTTTTAAAAGCAACCTTGTGTCGCTTTCATTTGAAACTTGCTTTGAAGCTACACATGAACATGAACATGAACATGAAAATGCAGTTCACCCTTTTTTCACACTAGAGCAATGTAACTTGAAACACCAATTCCACTGGCTTGTTTTTTCTCTTCATATTTATAAAGCCAGAGATCCAAAAATCTAAGTACAGTTAAAAAAAAAAAAATCCAATGGAGCTCATGAGTACAGTCACTATTCAGAGAATCCCATAATCGTGATTCCTTAAATCCATAATATCATAATAAGCCTGCCATTTTCCACGGGTTCAGAAAGACAAAACAGAAGTGCTACGACACAAGGCAATAGTAACTTGGTTCAAGTCCAAGACCAAAGCGTAAGTAACAACAGAAAACCCTGAAAGACTGAGCTCAGAACTCGAAATTGAAACTTCAATAGAAAAGCAATGCACCTTCTCAGTTTCGAAAGTTGCAAACACATTCGTCACACAAGCAAAACACACCAAACCTGAAACTAATGTATGCCGTGTTTCCATAAATTTCTCAATAAGTGCGTATAGGCGAAGAAAAAGCAAAACTAAAGCGAATTAAGATACTTGTATAAGCTAAAACTATCTTTCCAAAGAACCAGATTTTTTTCTCCTAATAAATTAGCATGGTTGTGGAAAAATGTACCCTAAATTTATCCAAACATGGGCGAATGTTGAATGAATTAAGAGAGTGTAAGAGGAATTACGAGAGTATTGTCGAGGGTGCCAACGAGGATGAACTTGGCGTTGGGGGAAAACTTGACAAATGAGACGGGAGGGTTCTCGTCGTCGATAAGGGTCTTGACGCAGTGGCCAGTGGAGGCGTCCCAGATTCGGCAGAGGCCGTCGTAGCTGCTGGAGACAATGAGGGTGCCGTCGCGGTTGAAGTCGACGGCGGTTACGGGGTCGGAGTGGGCGGGGAGGACCTTGAGGCACTTGCCGGACTTTACGTCCCAAACCCTAACGGTCTCGTCGAAGGAGCCGGAGACGATGACGTTGGACTGAGGGTTGAAATTGACGCAGAATACGTAGTTAGTGTGGCCCTGCAGCGTCTTTATGAGGGACCCCGTCGGGACGTCCCAGAGGCGGAGGGTCTTGTCGTCGGAGGCGGAGACAAGGAAGCGGGAGTCGGAGGAGAAGGCCAGGTCCGATACGCCCTGCTCGTGTCCAGAGTACTCCTGCATCGGGGAGAGAGAGAGACTGTCGGAGTCGGAGTCGGAGTTCGTAAAGCCGTAGGTTCGGAGCGTCTTGTCGGCGGAGGAGGAGGCGAGGAGGCGGCCGTTGGAGGAGAATTTGACGGCGGAGATGGCGCGCTTGTGGCCGGTTAGGGTTTGAGAAAGAGTGTAGGGTTTGAAGGAATCTGAATCCGACGATGCTTTCGCTTCCGTCGACATTTCTTCACTTCAACTCTCGCTTTCACTATTAAATTCACCTTTCTCTCGCACTCTTCTGTCACCTCAGAACTGAAGAAAAAACCAGAAGAGAACAACGTAGTAGAAACAAACACTTACCCTCGTCTCAATTTCTCTCCCTAACCCTTTATTTTTCTCAATCAATTCAATGCTGTCTTTTTATACACTTAAATAAATCTCTCTCTATTCTCAATAATTCTCGTGTTTATAAAATTTTAATTTTACCACACCAATTTTCACTGATGTCAGCACATTAACCACATAAATGGGTTTAAAAACATCGTTATTTATCAATTTTTCTATATTACCATTATTAAATATAAAATTAAGTAAACATTGAATTACATCCAATTTTGAAGAATTTTCTGGTTTTTATTATTATATTCAGTTATTAAGTTAATGATTCTTGATATTTGATCCAATAAGATATGATAAAACTGGTATAATATATTAAAATATTACCTTTAACTAAAAAATGTTAACAGGATAAGATAATTATTTTCTCCTTAATTCATTGTTATTGGTGCTTTATGTGAAATTAGAACAGGTGGCCACAATAGTAAAAAAAACAAGTATATTTATGTTTTAAATAAGCTAAAGTAATACGTAAATCTATTAGAATACTTTTTATTATTTTTTCTATTTGAATGACCGAAAAAAAAAGTTACTGGGCTAAACAAAAAAGCAAATAATGATTTTTTTAAAATAGTTTTTAGAGTGAAGCCCGTCGCTGAAAGCGTTTATTCTGGTGCTGGTAGGGTTGACGGCGGTGAAAGTCCAAACTCGTGCGGCGGAAGCGGTGGGTCTACCTCCATTCTCATCCCATGAACACCATTCTCCGCCACCGTCTAAGGCTAAGTCCGACACCTATTCTGTACTGTTTCCCCTTATCCCTTTTTCCCCAACCCTTTCACTTTTTCTCAACAACCACTTCTGATCCCTGCGCCTTCACCTTATCCTATCTCACCAACACCTGCGGCTTCTCGCACGAGGTCGCACTTAAACTATCCAAACGACTTCGTTTCGAAAGCGCCGAAAAACCCGATTCCGTCTTCTCTTTCTTCCGAACCCACGGTTTCTCCGCCTCCCAGATCCACCGCATCTTCTACCAAGCCCCCGATCTCATGCTATGCGACCCCACCAAAAGGCTTCTCCCCAAATTCCAATTCTTAGCCGCTAAAGGCGCTTCTCCCTCCGACACCATTCTCACCGTCTCCAAGAGCCCCCGTTTCCTTCGTTACAGTCTCAACAACCATATCATCCCCATCTTCGAACTCATCCGAACCTTCTTGCCCTCCGACCTCAAAGCCCTCGCTGTTCTCATCGCCTGTCCCAATTTCATTGGAGACTCTCGTGTTGCCTCCAACGTTCAGTTGTTGCTCGATACCGGAGTAACGCACACCGGCATTCGCTACTTGCTCTGCTCTCGCCCTTCGGTTCTGTGCTCCGACCTGAGACCCGCTATTGAGGAAGTGAAGCTGTTGGGGTTTGAGCCTTTGAAGCTGAGCTTCGCTCTGGCGCTTCTGGCCAAAAGGGCTGTTTCGAAACCCCTTTGGGACGCCAAAGTCGACGCCTTGAAGAAATGGGGTTGGTCCGAGGATGATATTTTGGTTGCTTTTAGGAACCAGCCTAACGTTATGCTGCGCTCCAAGGAGAAACTTAATGCAGTGATGGGGTTTTGGGTTGGTCAGCTTGGTTGGGATTACACCGCGCTTATTTCGTCCCCAACGTTGTTTTCGTACAGTTTGGAGAAAAGGGTTGCACCGAGGGCTTTGGTTGTGCAGTATCTTCTCTCCAAAGGATTGGTGAAGAAAAGTGCTAGCTTGGTCACACCGTTTGGTATGTCTGATGAATTGTTTCTGCAAAAGTACGTGAAACGTTTCAAGGAGGAAACGCCCAGGTTACTAGAGCTATATCAGACAGCACAGGGAACATCCTAGCATCTGGTTGTTGATATTTAACTCATGGATGCATACGAGCTTTTGTGTTGTTCATCTCTAACCAGTATGTCTCATTCGACTATTGTCATGTTTTTGTCTTTGTTGTACGTACATTTTCAAATTAAGTCACAATTTTTTATTTATGGCAGTAGTCTAATATTTTATAGGTGATTGATCCAGGAGAGCAAAAAGTTTTGTCTTTGTAGAAAACCTTTGCAAGTAATATTCATATTGATTCTCATTTCCCCTTCTTTTTAGTTTGTTTCATTTAAATGTACTCTTCAATGGTGCGTATCTTCATGAATTGTGAGATTAGAATTCTGCTTGAATTTGTAGCAATTTTTTTACCAGCTGAGCACGAGACCAAGAGGCTGTACAAATCAAACATCTCTTCTACTATGGTGGCAATTCAATTTCAGCTAGAGTAGATCTCCTGCAATATCATAAATGCTTTTATGTCCTATAGGCAAATCTGGGTGATTGAATGGTTTGTCTAAGATTTTGTATTTTGTATACAAATTTTGTAGCAATTCTTTTATCCTGTAAACTGACTCCCCATGAATTTGAATCTTCTTCTCATAATCATCTGACATTAAGTCATAACAATGTGCATCACAAGATATTCAAATTAGCCTTTTTCCTCTTTACCATCTTCATTTGACCTGCAACTTTGTTGTTTGCTACATTATTTATAACAACTTGGAACAACATTGTCCTTCCCCACATCTTTAAAAATGATATCTATTATCTCAATTTGGAAATTATATCTGTTATCTCAAACTTTTGCAGTGTGTTTGGATATTGTAGATGCATCTATGGATTTTGTAAACGCGGTTCCCTTCGGCTGCCTACTGTAAAAGTCTTTTTCTTCCTTTCATTCATATGTGCTTGTAAAGTGCTGAATTTTTCACATCCTCCTTCAAATACTTGACTACAATCTCATGATTCCTTGATTCTTACGTGCTTGTAAAAGTATAGGATTTTCCACATTGTCCAAGGAGGTTTACATCCAAAGGCAATACTACAAAAGCCAAATCAAACATAGTATTAAATTCCTCACTCTTTGCTACATCAAAAGGTGTTGCTTGACATGCTTCCTCTCTTGCACCTTTCTTAAATCGCACATTTCTTAAACATGGTATTGATGGTAGCTTGTGTTAAGTACTCTTTCCTTAAAGATATTTCTGGGACTGTCGACGCTAAATGTTTCATTGTTTTTCTTTTTCTTTTTTTATCAGTAGTTTCTGCACTTTCCTCTTTCATATAATTTTTTATCAAATTTTGTTGCAAATCAATAACAGTTTCCCACATTTTCCTTCTTCATTTCATCAGTAACACTCTTGCAAGCTTCCACATCCTTTTAAGTACCAACCAAGTGATGTTTCAACTGGTAAACTCCTTGTGGTATACCTTTTGCCAGTATTTGTATTTAAGTTTTCTAGTATCCCACAACTTTCCAAGCTATATAACTCCTATTTCTTGGAGAATTTATGTGAGCCATAAGTGCAGAGGAGTTTGGAATTTGGAATTGAATTTGAAAGTCATTTGGTAATCAATGAAGGAGAAGGAATGAAATTAGAGTGAGTAAAAGTGTTTTTAAGCAGTCAAAAGGAGAGCATAATTGTCTTTATGATTTTGGGATAGTGTCAATATTTTATGTTATTAGGTTTAAATTTTATTGGTGTTGGTAAGGGGAAAGCAGCAACAGCCACAGCTTATTGGCAATAACCATGTTGTGACGTTTCTCGGGCCATATTTTAGACAAAGAAAAATGATATTTTAACCCACTTTTTTTGACCCACTTTTAACCCACCACTTCAATCACCATTAGATCATCTTTTTTTATTCTTTTTGGTGATGTGATGTATGATCTAATGGTGATTGAAGTGGTGGGTTAAAAGTGGGTCAAAAAAAGTAGGTTAAAGTATCATTGTCCTTTAGACAAAAGGGGTAACTGGAGGGTTACGTGGAAGTAATTGGGCTGTGAAGGAATAAAAAATGGGCCTAAGCTTCTCGTTATAAAACTCTAGTCACGTGACCCGACTTACCAAAATTGATAATGCTATTTGGACTAACTTGATCTCATATATTATTCCTGATTAACTATGGACTTGCACTGGTTTAACAGTCATATTTCAGTTTTCAGTTTGAAACTGATTTTTTATTAGAATAATTACTGAAGATAAATTTAAGAATTAAATATATTTTTAATTTCCAAAATTTAATATAAGATTATGAAATTAAAATTCGTTTTTATTTTAAATTTCGATTTAATTATCAAACTTTATCAATAAATAAATATAATTTTTATAATCAATAAATATAATTTTTTATTTACGTATTTTAAATTAACATTTAAGTTGAAATATAATAAATTGTGTAAATAATTAAAATATTACTTAACAATTTAAAAAAGTTAATAGTAAAAATTTAAAAAGTTATATTTATTTATTATTTATTATTCAAATTTAAAGACTAAAATATATTAAAATTTAGAATATAAAAGAATTTTTAAATCAAAATATAAGAACTAAAAACTTTAATCCCAAATTTAAAAATCTAAAAGAAAATAAATAATTTTGGTGGTAAAAGACATTGAATTTATACACTCAGATTATAACCATTCTTGATGTTAATGCAACCAGTATTTAAAATAGTTATGTAAAAATATTGTTTATGAAACACATTTTGCAATTAAACGTAAAAAATAACCTTAATAATTAAAAATAATCATCTAAGTGAAAACCAAACTCAGGCTCAGGCAAACCAAAATGTCTAGTGTATTTTTGGTAATTTTTTCAGAATTCTAGATAATTGGGAAAAAATATTAAAAATTACTTTTAATTCTATAGTCAGTATTTCTTGTGAAAATAAAGTTTTTATATAATATTAAAAATTATGTTTTGCAAAAAAAATAAGTTTCTGGTTAATTTAGTGAAGTTACGAGTATTTTGATAATTTTTTGGGATTTGACCCAGAAAATGTAAGAATTCTCAAAATTTGTTTATGTATTTTAAATATAAAGCAATGAATATTCTGTAAATAAAAATTGGTGAAAAACAAGGTGATTTAAATATAAATTTAGAGAATTTTATATAAATGTTTTAATTTTGATATTAATATGAAAAAGTTATATATCAAACTTTTTGCTATTTCTATAATTATCACTATTTTTATTTCTGAATATTGCATATTGATGTTTACAATCTTCTAAAATCCAGCTTCAACATAGTCTCTGTCACTGAGAGCATTTTGGTGATTTTGGCAAATTCAAATTCCACATTCTTCGGCGGTGTGGTGTTGAATATCGCCATATTGGGGCTTTTCCCTCCTCGAATCAAAACACACATTGGGTTCTGTTCTTTTCAAATACACGTTCGTTCGTTCGTTCGTCAGAAGATTGAATTTCTTCACTCAATGTGCTTCTACTTCGTATATGGTGAGCCCTTACCCTACTATGCTCACACAACTATGTCACATATTCGAATTTAGGGTTTCATTTTGTATGATGCAGTTGTTACAATTCCAATCTACATTCGCTAGGTTCACCATTGTTGTTTGAATAGGAATCCATGTTCAGAATTTACCCCCGCACAACCCTTGGTTGTGCCGAGGTTTTCGAATTCACAACCCTAAAATGGAACCCTCTTCTCCAACACCAATTTCCTAAATTCCAGTTCTGCACTGCCACCTCCACCTCCACCTCCAACTCACGCTCTTTCGTGGTCTCGTACCTCGTCAACAACTGTGCCTTCTCCCAAGAAACCGCTCTCAAAGCTTCCCGCAATCTTTATTTTTCGAAACCCCAAAAACCTGATTCTGTTCTCTCCTTCTTCCGAAACCACGCCTTCTCCAACTCTCATATATCTCAAACCCTCCAAAAAAGCCCCGTGCTACTTTCATACAACGCCCAAAAGGTGCTGTTGCCAAAGTTTGAATTTTTGCGTTCCAAAGGTGCTTCATCCCTTGACATTATTCACACCGTTACCGCCTGCCCTAATTTTCTCCGACGAAGCTTGGAGAACCATATAATCCCAACATATGAATTTATTAGAGGGCTCCTTCAAAACTTTTTAACGGACAAACAAATCATTGATTTTGTGATTCTCAATCCTCCTTTACTTTATGAAAGCTGTGTGGCACCTAACCTCAAATTGTTGCTTGATAGTGGAGTTACCCACTCAAAAATTGTTAAATTGCTCCAGAGATGGCCTCGTGTACTCTACCTTGGCGACATTTCAAAGACAGTTCAGGAGTTGAAGCAAATGGGCTTCGATGCTTCACTTTATACTTTCTGCGTGGCGTTGCTTGCTAAAAGAACCGTAAACGAAAGCAAATGGGCCAAGAAGATTGACACTTATAAGAGGTGGGGATGGTCCCAAGAACAAGTTCTTCTAGCATTTAGGAAGCAGCCTTATTGTATGCTGTCATCCTGTGATAAAATTAATGCCGTGATGAGTTATTGGGTGGAGCAGGCAGGCTTCAATTCTGTGGATCTTGTCAAATCTCCTGGAGTTATTTTACTGAGTCTCCGAAAAAGGATTGCTCCTAGGGCTTGTGTCTTGCAGTTTCTTGTCTCAAAACGTCTGCTACGGAAGGATGCCAGCTTAACGGCACCATTTGTTCTGACTGAGAAGTTGTTCCTGGAAAACTATGTGAAACGTTTTAGGGAGGATTCTTCTCATCTGTTAAAGCTGTACACAGAAAATATGAGCCTTGGAAATGATAGGGATAAGGCTTGTATGTGAACTTGTCTTCAGGTTTGTTAGTTCTTAGAGATCTTCCCTGCAAAAATTTATGTTTTTCAGGAACATGGTTCATATGCAGATGATTTTGTCAGATTACTAATTTAGCCTCAGCTAGAAATTTGTGAGTTGTTTTACGAAAGATTCTTGTCATGTGTAGAAACAGTGTAGTAAATTTTTTCTAAAGAAAGGGACTTCTGGTCTTAGGCATATTGCAGTGGCTTCAGTTATCTTCTATCTACGAGTTTGATTTCGCCAGCTTAGCTATCGGTAGTTATTTTAGCAAAAGTTTATGGAATAATTTGAGTAAATAGGATGGTGAGGCTGTATCTGAAACCGAGAGGGTGCTAGCATCTTGTAGATGGTTAAATATTGAATGTAGATTTCGTTGTCAACTACTGTATTTCTTCATCTTTGTATAGGGTTGGGCAAAATAAACCAAACTGTACTGCACTACCAAAAACTGCACTGAACTAAAAAATTGTTCGCATGAACTGCACTGAACTGGAAAACAATTCAGATGAACTGAACTGAACTGTTATTCTTAAAAATAAACTGGACTGAACTGCACTGAACTACACTGCACTATAATATAAACTGAATTGAACTATTATAAACTGAACTATTTTATGAACTGCACTACGTCAGAACTGAACTGCACTATTTTTGGACTGAACTACACTAATTTTTAACTTAACTACACTGTTTTTGAACCATTTTTGAACCGAATTGCATTGATTTTGAATAAACTTCACTCTTTTTGAACTGAATTGTACTATTTTTGAACCAGATTGCATTGATTTTGAATTGAATTGCACTATTTTTGAACTGAATTACACTATTTTGAATTGAATTGCACTAATTACATATGATTGTACTACGCAATAATAATCTAAAGTTTATAATTTGAAAATGCTTAGAAAATAATACTTGAAATATGCATCATACTTCAATACACCAATTAACATTTTTATAAT
>Ga0214542_1010908_pt1 | contig 12860 bp, 6 predicted proteins | sample CNSS1metaG_FD_160096 | JGI IMG/M metagenome (GOLD analysis project Ga0214542, IMG submission 160096) | Root nodule microbial communities from cowpea collected in UCLA plant growth center, Los Angeles, California, USA - CNSS1 | ecosystem: Host-associated > Plants > Roots > Nodule | place: USA...
ACACGTTACTTAAGCACTAATTATTAATTATTTACTGCTTAAGTTTTGAAGACTCTTCATATGGCCTATTTACTGGTTCAGTTTTGAAGACTCTTCATATGGCCTATTTACTGGTTCAGTTTTGAAGACTCTTCATATAGCCTATTTACTGGTTCAATTTTGAAGACTCTTCATATGACCTATTTACTAGTGCAGTTTCTGAAGACTCTTTATATGGCTTATTAACTAGTTCAGTTTTGAAGCCTATAAATAACATCTCCATGACTTGAAAAAAAGATAGAACAACATTTTATAGAGACACACTTTGTAATATACACCTGAGTGTTTTTTTTTTTGTGAGGATTCTTGTTTCCATTCAAGAGCTTTGTACTCTTCTTTTCATAGTGGAACTTTGTTCATTATCATCCCGTGGTTTTTCCTCTTATATTCAAAAGAGGTTTTCTACGTAAATCCTTGTGTGTTATTTCTCTTGCTCTTTTACTTATTTCTCTTTAATTTCCAATTGTCACGATCTTGTGCTTCTGCATGCTACGATACCATAACAGAAAGAATATTCAAATTTGTGTCAAACAAGATTGTTCCCAAAAAATGGTAACTTAAATTTAGAAGTGAATATACGCACACAAATTTAGAAAAAAGAAAATATTACTTTTAAAAATTATATATAAATTGATACATAGTTTTTCTTATACCAAATAATGATTATCGTGTTGCTTTTATCCCATTTACATACTTCAATTTCTTCTTATCTATTATAATTACAACAAACATTCACTAAAATTCATATTCATTTAAGTTGTTATTTCGTCTAAATCTACATTTGAAAAAAATAATTATCCTATTAATTATTTTGTGACTTTATTTTTGAATTTTTAAATTATAATTAATTTTATATTATATTATATTTTTTATATATATATATATATATATATATATATATATATATATATGAAGAAAGAGAAAATATATGAATAAAATAAAACAATAAATTCTTCTTGTACCATATTTTTTGTATATGACATATCTTATATTTCAACACTCATAATATTTCATACTATAATTATATGATCCTAATAATTCATATTATAATATATTTCTTAAAATTTTACAAATTTATATTTTAATTAGATCCGTATCAAACTTTCAATATCAAGATGGAAACTTAAGACAATGTTTAGTGTACCATTAAGCATCGGACAATGTTCTTGTTTCTATTTTCACGCCTTACAATGAACCTTTGTTCAGAATAATTAAATGGAAAAATTTGCAGAATTAAATTAAGTAATCAGCTCAAATAACTATGGTGTGAATCCAATAGATAATATTATGAAATAAACTTTTCTTTTTTTAAATTTCAAATTCAACAATTAGATAATATTATAAAAAAACCCATGCAATTTGTTAGAATCGGAAGTAAATTAGTATAAAAAGATGAGTTTTTCTTTTTAGAACGCAGGGATACATTATTTATTTTGATACACACATATTTTAACTATTTGCACTTCTGTATCCAAGTGTGGGAACATTTGACCAAATTTATTAATTGATATTCAAAAACTGAACTTAAAAATATGTTTGAGTGAGGTAATGAAGATAGTTGACAAGTAGAAGAGCAGAAGTTGTGGCTTCTCTAAAACAAGTTTGGGCCCACAACAAATCAAGTTGCAAGTCAAACAATAACTATATGGCCATGGACATGGACATGAACATGACATGGGTCAGTAACTATCATCCATTCATATTCTCTCTTAAATATTCACCAAATTCATATTCACTTAAACACAATTTCTCATAGACTTATGTTTCTATACTAAATATGTGAAAAAACCCACCTCAATTTGTTCACCTACAGGAAAGTTTATAATAATAAATTGAGTAAACCAAAATACTTAAAATTCATCTAATGACTTGAATATGTAATAGTTAATAAAATATGATAATATTATATATAAATTTTAAGTCTAGTTCATATTTACAAAAGCTAGTTTTTAAGTTAAGAAGTCATTTTTTATGATTGATATATTATGATTTGATTTTATATATAGTAGGTGTAGGATTTTTAATACATTTCTTTATGAAAAATCATAAACATACCTTCTACACATCGATGACTAAATTTTTGTAAATGATTTAATAAAATTACAATATGTTTAACAAATTTTATTATAACAAACTTTGATATCATATTAAAAAATAAATTTAAATCTATCATATTTTTTTATAAAATGAAATTATAAAGTAACATAATTTAACTTTATCTTAATAGAAAAATCTGTGAAATATAATGGATGTGGTGAATAAAAAAAAGAAAGATATTTATACTATTATGGATTAAAAAATTTCATACTAACAGAAAAAAAAATATAGTTATAATAAATTAACCTCTTAATGGTAGTTTAGAGTTATAATTAAATATTTAGATTAGTTTTTTAAGAAATAAGTGCACTAATTGATCATTCTTTGATTAAATTTTTTGAATAACCTGTCACATTTATAGTGTTATTTAAAAAGTTGGAAGAATGGATAGCGACACAAAGAACACGGTCCGTACATATAACTCATCCCACCCTTTCAGGACCATCTAGAGTTCTTTCAATATTATTCGACATCCACCACTAACCATAATAATAATAATAATATTTATTATTATTAATTCATTGTTTTTCTACACCAAATATAATAACCTTAGACGTTTTCCGTACTACTTTTTAAATACCACTGTTTATGTCATTACAATTTAACTGTATTCCAAAAATACTGTATGTTGGCCAAAGTAGAGAAAGAGACATTTTGAAAATACAAATTATTAAAAGATTATAATTAAAAAACAATTTACAAAAAAGAGTGATTTTGTATAGCAAGTCTCAAGTGGTTAACAAAGATGTTTACACAAGACATCAAATTGGGTCACATTAGATTTGTTATATGCATTGTTCACTTCAATCCACTTTTTCTATTTATCATTGACAGTAATACCATAAGTTATGTGGGTATTTTTGAATTTAGAAATTGTTGGAGTATTATATAATGAAAATATTGGTATTTATTGTAAGAGTGTGGGAAGTGAGAGAAAGCTTTGTAAGATTTTATTTATATAATAAAATAAGTATGGTTGAAATAGTTTATAAAACAAATAATTCAAAATAATTTGATGTCAAATTAAATTTTTTATAATATAACATAAAGTTAAAATAAAATAAAATTTAAATTAAAACATAAAATTGTTATTAAATTTTACTAAATAAATAAAAATTGGTTTTCATAATAAAATTCTATTAAAATAAATTATCAAAACTTACTTAAATAAACTTTATTTTATTTTCGTTATTTAATTATCTTTAATTTTAATGTAAATATATATTAACAAAAATAAAATCATTTTAATATTTTTTTAGTTATTCATTTTATTATGGTAATAAATATATTTATAAATATTTAATTATTATATCTTACATATCAATTTTAAAAATATATAATAAAATTAATTTAAAATTTAACTAATTAAATTTAATATTTTCTTACAAAATTAACTATTAAACATTAAAATATTTATTGTATTAAACATTAAATATCATTATTATAATATTATTTACTTTAATTATTTATTGTATTATACTTTTAAATTATTACTCTCTTTAATCATGTACCAACTTAATCCTAATTTTATATTTCAACATTCATACTTGTTGACAATTTATGTTTAGCTATACTAAATCCAATTAAGGTTATTACACAATTAATAAAGAGACATATGTCGTAAAACTAATAAGCTGGATTAAAATGCTCATGAAATGAAAGGGATGATTTAAAAATAGTTGATGTTGAATACTTATCCCGGTTTTAAAGGTATGCTTCTAAGAAATATCTAGTTGTAGTCATTGAAGAATCAGTTTTCTTAAATAAATCTTTATGTGCTTTGACAAGTTATTTATTGTTAACTTTTCAAAAAAATTGCATTTTAGCCTCCATAATTTCAAGATCCATGTTTTTATATATATATATATATATATATATATATATATATATATATATATATATACCTTACCCAAGAACCGAATACTGTTTGTTATAATCACTTTATAGAACTAGTTTAAAACACTTAAGATAGGGCTTCATAAAGAAATTTTAACCAATTTACAAACAAATATACAGTTAAGTTATCAAGAAATAATCTACTTAAGTTCATTAAAATATCATTTCCAGTAATTGGAATATTGAGTCTACAATAAATCATTACAAACAGTGGTGGGTGATTAAGGTTTGGAATATGAACATTAAACACCTGTATTTCCCCTTCTTTGGACTGGTTTGTAAAGCACGACTGTAACATATTTAGAACGGAAACGATGAGTGAATCCCAAAGCCACCACAGATCTTGGGGACTCTCTATTCTCGATGTAAAGATGATTTAGAATCACATTCTGAGGCAATGGAACTGTTCCTGCAGTGTCTCTGGTAGAATGATAATTGAGCAAAGTGTGTTGCAAATGTGAAGGCACCATAGGCGGATCCCTTGCTTCATCTTCATTTCCAGGGTAGACATTGTTGTAACTGGATTCAGGTGATTTTGGAACTTCAAATCCCACCACAGTTGCTTCATCCTGCAGGTACATAATTCTATCTTTCAGACCAACTAGGCTACTGCAGAAAACTAATTGATGAAATTACAAAGAATAAATCACTTGCATGATTTTCAGAGTGAGAATTGCTCATCTTGGAATTGGAACCCAACTGCTAACGGTGTGAATGCATCAATTAGAACCCAGGTGAGATTCCAATATACCTGAACAAAGAGTAGCTTTTAATGCATATACTTGATGCCGGTTTATTAGTTAATCAGAGACAACATTTGCAAACAACCACTCTACAAGCACAAACACACATCAAATCTAAAACCAAAATTAAACCGACTCAGACAACAATATGAATCATTTGTCCTCGCATATATGTCAAAAGGCATGCGTGCAAGGGAGAATGCTAGTGCACAAAGCCAAGATGGACAATTGGTGTTTTATGGCAATAGATCAATTAAGTTGTTCAGTAATTTCAATTCTAGGGGTAAAATGAGCAATTGTTTCTTCAGTCTATGACTCTAAGAACAAAGAGAACGTAGTTTATAACCCATAATTATATCCTCAGCCCAAATCTTCTAGACCAACTAAATCACCACCCTTCCCAGCATGAATTGCAGGTTCAACTACGTAACAGGGACCTAACCCGCAAACTTCTCTCATGTATTCATTTCGGTCAACGTCAATGATAATAAAGAAAACACGACACAAGAAAGTTCACTCATGCCAAACTTGATCAAAAGAAATCTACAACTTTAGGAATGAGAACTCCCCGAGTAGTAAAGTGTATTACTATAAATCTGAGTCTATATCATGCACTACTTGCAACGTTCACTCAAAAATAAGTTCTGTAGGCAACATCTTTGTAAATTCTTTCGAACTCACCTTTAGCATGAATGTAAAATGCCTGGTCACTGGCCAACCCCACCTGAGATAACTACCCCCTCCCAAAGGTGAAAAGAAATTTATAAGATTCATGTATGGATGAGAAAAATAATTTCACAAAATAAAGTATTAATGGCACTACTTTAGTCAATGAAAGATTGAGCTCCGCCGTTTTTAATCTTCCAAAATATTACAGCTATTTAACTTCTTTGAGCATTCCTTTATGATAGGCCATAGACCAAAGAAATAGAAATGTTGATCAACTCATGACTAACTCATAACAGATTAAAACAAAAAAAAAAGAAAAAAAACTTACAGTGTCCAATGTTTAAGAAAATTTGCACTCAATTATTTTAATCTAAATACATTTCATTCCAATCCAGCCATCAAAGTTGGGAAAAGCTAAACTGTCTAACATAGGCAGGCATATACTTGGCTTAATCATAATGGTACACGCTAAAAACTAGCATTTGGCTGAATGAAACTAGGATTAAAATTTTCATCAATAGAAAAACTGGATATACGCAAATAATAATCTCAAAAAAACTCGCTCCACAAATACCAAGGAGGAAAAACATAAGCAATAAGCCATAAGCACCGGTGTTTAAACAAGCAATTATAATACAAAGACACAGGTTGAAACCATACATGACAACAATGCCACCGCCACTCTGGACGGAGATTTTCAAATTGAATTCAAGGGAGGCCCAATCCACTCAAAATGAACACAACTAAATACACTTACTAAAAACACAAGCCAAAAATACTCCGTTCTAACCAACAATCAAGCTATAAGCATACATGAAAAATTACAAGCCCTCCTCATAAAGCAACATTAAATCCCTCCATAAGATTATAATTTATAACTGCATTTCTTTCTCCACGAAAACTTGCCCCTAAATCGTTACTTCATAAGCAACATAGAATCATAAACCAAGATGCAGTTCCCATGTTTCCTTCTATTTCCCACAGAATAAAAAACAAAACCAAACATTCCACCCAAACAACCAAAAGCCGAAAACAGAGCACACATTCATTATTTCTATTTTCAAAACAAAATACCCCAAATCGAGCATTCTAGTTCCCCTAAATTCGAGCTGCAAACCCAAACTCGATACAACGGCCCCACAAAGGAGGAAAATTTCACCAATTCACCAAAAATAAAAAAATAACAATCACCGCCAAAACGACATGGCAGGTGCAGAGCACATTGAAGAAAGAAACGTGGAGAGAGAAAAGTAAATGTACCGCGTCGCACGATATGGTGGAATTAGGCGAATTGGAGAAAGAAAGCGAAAATCAAAAGCATGAATTGAAGGCAAATGAGATATGAAAGATGAGAGGGAAGAAAGGGAAAGTGGAAGTTTGAAACCCTAATATGGCGATGGGAAAAGAAAGCAATGTTTGTGTTATGTTGTGATGTGTGGTGTGTCCGGTCACGAGAAATTTTGTCTGGACAAGTTAAATAGAATTAAATAATAGGTTCGGTTATCGAACAATAACTATAAACTAATTCAATAACATAACACCCCGTTTCACATGTCGTTTTCTTTATTTTTTTTTCCATGCATTTATAATAGAAAACAGAATAAGAATTTGTGAATTATTATCATTTAATTACATATGTATGATAATATTAAAAATTATATTTTAAATTTAGTTAATTTTTTTTTTCATAATATAAGTTATGAAGAATCTAATAAATTGTAAAATATTTTTCCTATAATTTGTGAAAGTGATGACTTTTTATTTTTTCTTCCAAAAATATTTATAAATAAATTTATAGAAATTTGGTTTCTATAAAATTAATCAAATTTGATTTTGTATCTAATTTTCTTTCATCCTTCTAGACATTTGGAGATTGTTGTTATCGTCTCTATAAAATGAGAAAAACTTAAATACAGACAATTTAAAAAAAAAATATTATCCTTCCAAAATTTGAAGTAAATATCACATATTAATATTATATTATAGACATTAGTAAATGTCAATTGAAATTTTCATGCAATCTCTCTTTCAAATTAGTTGTTAATTAGTTTTGAAAAATACCGGGGAAAAAAATCATTATTTTGTATCTGTGATGGATGGAGGAAAAAGAACTAAAACTACCTCATTTTGTAGAAATTTAAAACATATTAAACGTGATAAAAATTATAAAATAATTTAATTAAAATACAAAATATATTATATTAATATAAAATTATTAACTATTAATTTTAATAAATAGAACAATGAATAAGGTACGAGAATAAAAGTAATTGTAAATATGTATTAATATTTTTATTATTAAATAGTCAAATATACAATTTAATGTTCTATATTTATATTTATTTAATAAGAAAAAAATATTATTAAAGTATTTCGAAAATTTTTTGTTATTAATTTAGTATATTAAGTCAATACAAATATTATTTTATCACATTAAATGTGTTAAAAATTGTCTTTAATGTTGTCTAAAGTAGTATAAAGTGGTGTGTTTAGAAAGAGAGTGGAAATAATTTTAAAAAATGTGACATCTATATTCATGATATGCATCACATATTTTTATTTATTTTGTAAAACTATTTAATTGAATAATCTTAACTTTTGTTCCAAATTATTACATATATTTTTTCCACCTTTTCTTTTATATATGCTTTGACAAATAGGCCATTAAGTTGTATCCTACGAGAAACCAATTAGCTATGGTTAATGGAAGTCAATGGACAATGAATTGAGAGCCATGAACTAAAGTTGAGCAAACTTTAGGAAGCAAATTCAATGGCATTAACTTCACTTCAAAATCAACCACACAAAAAGCCTAGGAGAAAGTGGAATCCCAAGTGGAAAAGATATTAATTTCTTCAAAGTCTATACAAAAGTCAAAAGTCAAAACCCATAAACATTCAAAGTAAAAGTAAAAGAACAAAAAATAAATGTTTTATTTTTTTAACAAGAACAAAATTTGACAAGTTAGTGAAAAGATTACCCCATATAGTTTGAAACATGTGCGGACGCACTAGGGGTGTTTGTTTCTATGTTTTTTTTTCTTTATGTAATAAATATATATTATATTAGAAGATATTTAAAGTTTGTGAAAAGAAACTTAAATATAATGTTAGATAATGCAGAGCAATATAAGAGTAAATGATCTAAAAATACAAAAATTAGAAAATAAAAAAATATATAAAGAGTACAAGATCCAAAATATAAATGTTAGTCAATGTAAAAAATGTAAATATAAACTCTCTAAAATTAGAAAGGTTAGAAATGTAGAAAAATATAAAAAGTATACAATCCAAAAAATATATAGGATAGACTATACATAAAAATATTGAGTAGTGATCGGACATATTAGAGTAATGTCTATTGCTAGATTCGTCTGATATATATTGCTGGTGTTGATTCTTAAGTGAGTATTCACCAAAGTTCCAAGTCCCACATTGAGTAATGTGAAGAAGAGAGTAGCAGAAAAGTATTATAAAAGTAAAAAGTTGGTTTTAAAGTTGTCACCATAACTCAATATGTCTCTTGGGTGTATGAGGGGTTTGGGTAGTTGTGTGTCATTCTAAGGTTTGTAATTTTTGCCAGAAAAATTTTGGTCCACAAAAAATTACAGTGATAATTCTTTTTATTGAGTGTTTGTTAAAAAATTTCCTGTGTGCTTTTATTTATTTTTCTGCTTTTATTTTGAGTGTGCTTCCGCTTGAAGAAATTATTATTTTTAGTGCGTGATTTTCCAACAGTTGGACTCCTCTAATTAGTATATGAAGTAATTCGTCTAATATATATTGGTAGACTCATCTAATTAGTGTATATAGAAAGTCATCTAATATATTGGTAAGACTCATTTAATCAACGTGTGGACACACTCGTCTAATACATATATATTTCTCGACTTGCCTAATCAGTATATAGAATGACTTGTCTAATATATATATTGCAACAATTTTCTACTCAATATATGGATAGACTCGTCTAATGTGTGTTAGAACACTCATTTCATTAGTGTATGAACATACTTGTCTAATGTGTTTTCCTATACTCATCTAATCAATGTATGAAATGACTTGTGTAATGTGTTTTGTTATTCCTATCTAAAAAATTAATAGACAGAGTCGTCTAATATGTATTCAAGGCTCCTTTGATCAATGAATGATCAGACTCGTCTAATGTATATTAATAGACCCATCTAATATGTATTAATAAACTCATCTAATTTGTGTATGGACAAATTCATCTAATGTGTATTGCAAGACTCATCTTATCAATGAATGGATACACTCATTCAATGTGTATTAATAAACCGTCCAATTTGTGTATAGACAAACTCGTCTAAAATATATCGTTATACTTGTTTAAACAGTGTATGGATGGATAGGCTAGTCTAATCAATAAATGACCAAATTCGTCTAATACAAATTAATAAATTGGTTTTACTGTGTATGGATATGATCATCTAATATATATGAACATTCATCCAATCATGAATAAAAAGACTCGTTATAATGTGTAATAATAAATTATCTAACTCGAGAAAAAAATTGTATTAGAGACGTTATTAGTAAAATAATTTTTTTTAGAAGAATTGATTTGATTCAGCATAACTGAGTTATGGAATGAAAATAAAACTGACCAATCTATACTAAAAAAACAATAAGAAAATATGATGAACCTAACTGTGTTTTTGTAGTCTTATACGTCGAGTTATACACACATCAATGTGGTTTTAATCTTGAAAGACTTTGATAGACCATTTTAAGAAAGTCAAAGTGAAACTGACAAAACTACTAAAGATAAAATAAATATCAAGTGTAATTTTTTTTTTCAGTTTTATATTCAGTTTATACACGGATGAACTTAACATGGCCATTAAAAGACTTTGACACATGAAGTGTTGAAGTTTCTTTACAATTATGTGTCTATAAATTGATATTCATGTTCCTTAAAATTTCACGACAAGAGCATCTACAGAGCATACAGAGACTCAGAAAAGTTTTCGAAAAAAAAAATGAAAAGTAACAGAGTTGCAGTTTTAATGTTAATTATGTTGGGTTTTGTACAAATTCTAAAAATTGGAGCAATCCCATGTCCTGCGAAATGTGCTATACAATGTTTAAATTCACCTTTAACCTATCCTTATTGTTATGTTACTTGTCTTGCATTATGTGGAAGTCTCCCCAAATGTGCTAAAAGCTGTGGTATAAACAAGTCCATCACCATTTACATTGGTATTTATTCTCTTATCACATTCATATTTCTTTAACATTTTATTCTTTATACTTAAATTAACCATGTTTTTTAATATGTTTTTTATTTATTATTAAATTAATGATGTTTTCACATCTTTCTTACAATGATTTTACGTATATCAGATGCTGCTGGTAAGGTGACTAATGTGGTTGATTCTTGCTTGCATAAGTGTCTGAAATAGAGAAGTAATAACTTTGAAGAACATTTAAGACCAAGATTAGACATATTTCTCATACTCCATTGTAATGAAAACATGAAAAATAAATAAATTTTAGATTATTATCTGCTCTAACTTTTGTATTAATTTTAAGTTAATATGTCAAATGTTTATTATGCATAGCCAAATTTGGGACAAAGTATTTTTGTTATTTTATGGGTTTTTTCGGAGTTTGATTCTCGATTCTGATACCACACTTTCTAATCTACTATACTTCTTTTTTAATATCAGATTAAATAAACGAAAACATTTTCATTGATTCTTGCTGTTGAATAAACTATTTTTAGATCAATGAATTTAATTAATATAAACGAGATTCTTGTTAAGATATTAATAATATGTCGTTGATCCGAATGCAGCTAAGTTTATTTTCCGTAAATAATATTCAAACTAAGGTCTTGTAAGTTATAAAAAAAAAAAAAACGCATTTGAGAAAAAGACCATTATCAAATCAATTGACAATCAACATTTTACATAAGAACTTAGTAACTAGTTTAGAAATAATTCACACCAATAACACAATAATAAAATCAAATAAAAATCCCTAGAACAAAATTTGTGCAAAATAAAAATTATATATATATATATATATATATATATTATTGAATTAGAACATATTTAAAGTAACTGTACTTATTTATATATATATATATATATATATATATATATATATATATATATATATATATATATATATATTAATATTATTGACTACTTATATATTAAAATGCATTATGTTATGAAATAAAGCGAATAATATAGAGAATAATAGATAATAGAGAAGAGAAGAAACAATAGAGAATAGAGAATGAGAGAATAAGGAAACAATAGAGAATCATCTGTGTATTATTATTGATAGGAAGAGTCTTATTTATATATACAACATGTAATCCATAAAGGAAACAAATCAACTTAGTTAATACAAATATTTACATAAAGAGTAATGAATCATATGAGTATCAATCATATGAGATGTATCAAATCAATGGACAATCATTAATTCATAACACTCCCCCTTGAGTGTCCATTGATATAAGAGAATGTGCCTCATTAAAACCTTACTAGGAAAAACCCTTTGGGATAAAAACCTAGTGAAGGAAAAAGAGTACATCATTCTATATAATAATGTTCTTTACATCTTCTATTTCTCCCCCTCATGTAAACTTACATAATTAAGATGACGGAGTCCAATCTTGTGGACCAATTGCTCAAAAGTTCTTCTTGGTAAAGACTTTATGAATAAACCTGCTAGATTTTCACATGAATGAATCTTTTAGATATCTACATCATCCTTTCAATACACTATTGTCTTCATATATGGTCATTTTTGTTGGGGATATCCACAAGTTTCTTGCACATGTTGAATAATAGACCTTAACCAAACATATTCACAACTTTCCTCATAATTATATATGACTAAACGATATTGTTACTATGGTTTGTTTCATATACCATCATGAAACCATTGTGCTGCCACATGTGAACAAACATCTTGTTTGTGATCAACCATTGTGAGAATATGTAAAATAACATGCATATACATAACCCATTAGGTCTGATTCTGAATCATTTGGATGAAATAATCTCATATTCGTAGTACTTTTAAGGTAACAAAACATATGTTTTACTCCAAATAATTTTCTTCTTGTAGTTGAAGAACTATATCTTGCTTAACAAATTTACAACAAAAAGCAATATCATATCGAGTATAATTAGCAAGATACATTAGTATTTCTATGAGACTAAGATATGGTGCTTCTGGACCAAGAAGATCTTCAACATTTTATTGAGGTCTAAGAAGAGTCTTTATCAATATCTAACGACCTCACAACTATTGGAGTGCATGATGGACATGACTTGTCCATTTAGAACATTTTAAGCACTTTAATTATATAAGCCTCTTGCCGTATAAAAACACCTTTATTTAAATACTCAATTTCTACTTTCAAATAAGA
>Ga0214542_1010909_pt1 | contig 12860 bp, 10 predicted proteins | sample CNSS1metaG_FD_160096 | JGI IMG/M metagenome (GOLD analysis project Ga0214542, IMG submission 160096) | Root nodule microbial communities from cowpea collected in UCLA plant growth center, Los Angeles, California, USA - CNSS1 | ecosystem: Host-associated > Plants > Roots > Nodule | place: USA...
TGAATCAATCCATCATCTTCTTCTCTTGAGCTTTGTGAAAGGAACCTTCACATCTAGATAGCTTGCTATCTTAATGTCCAGTAGGGATTTCACTTAGCTTTCTTAATCAACTCACACCATATTCAATCATCTTAAAAAGGAACAAGATAAGCCTTCATCAATGGCAAACCCTTGTATTTCGATATCATACGTTATCTCAAAGATTAGAAATATCCAGAGGCCGCCTCTGAAAATGATAAAAGAACATTGAGGAGGCTAGCCTTAAATTTCTTGTTGAATGGGGAAGTTCTTTACAAAAGGAATCACGACATGGTACTTTTGAGGTGTGTTGATGCAAAGGAAGCATAGCAAATACTAAAAGAAATTCATGAAGGTTCCTTCGGGACTCATATGAGCGGACATGCCATGGCTAGAAAGATCTTGAGGGCTGGCTACTTTTGGTTAACAATGGAAAATGACTGTTGTGTCCATGTCCGAAAGTGTCATAATTGCCAACCGTATGCAGATAATATTAATGCAGCACCAGTATCACTATATGTATTAACAGCACCATGGTCTTTCTCAATGTGGGGAATGGATGTTATTGGGGCTATCGAGCTAAAGGCTTCCATTGGACAGCTTGTTAGTGTTGTGGGGAGAGATGGCCTTTCTCAATGTATTAACAACGCCATGGCGTAAGGTAAAAATGGCGTAAAAATTGATTTTAGTTGCATAAAATACTATTGGATAGTCTAACGTTTGTTAATGCAGCTGAAGTTTAATGTGAGTCATTAAAAGTTTGGATTTGAAATATTCAAAGTTACAAAATAAGTCCAAAATCAGAAAATTCTTGAAAAGAATAATTCAGGAGATAAATGCACCCCCTGTTTTTATTTACACACTCCTCCTGCAAATGGACCACAAAAACTTGTTATGCACCCCTAATTCTTACTAAATTGCACCCCTTCTACCATTTAAACTCTATTCAACCAGATCATGCCATGTGACAATCCCCACTTTTTAAATTTGTCCAATTAAATTATTCCATGTGGTAACAGTCCTTGCACTAACAAGCTGTCCAATGGGAGGTTGCCACATCATCATCTTCATCTCTCCCATGAGAAACCCTAATTTCTCCTCAAACCCTAGTCGCCTTCACCATGCCGGCAGCCGCCGCTGTTCACCATCATTCTCGCCAGCAACAATCACGCTTCTCCAACTCCATCACTTTAGATCAGAAGCGGAACATTCGAGCCTCCATCCTTCTCACAACTACGCCACCACACCACTATCTTCAATGAACGTGCACTAAGCTCGCGCATTTTCGCGCATCATCACCATCGCGCTTGCAGCAACAACAGCGTTCAACACACCTTCAACCTCCATGGCAACTTCACGTACCTGCAGAAAACACGAACCCACCGCACCAGAACCTCGACCACCATGGAAGCAGCCGCAAACACCATCATCTTCCCTGCGACCATGATTCTGCCAGCACCATTTCACGACGTGAACGAAACGCAGCAGCCAGCTTCAACCACCAGATCTGCACTAGCGCTACAACCGCACCACCATCTCTCCAACAAAAAACACGAACCAGAGGTGTCGCCAATGGAGAATGCATAAACCATCCTTCAGTGCACCAGTCACGACCACCATGCATCCACCACTTCACGAATTTTTCATCATCTTCTCCGTGCAGTCGTGAGCGAGAACGAGCCAGAACAGCAGCGAAAACCATAGCCATCACTACGAAGACAAAATAGCATCAAGTTCGGAACATCACCTCGCTGAAGAAGGAAACCCTCCCTACCGTCACGTGCAGCCAAGGGAGGAAGGAGGAGCAAACCCTAATGCTGGAGAGAGAGTTTATACGCCACGTGTCAGGCTGCTATTGGATAGTCAAATTGGTCAACTGGTCAACACTGGTCAAATGGTCAAAGCCAGCAGTCAACTATGGTCCAAACTGTAAAAATGGTTAAACAAAAGGGGCAAAATTGGAAATTGGACAGAAATTAATTGTTAATTAATTAAATAAAGATAAAATATTTTAGCAATCGAACAGATAAAGTCCAAGTCCGATTGAAGTCTATATAAAGAGGCCTAAGGGAGCAGAAGAAGGAACTTAGCAACTCTCTGGTTTTGGAGATACCGTCATCCACCACATCTCTCATTCTCCCTTTTATTTTCTTTCCTTCATCATATTATTATCAAGTATTCCATCAAAGCCATGGAAGGCTAAGCTTTTAGCTATGATTCCACTGTAATTTCTTAACTGGATTCTAAGGTTAGATGAATTTATGTATTTGTTATTTTAATTATTGTTGTGATTTTTGTTTATCTATGTCCTTTGTTTCGTAATTGAATAGAAAATAATGATTTTAAATCTACACGCATGCTAATCATATGAGTTAAAAGGTTTTTAAATTCAATTCAGACTTTGGTATGATTTTATTTAGAAACTTTCGTTTGATTAAATAAGTTTTGCCAATAATTGAGATTGTACTTTGATTAGAGGTAATTACTTTAACTAAAATTAGTCAAGACTTTACTTTGATTAATTAAGTTTTCTATTTGGTGAGGAAACAAAGGAATAGACATGATTAGGCATAGTAAAATTTAATTGAGACTGTACTTTGGTTGGATTTACTATGAATAATCTAAAAATTCTCACTTTTAATTGAGACTGTACTTTGATTAAAAGTGAGAATGCCAACAAATGAATTGAGATTTTACAATGATTAATTTGTAAATCAACAACAATAATTAATTTAACAATAATCTCTAGATAACCGATGAAGAATCCTATTTTGAAAATGCAGTGGAATTGACCTATTTTCTATTACTGTGTTTACAATCTTCCATGTCATTTTCTTTGCACATCAAAATCCCCGTATTTTTATAGTTGCTAGTTTTAATTGCATTTTTAAGAATCAAATATTTGAGATCAATTTCGTATTCGTTGTGAGACGACTCAGGGTTATCTTAACCCTAACTAGTTTGTTCACTACTAACTTGGCAATACTAAAGTTGCTAAAGTTAAATAGTGGTAATTTGATCGCTGAACGACAGCAATATCAATATGTGTATATTTATCTCTTTTTATATTTAGAATAGTTGTTTGTGTATTTTCTTCTTTATTTTTGTATTTGGAATAATTCCCAAGTGTGGGTTTAGGTATACATTATATTCTCCCTTCACACACATATTTTGTTCATTACATGAGTGGGGCCCTATACCCAGGTCTGAGTTGCTTAGAATTAGAGCGGATTGTATAGTGGTGCCACAGTGGATGTACTTCCCGAGAGGTCATTGTGAGAACCCCAACTAGAGTTTGTTTGCTCCATTGGTACTCTCACTTCTTATTGTTTACCAACTGTCGTGCGAAATGCCATGAAGTGGGATATAGCTCTAGTGACCTTAATATTTAAGTATTAAGGAACTATCCTTGTGAGCACATATACTTTCCCTTAGAACTTTAAGTGCCAAACCTATGTTAAATTAAGGCATCAAAGGGAGACTGTTTGCATCCTTTACCCTCACCTTTCCTTATATATAATAATAAATTCATCACAATCACACCATTATTAGCTATAAACATACATACATTTCATTAGCATATCATGTAAATAAGTGCCCTACGAGGCACAAACATGCATTGCATTTCATTTTGTGGTCATCCATGGTACCATGTTCATAGTTTCAACACATAACATGCATATGCATAATTTCAACAAAACAAAAAAAATGCACTAAAATAAATTTTTGTTTCCCATTTTGCTTGTCACCAATTTCTTGGAATATTTCTAAATAATAAAACATTCTTTGGTCAAATCAGTGGATTGAATAAAGAAATAAAATTTGTTTGTTATCATGTCTTTTGAAGCATTATATAGTCTTGCATACATGAAATTGCTCAAATTCATCTTCCTTTCCATCTCTCTTCCACCATAAACCTTGTTTTCATTTCCATGGAGGATTATCATAAAGCAGACACATACCTTAAAAAGGATTACCATAAATTCTCTGAACACAAAAAAAATGAAGAAAAATCAGTTAGACTGAAAATTCTGAAGGACAATCTAGGCAAAATTAAGAAAAAAAATGACTAAAAGAGAGAACAAAATAAGGGATATCCTGTCACATGAACTAAATTATTTTCCTCTAAATTAAAGTTTTTGTTGAGAAAAATAACCATGATTTGAAATGATGTATGGCCATTTTTCTTTATCCAAAAAAAAAAACAAAGTAATTATCCTTTGCTACCCATTTTGAGTCTTCCAAAAAAATTTCTTTTAAATTACCCTAAACAAGGGTCACCCTCACACTAAGGGTTGACATAATGTTTGTTTCATCCGAATGGTAGTTCACCAATACGAAAATATAAAATAAAGAAGAAAAGATATGGTTATATCAAGAAAACAAAAGAAAAAGGCAAGTAAAAGGTGAACAAGAAGAAGCAAAACAAATTCTGAATAAAACATTATTCAAAGATCCTTGTTTAAAAAAACCCTCACATCACTTTTTGGGTCTTTACTATCATTTACATCCATACCCCTAGCCTTGGCCACAATACAAGCCTAATAAATTCCACACAGATCAAAGATTGATTGTTATCTTTCGAAGGTTTTAATTTAGAGGAAAATTTTGATTTGCTTATAGGTTTGTTCTAAAAAATAAAATTAAAAATATTAAAAAAGTGTGTTCAGAGATTTGCTTTTAAATACTGGGGCAGTTTACTTTGGAGTGACATATTTCCAAAGCTTCAAAATTAGCATGGGCAATCAAACAATTAAGCTAAATTTGGGTTGTCCTCTTTCAATTCATTCTTCATGAAACTCCACCTTTGCTCCAACAATAACCCCGCTTTAAGTCTAAACCTTGACTAACCTTAAAATAGACCATCTTTATCAATCCCAAACCCAAATTGGGACAGTCACTTTGTTTATTCCCATAATTCATTCTGAATTGGGCATTTATTTACATCAAAGATTGTGATCACATCAGGGGCAACTTGTGAAGACCTCGTCATTTTTCAATCTCCTCAATTGGGAAAAGTCAAACACGCTTTTGCACCCTAAGACCATCCTAGGCTCTCACAACATAGGGCAATTTTTTTTTGAAATCCCCATCTTTTTCTTCATACCATCAATAACTGGGAAAACCCAAACACATTTTGTGCCTTAAGACAAATTCAAATTGGGGCAACTCCCTAGTTATCTTCATCACCTCATCCAAGCCTTTTCAAGCCCTTGGCAATTTCATGGATGTCATTCAAATAGTGTTTTAAAGGAAATGATTAAAAAGAGTGTTCGTTAGTAAACTGATTACACCAAATAAATGATTTGAAAAAGTAAAAAAAAAAATCAAAGTAGAATGATTCCTTGAATTCGAAATAACCATGAAATGGGGAACAATTCAAATTTGTTTAACAAAAAAATGCAAAAGAAAAATTCATACATAAGGTAATTCATACATCATGCATACATGCGCCATCCATCTTTTTCAATAAAATATTTTCCATCTTTTCGATCAAAATCCCCTTCATTCATATGAATTACTAATATACCTTAAGCCTAGTTTCCACACTGGCCCTTAAATCCAGTTTTATCTGGCCTCGCAGTTTTTTTTCTAGCCTCTAAGCCTAGTTTTCCTTGCTCTCAAATTAAAATAAAGGAAAAATAAAAAATGAAAAAAGCAAATTTCACCCATGCATCCATGCATCCATGTATGAATCATCATATAGGTTCAAAAAGAAAATCATAATATGTCATGCATCATCAAATTATCCATCATACTCCACAAAATCATTGAAAATCATTTCAAAAAAAAAAAATTCAACAATGATAATTTTTTGTATAAGTCTGACCAATGTTAGACATTCACGCGATGTTTTTCGACACTTCAAAAGTAAAAGTCAGGTTCTCCTTTTATACATCAAGACCCTCTGCAAGGCAATGGTCATTGATTTCTTATGTCACATTGATGCCTTCTACGAATCAATGGTCATCGATCTCCTTACATCAAGACCCTCTACGAGGCAATGGTCATTGATTTCTTATGTCACATCGAGGCCCTTTGCGAGGCAATGGTCATCGATCTCTTTACATCAAGACCCTCTTCGAGGCAATGGTCACTGATTTCTTATGTCACATCAAGACCCTCTACAAGGCAATGATCATCAATCTCTTTACATCAAGGTCCTCTGCGAGGCAATGGTCATTGATTTCTTATCTCATATTGAGGCCCTCTGCGAGGCAATGGTCATTAAGCTCGTTACATCAAGATCCTCTGCGAGGAAATGGTCATTGATTTCTTATGTCACATCGATGCCCTCTACAAGGCAATGGTCATCGATCTCTTTACATCAAGACCCTCTGTGAGGCAATGGTAATTGATCTCTTTACATCAAGGCTCTCTGCGAGGCAATGGTCATTGATTGCTTATGTCACATCGAGGCCTTCTGCGAGGCAATGGTCATCGATCTCTTTACATCAAGACCCTTTGCAAAGCAATGGTCATTGATTTCTTATGTCACATCGAGGCCCTCTGAGAGGCAATGGTCATCGATCTCTTTACATCAAAACCCTCTGCATACCAATGGTCATTGATTTCTTATGTCACGTCGAGGCCATTTGTGAGGCAATGGTCATCAATCTCTTTACATCAAGACCCTCTGCGAGGCAATGGTCATTCATTTCTTTCCTTGTGATATAAACCCTCTCCTCGGGATTGGTCTAATATGGTTTTTCAAAAAAGTCAGAAAAGAAGATAATACAACAAAGTGATTTGTCAACTCGTGACCCTCTACATGGTAATCGTCACCGAATTTGAATCTTTGGAATAGACCCTCTCCACGAGATTGGTCTAATTTGGTTTTTTTAAAAAGTAAAAAACAAAAAGAGTAAGTGTGTCAAATTGAGACCTTTTACTTAGTAATGGTCACCTAGTTTTTTTCTTTCAGATACATACCATCTCCTCTGGAATGGTCAAATTTGTCTTTTTTTTTGAAACCCGAACGAAATTAGTGTTTTTATCTTTACTTATCTTTTATTACGATAATATGAAAAAGTCAAAATTTCATATTATCTAGTAAAATCTAAGTAAAGAGGGACAGTTGTTAACACCCAATTTCGTCCGGGTGAATAAATTTATTTTCAGAAGAAAAAAACAAAAAAAAAGGTTTTTAGTTAATAAAAAATAAAAAAAAATGTGAAACAAAATTTTCTTCAAAGATTTTCAAACTTTAATTTTAGGGAAACAAAAAAGAGAGATGACAAAAAAAGAAAAAAAGGAAAAAAAGAAGAAGAAAGAGCCTATTTTGTTATCACATTCCTCGTCGTGAGCCCAACAACTCAACATATCTTCTACCTTTGTTCTAATAGAGAAATTAGTGATATGATTCTAATAATTAGAAGCAATATCTCTTAAAATTGTAATAATCATTATTACTAATTGGGTTTGATTTTGTGCTCTGACGGTTAGAATCAAAATTACTAATTGGGATTGATTTTGTGCTCTGATTGGTTATGATTTGATTCCCATAATATGCTGCTATCGTGACCCATTCCTTCCTTATATTGTTCATTACAATTAAGGCTGAGATTGCATTGATATTGCAAGGTGAGTATAAATATGCACTCTGTCGAGACAAAAAAAATTGTCTACATTTCTATAATTCTTTTCCATTACCACTCCCACACACACACCTCCTTTTTTATCTCTCTTAAAAAAACATATTGAAGGAGGTAGAAAAAAAAGAAGAAAACATTCTCTACACTCTCTCTTTCTCTCATTACCACCCACATAGACACCTTTCATCTTTACAAATATTGGAATAACAAACACAAAAATATTAGAAAAGGAAGCAAAAAAAAAGAAAAGAGAAAAGGTGGGGAGATATTGAAAATTTTTTAAGGTACGTCACTCTCAATTCTTTCATCCCTTGATTTAGCTTTTTTCAATTTTCATTCTTTTTTTTAATCATAAATATTTTTTTCCGCTTTCTTTATTGTCTGCCTGGCCGCTCGCGTCGCATGACATTCAATTTAGACTTTTGTTTTTTCTAAAAATATATATACAGATGATCTAAATATAAAAAAATAGTTTTCTTTGTTTACTCTTTTATATCTATTTGGCTGCTCACTTCGCAATGACATCCACAACTACATTGAAATAACTTAAAAATAATTAAAAATTTATAAATGCTTAAAAAATAAAAAAATAAAAGATTAGAAAAAAAATTATTTCAAGTGTCTATCCGACCAATCGCGTCGCGTGACACGAATTTTAAAATAATACTAAAATTTGAATAAAAAGGTTTTCAAAATTATAAAACAAATTAAATCATTTTTCAAATAGTTTTCCAAATAGTTTTTTCATAAAGAACTACGTAATCCTGATTCTCCGTTCACATGGAGATACGTAGGAGCGAGGATTAATCCTTGTCGGGCCAAAAAAATCAAAAAAATAGTTTTGTTGTTTTTTGTAAATTCTTTTATTAATATTTTGGGGGGAAATTAAATATTTTGAAAAACCACATCACTTTTGCACATTTAATTAAAGGTAACGTCTTAGGACAAGCGTTATGAGGTGCTAATACCTTCCCCATGCGTAACCAACTCCCGAACCCAAAATCTGGTTTTTCGGAGACCTTGCTCTTTTTTATGGTTTTCCATAGTTTCCTATAATTACTATGGTGGCAATTCCAAAACTCTATTTTTACAAATTTTATTTTTGGTTCGTTATTCCGTCGTGATTCCAGTTGTGACACTCGATTTTAGACGAAAAAGAAAACTATAAAACAAGTGATATTAAGGACGCGAGGTCATTATATGATACCTCTGTGGCGTTCGAGTGTGATGCTGAGATGGCTGAAATTACCTTAGGCAATAAAATGTTGCCATCTGTGGAACAACCACCCACTTTGGAGTTGAAACCTTTACTATCTCATTTGAAATATGCTTATCTTGAGAGGGGTGGGAAACTCCCTGTTATTATATCTGCCTTGCTTACTGATGAGCAGGAACAAAACTTGTTGCAGGTTATCAAAGATCACAAGAGAGCAATAGGCTGGACTTTGGCAGATATTCCTAGTATTAGTCCTTCTTTCTGCATGCATAGAATACTCTTGGAGGAGGATGCTAAGCGAGTAAGGTAACCTCAGAGGAGACTGAAGCCTCAGCTGATGGAGGTTATGAAGAAGGAAGTCACCAAGTTGCTACAAACAGGTATTATATATCCTATTTCTAACAGCACTTGGGTGAGTCCTGTACATGTGGTCCTCATGAAATCTAGGATCACCGTGGTCAAGAATGAGAAGAACAAGTTGATTCCTACTCGTATTCAGAATAGCTGGAGGGTCTCTATTGATTATAGAAGACCAAACCAGGCCACCAGAATGGACCACTTTCCTTTACCATTCATGGACCAAATGTTAGACCGATTGGCAAGTAAGTCTCATTATTGTTTTCTTAATGGATTCTCTGGGTATTTTCAGATTTGTATTGCCCTTGAGGATCAACATAAGACTACCTTTACTTGTCCATTCGGTACATATGTTTATAGGAAGATGCCATTTGGCCTTTGCAATGCTCCTGGAACATTTCAGCAATGTATGATGAGTATTCTTCCAGATTTGTTTGAGCATTGTATTGAGGTTTTTATGGATGATTTTAATGTATATGGTTCATCTTTTTAAATTTTGAAAAATGTCATTTTATGGTGGAACAAGGTATAGTTTTAGGTCACGTTGTTTCCAAGAATGGTATATTTGTAGATCCTGCTAAAATTGATATTATTTCACAATTGCCTTACGCCTCTTCTTTGAAAGAGGTTCGATCTTTTCTTGGACATGCAGGATTTTGTAGGAGGTTTATCAAGGACTTCAGCAAGATAGCCAACCCTCTCTCCAACTTACTGCAAAAGGATGTACCATTTGACTTTGCAAAGAGGTGCAAAGATGCTTTTGATACATTGAAAAAGGCACTTACCACCACTTCTATCATCCAGCCACCTGATTGGACATTACCATTCGAGTTTATGTGTGATGCATAAAACTTTGCAGTAGGAGCGGTGCTTGCACAAAGAGATGGGAAGCTACCACATGTGATATATTATGCTTCCAGAACATTGGACACAACGTAGGCTAACTACACCACAATTGAGAAGGAATTATTGGTTGTTGTGTTTGCCTTGGACAAATTTAGACCGTATATACTTGGTTCCAAAGTAATTGTTTACACTGATCATGCATCATTAAATTTCCTTCTGAAGAAAGTAGATTCCAAGCCAAGGTTGATCAGATGGATGCTACTGCTCCAAGAGTTTGACATTGAGATTCGAGACAAAAGTGGGGCACATAACTTAGTAGCTGACCATCTTAGCAGGATTGAAAATGGAGTAGATAACATTCCTATTCAAGATGACTTTCCTGATGAAGTCCTCCTAGCGTTGACTACTGTGAAAGTTAATCAGCATCGTCTTTGGATATTTAATGAAAATCAAGATATGGTGAATAAGACGATGGATGGGATGAGCTGGACTTCTCCCGCATACCTTCCACCTTGAGGAGGTAAGTACCCTTCATACTTTTTCTTTGCATTATATACATATTGAATACATTGAGGACAATGCATGGATAAAGTGTGGGGATGTGTCATGGATAAAGTACCCTTCATACTTTTGTTTTCTATTTGTTTTGTTTTTTTTTTCTTTTCTAATTTTGTTTTCTATTTTCTTTAAAAAAAATTCTGCTTTCAATAAAACATATTGACATTGGATTTTGGGATTTGATTCACTAATTGGAACGATCATAATTTTGGGATTGTTTCTGTGAATTACTAAATGAGTTGATTTGAGAGTTTCTAGAATAAATCTTTTGTGAAAGAGTTTTGACCTTGTGAGTTTTGAGCTTTATTATAAGGATGAACTACCATGTGTCATTCCTATTTTTCTTGTGTGACTTGCTCATGTCTTCTTGGTACTCAAATGTTTAGCTTGATTCTTTTATTTTGCATCTTAGGTGAATATGCATGATTTGATATGATTGAGGCATTTCTTGTTTTTAGCTACTTGGCCAAATAAGCTAACCATGACATTGATCCATTAGTAGACCCTTTGAGCTTTAAACCTCTTTTTCTTGTTTTGAGCATATTGTTAAATCTTAAAAAGAAAAAAAGACCATGTTTTTCCTTACCTTAGGAAGAAAGAATGAGCTAGTGGATTATGTTAAGATTGGTTGAGAAATAAAGTGTGAGGGTGAGTATTTCCCCCACAAAGTTGTAAAAATGGCAAAAGGAAAAAAATTTGTTGATGATAGAGTGTTGAAATGAAAAATGATTGCTTTCTGAAAAAGAGCAACAAAGGATAAAAGAAAAAAAAAAGACAAAAAGGGATTATTTTTGAAACTATGCTCCATAATTCTTTCTACCTTACTATTTCAAAAACACTAAAATCCTAAAAAAAATTTCCTACCTTTGCCTTAGCCCCGTTATAACCTGTGAAAAGTCCTCATGATTTTTGAATGCATGTTTTCTGAAAGTTATGAATATTAGAGTCTTGCTAAGCATTGAGAGTGTTTACTTGCATGGGTATTTTGAGTGGAAACACAAGGCAAAACACTTGAGCGAATTTTGGTGAGAAAATATACATTTAACCTTAGTGTTTATCTTTCATATTTGATTATCTTATAAACTCAAAAGATTAACTCATGTGTGAAAAACAGAATGTTTCCATTTGTATGTGCATGACAACATGATTTCTAGAAGATTGATTTGTTTCCATTTGTATTCATTCCTTTAATCCAGTGAAGATATGAAATAAAATACCTCAGAATAAAGTTTTGAAATTGTTCAATTTTTCCTAGGAGTGCAAAAGGATAAGTGTGGGTGTGTGATGAGTTTAAACTTTTGCCCTTATTTAATGTTTAAATTTGGGGATTTAATAAAATTTTTGTGCTTAAGGATTGCTTTAATTAGGATTTGTGATTATTGGATTTATTGAGTACATAAGGTAAAAATGGCGAAAAAATTGATTTTAGTTGCATAAAATATTATTGGATATTCTAACGTTTGGCCACTTTTTGGAGACATATGAGACACATTCTTTGTCTCCTTTTGTGCTAGAACGAAATTAGTCTTGCACACACCATAGTTAGCTCTTTTGTCTCTCAGTTTTTGTAACCTTATTTGACCTAGTTTCTAGAAGCTAGGGTTAGGTTTTTGTAGAGACATCCTTATGTATCTTTTATTTGCTTCGGGGCCCCTAAAATCTTCTATATAAGGGGTGCTCCTAGACATGTAAAAGGGTTGAACATTTTGAAGTAAAAACACTCTTGTGTCTCAACCATTTGTGAGATTTTCCTCCCTAGGGAGTGAATACTTCTAAGCCTTATCTTGCATAGCAAGTTGTGGCACACATCCACTCATCTTCAAGGTTGTCATGGCTTCTAGCCTAGCCTTGTAATGGTGTGCTTCTCACATTTTTACCATTTCTTTCCTTTCCATTTTGTGTTTTCTTCTTCCTTTAATTATTCTTGGTTTTCTATGGTTTATGTGTTTTCCATTTCCTTTTCGTTTTGAATCAATCCATCATCTTCTTCTCTTGAGTTTTGTAAAAGGAACCTTCACATCTAGATAGCTTGCTATCTTAATGTCTAGTGGGGATTTCACTTAGCTTTCTTAATCAACTCACACCATATTCAATAATCTTAAAAAGGAACAACATAATCCTTCATCATTTGGTATCTAGAGCCTTGGTTGTCCTTGAATATGGTGTTTTCATGTTCTAACCTTGTCTTGTGTAGCTATCTTTGAATGGTCCACATTAAAACAATGCTGGCAGAAACTGTTCACGATTTTAAAAGATTAAACTGCACCTGC
>Ga0214542_1010911_pt1 | contig 12858 bp, 7 predicted proteins | sample CNSS1metaG_FD_160096 | JGI IMG/M metagenome (GOLD analysis project Ga0214542, IMG submission 160096) | Root nodule microbial communities from cowpea collected in UCLA plant growth center, Los Angeles, California, USA - CNSS1 | ecosystem: Host-associated > Plants > Roots > Nodule | place: USA...
AGAAGTATCACATCTTTTCTTTTGAAAACTTCAGCTGAAATTAGAGAACGTGACTGGTGCAATGTGATTACTTGTCATATGGATACTGCCAAGGCATATGTTTGGAGACTTCAAAACTTTGTTCTTGGTGAGCACATATTGAATCCATGTCTTGAAAATCCAACACCTGTAAAGGTTAGAAATCCCATTTTATTCAATATGTTCTGTTTCTCGGAAACCTTTGCTTTCAAAGAAGATATACACAAATATTATACTTATTTTTTAGTACTTACTTGTTGCTTTGAATTCCTTTTTCTAGTAACAAAGTGTGTGGAGTAATAATGTTACAAAGTGTGTAAAAGTCTGTTGACAAATGGGTTGGTTCTAGCTGACTACTGCTCTCATATGGTAACAGGCTTGTGCTATCAGTGCTTGTGGCAATTTTGCCATTCTAGGGACAGCAGGTGGTTGGATTGAAAGGTTTAACCTTTAATCTAGAATTCGTAGGGGTTCTTACATTGACATTTCAGAATCAAGAAGCTGTGCTCATGATGGTGAAGTAGTTGGAGTTGCTTGTGACTCAACAAATACTCTCATGATTAGTGCAGGATATAAAGGAGATATAAAGGTCTGTATTTGCTATTTGAAGATACTCTAATTTCCACTTGTTAAAGTTAATAGAAAGAAAGCATAATCACTTTGGTTAGCAGAGCTACATTGTACATGAAGTTCTCATATAATATATATATATATATATATATATATATATATATATATATATATATATATATATATATATAATTGCAGGTTTGGAATTTCAAAGAACGTGATCTTAAATCCATATGGGAGATTGGTTGTTCAGTTGTTAAGATTGTGTATCATCATTATAATGGTAAATAGAATATTTTATATGTTTGTTTTTTCGTAATTCCTATGTCTGGTTAAAAAATAAAATGTAAAATGTGTGGGAAAAGAAATTCCTACTGTATAGGGTCATGAAGTGATTATAGAGTTTTATTGATTTTTATGTCTCCTGGCTACAGTAGCAGATGATTTAACAATTTGATTGTTTGATGTGGTGGCTCTTAGACTTGTGCGTAAATTCGAAGGTCACACGGATCGAATAACAAATTTGTGCTTCCGTGAGGACGGGAAGTGGCTTCTGTCATCTAGTATGGATGGAACTCTTAGAATTTGGGATGTAATCTTAGCAAGATAGTTAGATGCAATACCTGTTGATTTACCTATCACGACATTATCTTTGTCCTCAAACATGGATATATTAGCAACTACCCATGTTGATCAAATGGGGTATACTTGTGGTGAGTTTCCAGATTCATTTTCTTGGTTCATGGAACACAATTTTGAGGGAAACATTTTCTACTTTTCCAAATATTTATTGCATCTTATTGATATTCTTTTTTGGGCCTAGATTTCTAATTAAATTATAGGACGAGAATACTTATTTTCTCTTAAGTGAATATCATTTTCTAGAACTGCTAGAGATGTATGATTATCTGAAGTAACATTCTTCGTATAAGTAACAAAAAATGTTATTATTTTCTAGAGTTTGTATATGAATTATGGAAAATAATTTAAAAATATGTAACAAATGGACAAAATGGTAACATTTTTGTAATTAGATGTAAAGAAATGGAAACAAATTCTCCAAATCAAATATTCCTTTTTCCTTGAATTTCATTTATTTCAATTTCACTTACTCATATATACTATATTATTTCTTCATTGCAGGCACCAGATATTGGGAGTGGTGTGTCATCTCCGCATGAAATACTAGGATCAAGTGATGGAAGCAAAACACCTTAGACTTAGGACTTTTAATGTTGTCTTTTTTTCTTAGATGCTTGAATATTTTGGTACTCTTAATGTTGTCTTTTTTTTTCAAATGCTTGAATTGGTACTTTGGTGTAGTTATGTTATATTGACAATGAAACAATTTAGTTTATCAATTTCTACTTGATAGTGCTATAATTTTTTATATATTTTAAATTATCATGAAAAAATAATTTTATCGAATTATGAAAGTATAAGAAATATTAAAAAATAGTAAATAATTAAATATTAAAATTACGTCACTTGATACACTTGATAATGACGTAATTAATCTCAGAATTAACTATAATTAATTAAATTGGTGACATTTAAAAATGTCATAATATAATGATAATAGTGTCAGTTTAAAGCGTCGTTTTTCACATTATATTTGTCATCCAGTAAAAGTATTACATCAATTTTAACTGACGCTTTTTGCCACTTTAAACCGCCACTTTATACGTTGTATAAAATGACGGTTGTTGTGGCGGTTAATCTATAACCGCCTTATTATACTTTGTGACGGCAAGAATTACGATATTTCAGGAAACCGTCACTCAAGTAAATAATGACATTTAAAAATGACATAAATTACAAAAATAAACATCGGTATTTACATGTTTTTTTGTAGTGATGGGGGTAGATAATTAACAAGTATTCAAAATTGTCATTTACATACTCAGATTGGTGTTTGAGCCCAGCCACATGCTTAAAATATTTATGAAAATAAATTGGCTTTAATCCTAAGAAATAAGAAATATGGGTATACATACAAAAGTTCAAAATAGTGCAGGATATAACCATAACGAAAGGGAAGTAGGAAGATATATGGTTAGAGAAAGGACTAATAAGCCAATTAGCTTAACAATGTTTAGGTGGTGGTAAGGTGAGGGTGATATCTTGTGATGGCTAAACAAATGTTTTGTAACACATATATAGCTCATTAGAAGGTGTAAAATGTTTTGTGACATTGAAATTCTCTCTAGTACAGTCATACATTAGGGTAGATAGTAGGGGATGTTGTTGCTATGTATTGGGATGAGGGGAGTTGAAGAGAGCAATTCTTTGTTTTTTACAGGAATGAAGCATGCAAAGGAGTGTTCTTTTTCTTTTTGTAGAGAGTTAAACAACAAGGAATTATTGTTCTTCATGTTTGCATGGACTATGGGTAGTAGAACATTCATAATGGAATATATCGAATATACCAAATTGTTGTTCGAAATACACATGGGGATGAGATGAAGATGTGGCTTATATGTTTATTGGATCAGAGGAGTGTAGAGCAGTGTGAATGAGGGACTGTTGCAGCTAAATCAAAGAACTGCTCGGAACGCTGGAGCCATTAAAATTGGGATGTGTGAATGAGGGACTGTTGTAGCTAAATCAAAGAGCTGCTCGAAACGCTGGAGCCATTAAAATTGGGATGCTGCTAATGGTCGAACAACCTTTTCATGAAGGGTCAAATTGTTTACACTTTGATATTATATAGATATATAATTTTGGCAAAGTTAGAATGGTGATTGGCTATTATGTTTTTTGTATTTTATAAACTGACGCTGCATAAGGGGTATATGTATGAAGAAAAAGGATTTTGGACTTATGCTGGTCACGCAGAAATATGCCAGACATATACTTAAAAATATTAATTTTAAACATTTAATATATAATTCATCTCTTCAATATTAAATTAGTTTCAAATTTCTTTTACACATCGTTATCTGTCTAACTTAAGTGATTTCAAACATTAAATGTATTAAATATCATTTTAAAATGTTTGTGAGTAAATTTTCGTTCTTAACTGGATATAATTGGTACCTAAAATCTCTCGATAAATCAAAATTATTGACGGCTCACCCACGTCTAAAAATTCATTGGTAAAATGCTCTTCAATAAATTTTACTGATGGATCAAAAAACCTATCGGTAATTATTATTGATGACCAAAATTTTGTCTGTAATTGTAAATGAAAAAATCTATCGATTAATATATGTCGGTAAATATTTATTGCTAATTACTAGCAACCTTATTATGTCGGTAAATCCATCGATAAATATCATGATTTGATTCTCCACCACCACCTCCATCATTATTGTCGTTCTACTGGTAGCACCGCACCATTTTCACCGTTGCACTGTCGTCACCATGCACCACTGCCACCGCTTTGTCGCTACATCGCCTCTGCCATCTTTCTTCCTCCTTTTCATCCTCCACCTCTTATTTTCCTCACACGCCCTTCTTTTTCTCACACGCCTCTAATTAATTTATAAACATATTTTGTCAAAATGGACGAAAAATTTGGTTCCTAACTTTTGGACAAATTTAACGACAAATACTCTTTGTAATAAATTTTATCAACGGAATTTACTAGCAGACTTTCACTACAACAAAATCGGGTATTATCTAGGAAAAATAATCTACGAAATTTTTTTCGTAGATAAATTTTTTTTATCTACGAAATATGATCATAGATAACGTAATTGTTCGTAGGTAACAAATCATTACATTACATACGAAACTTTCGTAAGAAGCATGACTGAATTTGGTGGGAATCTTTTCTACGAAGCGTTACCTACAAAACTCAGTGTAGATAACTAATATCATAAAAAAATAAATATAAAAATTATTTAAAAGAAACTTACCTACGAAAGTATTTCGTATGTAAAAATTAAATTATTTTTTATTAAAAATTTACTTTTTGTAAGCTGCACACACATATTATGTAATATTATAGGTTTGAGGAAAAAAAATCTAAGTTACAAACACCTACAGACCATAACCCTCTCTCGAAACCTCGTCTCCAACGCTCACTCCACACAAACTCGACTCCGGTGCTCACTCCAAACGTCCACACATACTAGACTCTAGCACAACAATGGAGTAGCAACACACAATGTAGCAGCTTTCGCCTTCATACCAAGCAATGTAGTAGCAACAAATTTGCGCGTTCGCGGTCTAGCTCCTGCCACACCAAGATGATCAAAAAACCCCTTTCACCATCCAACAATTTGCGCACGGGAAGGAATCAGAAACCCTCGAAGAATTGGAAAAAAAATCGTAAGTCATGGGTTTAGTGTTTAACATTTTGGGATTGATGTTAGTGAACCATTGTTTCAATCGATTTTGTGTTGGTTTTTTTAGTTTTTTTACTCTACTTTTTCCTTTGGCTCTACTGCTCCATTTCACTGCATTCTAGCACCTCATATTTTCGTTTCCCAGGTTGTTAGAGTAGAACATTGTGAAAGTGTTCATGTTAGAGTAGAACATTCTGTCATTTTGATTACTTTTCGTATCACAAGACTTAGAATATGGGAGGTAGAGCATAGAGTGTTTATTTAGAAATTAAGAAAAACTGGTTGGTGTAAGAGAAGTATTGAGTCATAAATAATTGTCATAAATGAGAGCTTTAAATATTAAATACAATATAAATGAGTTGTTTAGATATGATAGTTTTCTTGAATCCTCCACCTTTTCATGCCACACCATTTTTTATGAACTTGTTAGAGATTTTGGGAAGTCAAACTTATAAAGAGCAATCAAAATGTATAGCTGGATTTGGTTTGTCTAGGAAAGAGTATGTATTGATGTTTAACCACTCTTACCATAATCATATATGAATTTCAAGCAAGAAGTTATAGCTAGCCATATATGGAGGGTATGAAATCTGATGTTATACTTAATTTATCTTAACTTAGCGAGAAAAAGATGATTAGGCAGTGCAATGATTTAAACTCATCGTGTAGGTCAATGCTTGATCCTTTTTGGCATCTATATCTCCTTTCTTCGTGTGGTATTTTTTATCATGGAAGGAGATTGATGTTACCACAATTTGATGCGATGGTGCACCAAAACCTGCATTAACCTTTTTAGCATTGATGTCAAGCTTGGTTTGATAGGTTATTTTGTGATTCCAGCGTATTTGATCATTTTTAGAAATTTCATTCCCATGCTAATGCATAAAGAAACATGTCAAGGCCCTTTTCATTGCATCCAGTCCCAAAAATCTGCATGAAACACATATTCTAAAATGCTGTCAAAACTAGTTTTGATGCATTTGTTGTCTAGTTTAGTTTGAAACATGAATTTTGAGCATTTGGAGTATGTGGTTAAGTTTGAACAATCATTTTACGACTTTCTACATATCAAAACATGTTTAGCTCATTCAAATTGCATAAAACTATACCTTTGACCATCTAAGACCTAAACCATAAGCTATGCTAGTCTAAAATAGGTTATAACTTAAGAATTGAACTCCTTATGTATTTCAGTCACTTCTATATGTGTCTTTGTATTTAAGCATGTTTGTTTAGTGTATAGGATCATGTTTGAGCAATCAATTATCCAAATCCATGCATTTTATAGATTTTGACACATTGAGTACATTATAGGTTTTCTAGTCTAGCCAAAATAGGGAATTTCATTATGCATTCATCCTTTTGATAAATTTTTCTATTTTAGAAGTTCATTTACATCATATTAAACATGTTTAGATGATAGGTCAATGCTTTTATGCACTGCAACACGTTTCCAGCGATGATTGCACAAAAATAGGCATAATTAGCATGGTTTTCTCTTTTGAAAATTGTGGTTTGGATAGTGTTTTTTTGAGTTTGTAGCTATTGGACAATTGTGACCTTTATTTCTGCATATTTTAGAGTATTAGAACTTTTTCACACCATTCCCAATTCAAGAATGGCATAATTCATATTGACATGCATAATTTCATCCATTTGTAGTAGATAGTTTGCATTCATCTAGGTTCAAATTTGCAGTTTCTGAATTCATGCATATCTTAGGAAATTTTGTGTTTTAAGAGTTCGTTTGCATCATATTACACATGCTCAAACTATAAACACAATATCTCGTACATAACACACAAACAGAACACAAAATCTGCACCAATTTTCATGTGTTGTGAAACACTTTTTTTGATTAAAAAAGATGTCAAGCTTGGTTTGATAGGTGATTTTGTGATCCATCATATTTGATCATGTTTACGCATTTCATTCCCATGCTCATGCATAAAGAAACATGTCTAGACCTTTTTCATTGCATCTAGTCCCAAAAATCTGCATGAAACATTTTAAAATGTTGTCAAAACTAGTTTGGATGCATTTGTTGTCTACTTTAGTTTGAAACATCAATTTTGAGCATTTGGAGTATTTGCTTCATTTTGATCAGTCATTTTACGAATTTCTACATATCAAAACATGTTTAGCTCATTCACATTGCATAAAACTATACCTTTGACTATCTAAGACCTAAACCACATGCTAGGCTAATCTAAAATAGGTTATAACTTAAGAATTGAACTCTTTTTGTATTTTACTCAATTCTGTATGTTTCGTTATATTTAAGCATGTTTGTTTAGTGTATAGGATCATGTTTGAGCCATCAATTATCCCATTCCATGCCTTTTATAGATTTTGACCCATTGAGTTCATTATAGGATTTCTAGTCTACCCAAAATAGGGAATTTCATTCTGCATTCATCCTTGTGATAAATTTTCTATTTTAGCAGTTCATTTTCATCATATTAAACATGTTTAGATGATAGGTCCATGCTTTTATACACTGCTATATGTTTCCAGCCACGGTAGCACAAAAATAGGCATAATTAGCATGGTTTTTTCTTTTGAAAATTGTGGTTTGGATAGTGTTTTTGTGAGTTTGTAGCTACTGGACAATTGTGATCTTTATTTCTGCATATTTTAGTGTATTAGAACTTTTTCACACCATTCACAGTTCAAGAAACTCAATTCATATTGACATGCATAATTTCATCCATTTGTAGTAGATAGTTTGCATTCATCTAGGTTCAAATTTGTAGTTTCTGAATTCATGCATATCTTAGGCAATATTGTGTTTTATGAATTAGTTTGCATCATATTATACATGTTCAAACTATAAACACACTATCTCATTCATAGCACACAAACAGAACACAAAATTTGCACCAATTTTCATGTGTTATGAAACACTTTTTTGACTAAAAGTGTTGTCAAGCTTGGTTTGATAGGTGATTTTGTGATTCCATCATATTGGATCATGTTTAGGCCTTTCTTTCCCATGCTCATGCTAAAAGAAACATGTCTAGACCCTTTAACCTAGAAGTACACATGACTAAATTTCATTTATATGCATTAATGCATTTTACATTGAAATTTGTATTATCTTAGTTAGCACATGATTTTAATAAGTTTAAGGTGTGTCAATCTGTCTTAAATCACAATTTTTATACTCATGCACATATCTATCCCTTTTCTTTTTGTGGACAGAGTTGCACCATCTGAGATTCTTGCTTGGCTTTGTTGTTGGTGAGAAGGTTAAAGTTCTGGTCCTGAAGTCACACTCTCCTCATAAAACTTCTTTAAGGAACTAGATTGATGACTTTTTGAATGATATCTCTTATTTTTGGGTGCATCCATTTGTTACTATTTAAAATTATGATACCAAAACTTACCACGTATTATATATTATTTATTTAAGAAATAAATACAATAATAAATTATATATGTAAGAAATCTAAACAATAATAAACTTATTTTCGATATGGCATTGGTATGAATGCCTCTTCATAATTCATCCACCAAACATTGTTTTGCTTTCCTAATTCATCTTGGGTGGATCTTGTAGGATGAAGTTAATTATGCTTTGCTAGAATCTTTTTCAAGTTCTAGGTTTCATGTATTTTATTTATTGTTACCAAGTTTCATGTATTTTATTTACTCTTACTAAGTTTCATAGTATTTTATTTACTGTTACTAAGTTACTTTTGGTGTATTCATCACTGTTGTTATTTTAATATTGAGAACCCATTGCTTTTCTTCATATATGATTTTACAACATACACTTTATAATTTGATGTTATATTGATGTATCATCGTATTTATTAGTTGCTAGTAATTTGATACTTACTATTATGTATACCTGTGTTAATTGATCAATAGGGTCAATGATTTGTCTCTTGTTGTATTTATCATTTTTGTAAGTTACACTAGTCCTATTATACTGAAAAAATATATACATGTGCATAAGTATCATTAGTTCTTGTGTAAATCAGAACTAGAGTTTTTCCTTCCCTTTATTCATGATAGCATAAAGATATTCTAATATATATTTATCTTTTTAAAATACACAGATCATGACTTCATTTCCTTCAAGTCGTGGTTGGATGTATGATAGGATGTATAAAGGTAGAAGAGGTTTGAAACCTACTTTCATAGCTGGGGTTGAAGAGTTTGTCGAAATAGCCTATCAACAAGAAAGTTATATTAATGAAAGGCAGCTTAAATGTACATGCAATAAATGTGAGTGTACAAGGATTTATGATGTTCAAACAGTCAAGGTCCACCTCTACAAGCATGGTTTTATGCCTAACTACTTTATTTGGATTGATCACGGGGAATCCGTAGAGTATAATTCCCATAATGTTCATGATGGTTTAGGAAGTGGTATAGATGTGACTGAAGGTGAAACAATTAACTCGATGCATGACATGTTGTGTGGTGCTCTTAGACAACATCGGTCATTTGAAATACCAGAAACGAACTTAGAAAAGCCTCCAAATGAAGCAATTCAGCGATTTTATAATCTATTAGTTGAGTCAAATGAACAATTATTTGAAGGATCATCAAAGTCTAAATTATCAATTTGTGTTATACTTTTAGCATGCAAGTCAAATTGGAATGTACTTGACCAATGTGTAGATTTTATAACAAAAATGCTTTAAGATATAACCCCGATGAATAGAAATTGGAATTATATAAAATGTCTATTTTTGAATAACAAGAGGAATTTCAGACTATATTTTCCCAAGCAAGATCTGAGGCTGCTTCTTGTGGTGGAGGAGAAGAAGTATCCCTATTGGACCCTATTGAGGAAGACAAGTTAAGGAAAAAAAGTCAGTTGGTTGCTGGTGGTGGTGGCAAATATCCTAAGGGACAAGTATATGGGGTTGGAAAACTAAATGAAGGAAATATTTGTGGGGAAGCCTTCACACAACAAGCATCTACCTCTACTACAATTGTGGATTCACAAAATATTCAAAGGTTGGAAGAAGAGATTTGCCAATCTAGGGAGGAGTTTCGTTAATCTATGGAGGAGAATCAACGACTTCATAGAAAATTGGAATCCCTACTTTCTGTTGTTCTCCCTCTTCTTCCTCCTACCGCACAAACCATTTTTCAAGACGTTGAACAACCACAAAATGGGGACCAAAACCAAGATGATGCTTAGGAGGGTGCACAACATCATGGACAAAACTCATCTCATTATGCAGATTATTAGTTAGTTATTTAATTGCAAGACTTGACCTAGGGCTATTAGTTAGTTTTAATATCTCAGTACTTCAAAATATGTTGAATTTCATTTCCTATTTTACTTTGTAATTATATCTTAATCTTGTTTTGATGTGATGATGGATATTGCTTGACTTGTTTTGATGTGATGATATGGATATTATTGGAACCTCTATAAAATTATTGTTATATTTGAAGAAGGTGTTTTTTGTTGTGTATACATTTTAAAATACAAGGTATATATGTTCTAGGGAAAATTGTATGGGTTGTTACAAAATTCAATTTTATTATCTGTTTTGCAATTATCTACGAAAATTTGTGTATGTAAATTACCTACGAAATATTTCGTATGTTACCTACGAAATATTTCGTAGGTCATTTACATACATAGCTTTTCGTAGTGTTACCTACGAAAACTTTCATAGATAAGTTATCTACGACAAATCTGATAGGTAAGTTCGTAGGTCATTTACCTACGAAATATTTCGTAGATAACTCGAATATTTTTTCCATGCCCGGATTTCGTATGTAATTCCCACACCAGGATTGCGTAGATAACTTTCGTAGGTAATTTATCTACGAACATATTTTTCGTAGATAAAATTACCTAGCAGCAGTTTACCTACGAACTTTAATTCGTAGGTAATTCATAGATAATATCGAGTTACCTACGAAATTTACATATTACCTACGAAATTTTGGCGTAAATAATAAACATATTTTTTGTAGTGTTTAACAAATTCAACTACTAGTACATTTGTTGACAAATATTACCACGAAATGGTCAAAACTCAAAAACATAAATGTGACATCATTTTATCAATACATTTTGCCGACGAAAAAAAGCAGTTGATAATAACAATTCTAGCTTACCTAAGGATTTTACAGACAAATATTTATCAACAAATATTTTCGTTGATAATTCAAATTCAAATTTACCACCATAATTATTTCCAACAATAAAATTTGTTGGTAATGTTGTTTTACTAATGAGTTTATTTTTATCAGTAAATGTTTTACGATCAATTTATTCTCATCAGTAAATTTTGTTAGTAATTAAATGATTTCTTGTTGAGACTAAGAAACATTTTTAGTCTCTCTTTGTTTTGCAATTATCACTTTTTTGGAATGAGCACAAGATAATGCAGAAGTTGACGCATATCTGGATGAGGAGAAACCTGAGTTTGAGTTCATAGGATACCATTTCCTATTGTCATGTTTAATTTTGGGATAATATGATTATTTTCCTTTTGGATAATTGTACAAATATATTATATATACGGAGAGTTATCTACATTTGTCTCTTAACTATCACATCTCTTTATTATATGTATTTTACTACTATATGGAATATTACGAAATTAATTATATTATTGAAATAAAATAAAATTAAAGTGTTATATTGTAATTTATTGCAAAATAGTGGATTAAAAGTAATTTACAAATATATTTATAATTTATTTCAAAAATTTATATTAATACAAACATTTCTTCTTAATACCAAACCAATATTATTTATAAAGAAATTGACAGCATTATTTTATAAATTGTTGTTACAATCTCAAATGTACTCTCATTCTAAATTATTATCACAAGTTACAAACAGGTAAATATTAGATTAAGCTAATAGACCTTTCAATAATAATAATAATAATAATAATAATAATAATATTATTATTATTATTATTATTATTATTATTGTTATTATTATTATTATTATCATTAATAAATTACAATTTCCTTTAAATATTATACCTGAGAAAGACAACCATCATCATTTTATTATCTATTATTTGAGTAGAGAAAGTAGTGGTGGATGTAACTAATGTGAAACAGAAAAAGAAAAATATATTTTACAATCATATATCAAAATGTCTTTTGTTATAAATTAAAACGAAAAAATATAACTTTAATTTTCAAATAATAGACCGGTAAGTAATTAATTTTCAAAATTTAAACTTATACACTGGACTCATAACAATAAGTGAAAAATATTTTTTATCATATAGATGCATGATTGTTGTAAAATAGATTGAAGGTTACATAGTCATTCGCCTAACATTATTCATCTTCCTCCTCTTTTAAATATTTGCAAGAATCAAGAATACTTTCTATAAGAAAACAATTTCAATATGTCCGTTCAATAAGAAAACCCTAGATTTTGTTTCTTCTTTTGTGCTTTCATAAAAAATTGTAACAGACTTCTGTTATTGTTTGGTGATAAGTTTTGGTCATAAGTTTCTAAGAGATATAATCAAACTAACATAAATATAATTAATTTTTTATTGTTTAAAACTTTAAATACAAAAAAGATATTAGATACGAAAAGTTAAATTAATTGGTGTTCTGATACTTATATTATTTAGTAGTCGATATTAAAGATAATTTCCCTTTAATTCTAAACCGTATCAAAGTTATAAGTTTTAAATACGACAATATCTGTTTAATGAATTGAGCTATTAAACTATACATGTCTTATAAATAACTTTCCGTATATACTTTAAGAAAACATAACATCGCTAATAATTTCAAAATCTTTGTACATGTGATTTCTTATGTGCATAAAAAACACATTTACTATCATTACATGTCGTCTGAATCTGAAATTGCTTTGAGCCTACTGTCCCCAATTGAGGTGATTGGTTGAGAAAAGAGGCAAAGAAAAATGATTTTCAACGAAAACAAGATTCATTGAAAACCTAAAACCTGCTGCGTCATTCTGCATAAATATGGATTCCTATGGTCCCAC
>Ga0214542_1010915_pt1 | contig 12854 bp, 5 predicted proteins | sample CNSS1metaG_FD_160096 | JGI IMG/M metagenome (GOLD analysis project Ga0214542, IMG submission 160096) | Root nodule microbial communities from cowpea collected in UCLA plant growth center, Los Angeles, California, USA - CNSS1 | ecosystem: Host-associated > Plants > Roots > Nodule | place: USA...
GGTTGAGTCGCCTCTGTGGCTGTCTCACTGGCTTTGCTCCATCTTCCAACAATATCCTGTGCATGCATGTTGATGGGCTAATACCAGGGATGTCAGCCAATGTCCATCCAATTGCCTTCTTATGCTTCTTAAGAACTTGCAACAACCTCTGCTCTTGTTCAGCAGTGAGGGAGGTGGAAATGATGACAGGCAGTTTGTCCTCCTCCTCTAAGTAGACATACTTGAGGTTGTCTGGCAGTGGTTTTAACTCTGGAGTACTGGATGCTGGCTGAATATCAGGAACCAGAAGGGAGGGAGAAATGGGTTCCACAGCTTGTACCTGAGCATAACAATCAGATGCATGTGTACTTCCTGCAACATGGTTAGTGCAACCTGATTGTATAACATCAAAGTCAATAGGTACAACATCCAGAGAGTTAAACTCATTAGATTCAACATTATCCACATCATATTCAGCATCATCAGAATCAGAGCAGAATCAGAATCAAGAACATCAATGCATGCAAATTCAAATAACTCAGACACGGATGAATGTTCTAATGCATGCAAAGAGTGGAAATCAGAAATCAATCCATCAACAGTATTGTAACATCCCTGGCTACCCCTCCTCGGGCCCCAGAGGCTGTCAGGTTACTACAGCCCAATGCACCCCAACCCCTCACCCACCTCCTAGGACTAATTCGTCTAGGCCTTCTAATGAAACTCCTAATTCTTCTCAAGGTACAAGGACAAATTCTATAAAATAGCTTCAAATTGTCCCACCAAAAGAACCATGGCCTTAAACTTTAAAAGAGAAGTAGAGTGAACATTCTTCTCCCCCTTCCCCCAAAAGTACTTCTTCCCACACTTCTTCTTCAAGTGAAAGGATTAAACCCCTTGAAGGTGGATTGTTAATGATAAGGCACCAACTAAGACAAGTTTCCAAGGAACTTGACCTTTCTCAAAGACAAAACCTTTTTCATTCAAGGTGTCACGTCCCCTCCTCATAGATAATGGAAGTTGTGTAAATGTGGCTAGCACAAGGGTTGTGGACAAGCTTGGCTTGAAAAATATCCCTCATGCCAAGCCCTACAAGCTATCATGGCTTAAGAAAGAAGACATTAAAGTAACTCAACAAGTCCTCATTAACTTTTCAATTGGAAGGCAAGAAGTTCACACTCCTACCTCTCTCACCCAATCAAGCAAATGAGGACCAAAATAAAGTGAAAGATAAGAGAATAGATGAAAAAGAAAAAGAGCAAGTTACCTCCAAAAAAAAATTTTCCAAAGCAAGATGGAAATCACCATTCTTCCTTCTCTTGCAAGGCTCAAAAGGAAGACCCAATGCGCAAGCATGAGAGGAAAAGTGGTCTAGAAAAGAGGGATGGTCTAACCAAAGCTAGGGGTAGTACCCTTAGAAAGGATGGAACAAGAGCTCATAAAAGGGAGGCGCAAAACCTCCCCCAAATCAAGTCAAGCTCCATCTACAAAGGCTTAAAGAATTTGGGGTCAAATTCTCTCCAAGGAGGGGAGGATGATGAAGGATTGACCCCAACCAAGGATGGAGGAACATGCTTAAAAAGACTAAGCATGTTTAGAAAGGAAGTTCACTAATCCTTCATCCTTGTTCATTGTTTTTATTATGTTTGAAGTTCCCTAAGTTGACTTAATTGAAATCAACCTTAGTAGACTTGTTAACCTTTGACTAGGTTTGACTTGTTGACTAGACTTGACTTGACTCAAGCCAACATGCTAATCCTTATTTATATGTTTTGTAGTTGTAAGTAAGATTAATTATGGTGGGTGATGTGGCGCAACCTTAGTGGAGAAGTGGAGATGAGATGGAGCATAGGTAGAAGAAAAAGAAAAAGCAAAAAGCATAAAGTAAAAGGCATAAAGCAAGTGTACCTATGTACCTTTGGTCCCCTTTGTTTTTAGCACACTTTAGCCACTTTTGGAGACATATGAGACACCTTCTTGGTCTCCTTTAGTGCTAGAATAAAATTAGCCTTGCACACACCATAGTTAGCTCTTTAGTCTCTCATTTTGTAACCTTATTTGACCTAGTTTCTAGAAGCTAGGGTTAGGTTTTTGTAGAGACATCCTTAGGTATCTTTTATTTTCATGGAGGCCCCTAAACTCTTCTATATAAGGGGTGATCCTAGACATGTAAAAGGGTTGAACATTTTGAAGTAAAAACACTCTTGTGTCTCAACCATTTGTGAGAGTTTCCTCCCTAAGGAGTGAATACTTTTAAGCCTTATCTTGCATAGCAAGTGGCGGCACACATCCACTCATCTTCAAGGTTGCCATGGCTTCTATCCTAGCCTTGTAGTGGCGTGCTTCTCACATTTTTACCATTTCTTTCCTATCCATTTTATGTTTTCTTCTTCCTTTAATTGTTCTTGGTTTTCTATTGTTTATGTGCTTTCCATTTCCTTTTTGTTTTGAATCAATCCATCATCTTCTTCTCTTGATCTTTGTGAAAGGAACCTTCACATCTAGATAGCTTGCTATCTTAATGTCCAGTGGAGATTTCACTTAGCTTTCTTAATGAACTCACACCATATTCAATAATCTTAAAAAGGAACAAGATAATCCTTGATCAAAATAATTGATATTTTATGTGTAAAAATTGCTCAAAGTTTCAGAACAAACAGGTTTTCGGATACTTAGATGGGATTACTTTCGAAAATTTAAAAAATTCCATCTGCAGGTAACAATTTTTCAATTTTTTTCCTACTTTTTACTATTTACAATTTAAATAATTCACATTTTCTACATAGAAATTGCTCAAAATTTCACACGAAACTCGTTCGCCAATAGTCAAAGAGGATTATTGGTGTTATGAAATTAAAAATGTTCTTCTTTTGTGACACTTTTTTAATTTTTGACTAATTTTTACTATTTACAATTTAAATATCTGATATTTTATATATAAAAGTTGCAAAAAAATTCACAAGAAACAAGTTGGCCAATACTAGGATAGGATTTGTGTTCTTAAATTTGACAAATTACATCTCCTGGTAACACTTTTTTAATTCTTTGTACTATTTTTAACTATTTACAATTTAAATGATTGATATTTTATGTATAAAAATTGCTAAAAGTTTCTTAAGAAACAGGTTCGCAGTTACTCAAATGGACTAGTTTTTAAAATTTAAATAACTAAATCTCTAGGTAACAATGTTTCAATTATCTACATAAAAAGTGCTCAAAATTTCACACGAAACTCCTTGGCCAATACTCAATGGAGATTATTGGTGGTTTGAAATTCGATAAATTGCTTTTTTTTGTGACACTTTTTTCATTTTTTGATTAATTTTTACTATTTACAATTTAAATAATTGATATTTTATATATAAAAATTGCTAAAAAAAATCAAAAGAAACAAGTAGACCAATACTATGATAGGATTTGTGTTCTCATATTTGACAAATTCCATCTCATGGTAACACTTTTTTAATTCTTTTTACTATTTTTAACTATTTACAATTGAAATAATTGATATTTTGTGTATAAAACATGCTCAAAAGTGTACAACAAACATGTAGACGGATAGACAAATGGGATTAGTTTATGAAATTATAAATATTCAATCTCTAGGTGTCAACACCCAATTTCGTCTGGGTAAATGCATTTGTTTTGTTTAAAAAAACAAATAATATATATATATATATATATATATATATATATATATAAAATAATAATAAAATAAAATAAAATACAAAATATTTTTTTGATTAATGGAATATTTTTTTAACTTTAATTCTACCATGAAAAAAAAGAGAAGGGAAAATCTAATTTGTTTTTAATTATCACATCTTTTTCATGAGCCCAAATATTTTGTATATACTTTCAGCCCTAACCACTATTTACTACTTACACTCATGCCAAAAAATGACATTTTATAATCTTTATTTTATAGAGAATGGTATAATATTAGGAGCAATATTATTCATAATATTTAGAATAAATATCTTGAATTTATGCTTATGTGATGTGTCTCATTGATTTTTGAAGATATTATTTTAATAATTACAAGAAAATATTCCTAAAAATTGAATCAATTATATGAATAATATGTTATGATTTGATTAATCTCTGTATGTACTAGAAAAAATATATGATTCAAGTAATTATAAGCAATATTTTAATAATTATAATCAATACCTTGTATATTATGCAACGATTTAATTTCTATAATATGTTTCATTGGGACCAATTCCTTCCTAATATATTTTATTATAATTAAAGACTAGGATATCAGTGGTATCCCAAAGTACCTATATAAGCATAAAACCTCTCCAATGCAAGACACACAGAAAAAAAAATCGAAAAACCTCTTTTCTTTTTTATTACCAAAGCACACACACAAAAGGGGGTCACCTTACTATCCTTTAAGTCCATTTTGCTCTATTCGTGACCCTAAAAGGTAAAATTCTATTTGCTCCTAATGTTATTCATATACTGCTTAGACTCTCTTATCATATCAAATGTATGATCGATTGACTTGTTGTATGAATAAATGTGTTTGAGGTTCGAACGTTAGGTGATTTTGGGTTTGGGTTCGTCATTGATATTGATGAGATGGGTCAAGCCAAGGGACCTACAACAAGAGCCATGGCTAGGAGAATACAAGAGGAACGGGCCTTAAATGCGCATGCAAGGCCTAAGATGAACTTCACATGGGCCAAGGAAGATGTGAAGACCTAGCCTAGGACTTTTTGCTTGTAAATACTAGATTAGGATTTTATTTTGGACTTTTTATTTTGGGCCCTGTAGAATAGCGTTTTCTTTGGGCCATGTATTGGGCCTTAGAGGAAATTGGGCTTTAGAAGTAATTTTGGACCAAAAAGAGGAATTGGGCCAAATGGGCCAAGAGTAGTGTGTCTACTCTAGAAAAGGCTAGAAGCTTCTCAAACTTGCTCTCCAAGGATGAGAGTTAGGTTCCCATGGCAAGACAAGTGTGACTTGCTTAGGTGGCAATTCACACCTCCCACATGCTCCTTTTTGGCTCCAAAATTCAACTTTCTAGACTCCTTTTTCCCTCCACTTTTTAGAGACTCCTTGGTCTCATTTTAGCCTATAAATAGAAGGGTTAGGAGATGTATTTTTCAGTTTGAAATTGAGTAATGAATTGCTGCCCAAATTTGTGCACAAATCTCTTTTGAGCTGACCTTAGAAACTCTTCTCTAGTTTACTCTAGTCTTCTTCCTTAAGAGTTGGCCTCATCTCTCTTAAGAATCCTATCACCTACACCAAACCAAACACCTTAAGCTTCTTTCCTTCATGCTTCCGCATCCAACACCATCCATGGAGCCTTAATTCTTCATGCAAGCTTCAATGGAGACAAGAAGAAGCCATCATGTGGTATCATGAGCCTTGGTTGCTCTCGGTTTTAGTGAGTTAAGTGCTTCTTCTCCATTTTTCTTTCAATTCTGTGTTGTTCATCACTTCTTCTTCTTGTCTTGTTGTTTTTGTTCCTTTTATTTTGAGTATTCATGTCTTTTTACTTTGGTTCATCTTCATTTGCTTCATCTTGAACCATCCTTGTGTGCTATAGGTGTTCTATTTGGTTTCTACCGTTTACTTTTCATTTTGATTGAGTATTTGTTGTTTTTGTTCAGTTCAATATCTTGTTCTTGAGTTTATTTTGATTGTAAGATCCATATGTTTTGTCTAGAGTCAATATATAGGTGTAAAAAAATTTTAGCTGTCAAATTGGTGTAAAAATATTTTAGGTGTCAAATGGGAGTAAAAAGAAATAGGGGTCAAATGGGTGTAATAAAGTTTTAGATATCAAATGGTTCTAAAAATATTTTAGGTGTCAAAAGGGTGTCAAAATATTTTAGGTGTCAAATGGGAGTAAAAAAGTAATAGGTGTCAAATGGGTGTAAAATATTTTACGTCTAAAATAGGTGTAAAAAAAGTTTTGGTTTCAAATGGTAGGTAAAATATTTAAGGTGTCAAATTGGTGAAAAATGTTTTGTGTCTCAAGTGGGTGTAAAGAAATTTTAGGTGTCAAAAGGGTGTAAAAATATTTTGGTGTAAAATTAGCGTATAAATATTTTACATAAAATATTTGAGGTGTCAAATGGGTGTAAAAATATTTTAGGACTCAAATGGGTGTAAGAATATTTTACGTTTCAAATGGGAGTAAAAATTTTTTTTGTCTCAAATGGGTGTAATAAAAGTTTTGGAGTCAAATAGGAGAAAAAAATATTTAGGTCTCAAATGGATGAAATAATATTTTAGGTGTCAAGTGGGTGTAAAAAAATTTTAGGTGTCAAATGTGAGTAAAAACATTTTAGGTGTCAAATGGGTGTAAAAAAATTTTAGGTGTTAAATGGGTGTAAAAATATTTTAGGTGTCAAATGAGAGTAAAACAATAATAGGTGTCAAATGGGTGTAAAAAAGTTTTAGGTTTCAAATGAGTGTAAAAATATTTCAGGTGTCAAATGGATGAAAAAAAAATTTCTTGTCAAATGGGTGTAAAAATATTATTGGTGTCAAATGGGAGGGAAACAACTTAGGGGTCAAATTGGTGAAAAACATTTTAGGCATGAAATGGGTGTTAAAAAATTTTAGGTGTCAAATGGGTGAAAAATATCTTAGGTCTCTAATGGGTGTAAAAATATTTTAAGTCTCAAATGGGTGTAAAAGTATTTTACGTTTCAAATGGGAGTAAAAAAAATTTCGTCTCAAATGGGCGTAAAAAAAGTTTAGGAGTGAAATAGGAGTAAAAAAAATTTAGGTGTCAAATGGATGAAATAAAATTTTAGGTCTCAAGTGGGTGTAAAAAAATTTTAGGTGTTAACTCGGTGTAAAAATATTTTAGGTGTCAAATGAGAGTAAAAAAATAGTAGGTGTCAAATGGGTATAAAAATGTTTTAGGTTTCAAATGAGTGTAAAAATATTTTAGGTGTCAAATGGATGAAAAAAAAATTTCTTGTCAAATGGTTGTAAAAATATTTTCGGTGTCAAATGGGAGGGAAACAACTTAGGTGTCAAAATGGTGAAAAACATTGTAGGCATGAAATGGGTGTAAAAAAATTTTAGGTGTGAAATGGGTGAAAAATATTTTAGGTCTCTAATGGGTGGAAAAATATTTTAGGTCTCAAATGGGTGTAAACATATTTTATGTCTCAAATCTGTGTAAAAGAATTTTAGGTGTCAAATGGATGTAAAAATATCTTAATTGTCAAATTGGTTTAAAAATATTTTAGGTGTGAAATTAGCGTACAAATATTTTACGTCTCAATTAGGTGTAAAAAAAGTTTAGCTGTCCAATTGGTGTAGAAATATTTTAGCTTTCAAATGTGAGTAATGGGTGTAAAACAATTTTTGGTGTCAAATGGGTGTAAAAATAATTTAGGTCTCAAATGGGTGTAAAAAAATTTTAGGTGTCAATTGGGACTAAACAAATATTAGGTGTGAAATGGATGTAAAAATATTTTATGTGTTTAAAATGGGGGAATTAAAGTAATATGTGTCAAATGGGTGTAAAAATATTTGACGTCTAAAATAGGCGTAAGAAAAATTTAGGTTTGAAATAGGTGTAAAAATATTTTAGGTGTCAAATGAGTGTAAAAATATTTTAGGTGTGAAATTAGCCTACATATATTTTACATCTCAATTATGTGAAAAAAGTTTTGCTACCAAATTGGTCTAAAAACATTTTAGGTGTCAAATGAGAATAAAAAAAAATTGGTGTACGATGGGTGTAAAAAATTTTTAGGTGTCAAATGGGTTTAAAAATATTTGAGTTGTCAAACAGGGGTAAAAATATTTTAGGTGTCAAATGGGTGTAAAAATATTTTAGGTGTCCAATGGGTGTAAAAATATTTTCGGTGTCCAATGGGTGTAAAAATACTTTAGGTGCCAAATTGATGAAAACAAATTTTAGGCGTGAAATGGGTGTAAAAACTTTTTAGGTGTCAAATGGCTGTAAAAATATTTTAGGTGTCAAATGAGTATAAAAATATTTGAGGTGCCCAATTTGTGTAAAGATATTTTGCGTCTCAAAAGGGTGTAAAGAAATTTAGGTTTCAAATAAATGTAAAATTATTTTAGGTGTCAAGTGGGTGTAAAATATTTTAGGTGTCAAAAGGGTGTAAAAATATTTTAGGTGTCAAAAGGGTGTAAAAATATTTTAGGTGTCAAATGGGACTAAAAAAAATATTAGGTCTGAAATGTGTGTAAAAATATTTTACGTTTAAAATGGGAGTAAAAAAGTAATAGGTGTCAAATGGGTGTAAAAATATTTGACGTCTAAAATAGGTGTAAGAAACATTTAGGTTTCAAATAGGTGTAAAAATATTTTAGGTGTCAAATGAATGTAAAAATATTTTAGGTGTGAAATTACAGTACATATATTTTACGTCTCAATTACGTGGAAAAAAAATATTGCTACCAAATTGGTCTAAAAACATTTTAAGTGTCAAATGGGAATAGAAAAAAATTGGTGTAGAATGGGTGTAAAAAATTTTTAGGTGTCAAATGGGTGTAAAAATATTTCAGTTGTCAAACGGGTGTAAGAATATTTTAGGTGTCAAATGGGTGTAAAAAAAAATAATAGGTATCGAATGAGTGTTAAAATATTTTAGGTTTCCAATGGGTGTAAAAATATTTTAGGTGTCAAATGGGTGTAAAAATATTTTAGGTGCCCAATTTGTGTAAAAATATTTTACATCTCATAAGGGTGTGAATGAATTTCAGGTTTCAAATGTGAGTAAAATATTTTAGGTGTCAAGTGGGTGTAAAATATTTTAGGTGTGAAATTAGCGTACAAATATTTTACATCTCAAATAGGTGTAAAAAAATTTTAGCTGTGAAATTTGTAACACCCCATTTAATTTATAAGCGAAATTAAATGTAACGTCGCATAAAAATAACATACAAGCACAGTCCGGGAGTTTGAAATTCAACTCCTTACAACCCATGGCATACCACGATGCCCAAGAGAAAACTAGATAAAGAGTTAACTAAAAGTATATAAATCTAAAACCAACAACTACGTGGGTCGCAGCCCTAGATAAACTCGTACGGAAATATAAACTAGTCCACGCAGACTATGCAGCGAAATCTCCACCCTCCTATTGCCTACGGGTGTTCTTCGAAAAGAGAGTACCACACAGCAGATCACACAACAAAGAAAGTCGGGTAAGCTAGAGCATAAAATCATTTCATCAATGAAGTCAGATACATATTCACAGTCCATCATACATACGTCACACAAGCATGTTACGACCTTCCAAACAATACACTACGACTCAACTTGACTCATCCGGATACATATAACTTAGTCGGATTCAGCGGATGCTTGCACTGGTGGTGGATACCTCTGCTCACCCCCGAGCTATGTGTTACAAGTGTTATAATGAATCAATTTTCCCTCACCACAAGGTTAGCCCTTAATGAATTTCGGGCCTCCTGCTACTCTCACCACAGGAGTCAGTCCGCTCTAGGTGAGACTAACTGACCCCTTAGAGTGTCAGGATGCAACCTTACCTTGAATCCTTACCTAGTCATACAGATGGGGCACCACCATGGACACCCACTAACAAGGGCCATGGAATTACGTCCCGACCACTAAAGTGCGACCCTGAAAGTCTCACCTAGAGACTCCAAGGAATTATGCACTGACACATATCAACCATATTCACACAGCCGAAGAATATTCACCATGCATAGATATACATTAATCGTACCAACCTTTAAAGCCAAAGCTTTTCATGTTTCAGGCCCAACCCATTTCAACTCATCATAAACCATCCATGCTAATAGGATCTCAACTCATCTCATTTTCGTGCCACTTTAACAATAACCAACTCATTTAGTTCACATGCCAACTTTCATACTAGACCCATCATCTACAATTCATGATCCATGCCAAGCATACATAATACTCCATTATATACATGTTTCTCATCATAACATTCATACCCAAACCAATACCAATCATCCAAGAATGAACAAACACTGAAACAGCGTACTGCCTCGCCTAGCCCTTCGCTCAGGCTGAAGGGTCTCGCTCAGGCGAGCCCACTTTGCCTAGGCGAGGGCTCGAGGAAGCATACAGAGAACATCACGGGATCTCACTTAGGCGAGACCCCTCTCGCCTGGGCGAGATGCTCGCTCGCTCAAAATAATGAGCGGGTCGCCTGGGTGACCTCTCGCTTAATAGGGTTTGGGCGAGTCCCTGTTCATCTCGCCTAGGCGAGACTGGCTCGCTTGGGCGAGATTAACAGGTCTCGCCACTGTTTTCCTGCAACAGTTACCCACGCTAGTCCAAACCACGAATTTTCATACATTCACAGTTATAACAACATCACACCAGCCACATGACCTCAGCACAACAATTCCATAACAAGACAGAGACGAAATACAAGAGTGAGCTACAGCTGCCCTACCTGGAAGAAGTTAGCGGAGACCTCGACAGCACGACTACGAGCACTGCAACTCTATGTATAAACTAGAGAGCTAAAAACAGCAGAGAACAGAACCAAGGGTGGATTATTACGGAGTCCTAACTGGAAAATGTAAAGGAAAATAATGGAAAGCACACGAGCTAGGAAGAGGTACTTACGCAGAGTAGGAACTGGGTTTGGAGTTAGCTCAAAGTGGACCTTAGGACGAACCCTAGCAGAGCGTTCTGTGCGGGAAAGGAGAGGTGACGGCTGCTGAGTTTTCTGCAAGAGTGGGAAGTGTGAGTTAGGGCAACCTGAAACCGGTTTGATCAGTTGGGCACACCCTAGGCCCAATTACAAGGGACAACCCCTTTTCTTTAGGGAAAAAAAAAACAGGGCAACTTTAATGGCCCTTACAAAATTTGTGTAAAAATATTTTAGGTGTCAAATGGGAGTAAAAAGAAATAGGTGTCAAATGGGTGTAAAAAAGTTTTAGATGTCAAATGGTTGTAAAAATATTTTAGGTGTCAAAAGGGTGTAAAAATATTTTAGGTGTCAAATGGAAGTAAAAGAAATAATAGGTGTGAAATGGGTGTAAAAATATTCTAGATGTCAAAAACGTGTAAAAATATTTTACGTTAAAAATGGGAGTAAAAAAGTAATAGGTGTCAATTGGGTGTAAAAATATTTTACGTCTAAAATAGGTGAAAGAAAAATTTAGGTTTCAAATATCAAAAATATTTTAGGTGTTAAATGAGTGTAAAAATATTTTATGTGTGAAATTAGCCTACATATATTTTACGTCTCAATTACGTGAAAAAACATTTTAGATGCTAAATTGGTCTAAAAACATTTTAGGTGTCAAATGGGAATAAAAAAAATTGGTGTACAATGTGTAACACCCCATTTAATTAATAGCGTAATTAAAGAAGCGTCACACTAGAATAATATCTTACCGCAGTCCTGGAGTTTAAACCCACTCCTTACAACGTAAGGCACACCACGGTGCCACAGGAAAAACCAGATATAAAGTTAAAAAAAGAATATAAGAGATCACAAGTCAAACATAATACATGGGTCGTGGCCCTAAGAAAAGCCCAACAAAAAAAGAAATAAAACATTAGCTCCAGCCTAGATGGACTATGCAGCGGAGTCATCATTCCCCTGTTGACCGCGAGAACCTCTCGCTTCTGCTCACATCAACAATTTTATGATGCTCGCAAAAGAGAAGGACCACACACAAAACAATCAAACAAGCAAAGGGTAAGCTGGAGCCAAAATCATTTCATCAATGAAATCAAATACATATTCACAGTCGATTATACATACATCACACAAGCATGTTACGACCTCCCAAGCAATACACTACGACTCGACTCATCCGGATACATATAACCTGGTCGGATTCAGCAGATGCTTGCACTTGTGGTGGATACCTCTGCTCACCCCCGAGCTGCTCACCCTCGAGTTATGTGTTATAAGTGTTATAATGAATCAATTTTCCCTCACTACAAGGTTAGCCCTTAATGAATTTCGGGCCTCTTGCTACTCTCACCATAGGAGTCAATCCGCTCTAGGTGAGACTAACTAACTCCTTAGAGTGTAAGGATGCAACCTTACCTTGAATCTTTACCTAGTTATACAGATGGGGCACCACCATGGACACCCACTAACAGGGGCCATGGGATTACGTCCCGACCACTGAAGCACGACCTTGGGAATCTCACCTAGAGATCCCAAGGACTTACGCACTGACACGGACCAAACATTCTTAATCAATCAAACAGATTCGGCATGCATACACACAATATATGTACATATACGTCTCATACAATTTCTTATAATTCACCTCTTTCGTACTCCCAACCAAACCATGCCAATTTTGGTGTAAAATTTGCGTATAAATAATTTACGTCTCAAATAGGTGTAAAAAATTTAGTTGTCAAATAGGTGTAAAAATATTTTAGGAGCCAAATGGGAGTAAAAAAAATTAGGTTTCCAATGGGTGTAAAAATATTTTAGGTCTCAAATGGGTGTAAGAAAAGTTAAGATTTCATATGGGAATAAAATTGATGAAGGATTGACCCCAACCAAGGATGAAGGCACATGCTTAAGAAGACTAAGCATGTTTAGAAAGGAAGTTCACTAATCCTTCATCCCTTTCATTTGTGTTTGTTATTTTTGATTCCCTAAGTTGACTTAGTTGAATCAACTTTAGTTGACTTGTTGACCTTTGACTAGGTTTAACTTATTGACTATAGTTGACTTGACTTAAGCCAACATGCTAATCTATGTTTATTTGCTATGTAGGTTAATTAGGAGTAAGAAAGCAATGCTAGGTGGCGCATGGTGATTGGGGAGCATAAATGATGTGGATGAGAGAGTAAAGTAAAGGCATAAAGCATAAAGTAAAAGGCATAAAACAAGTGTACCTATGTACCTTTGGTCTCCTTTGTTTTTAGC
>Ga0214542_1010916_pt1 | contig 12854 bp, 5 predicted proteins | sample CNSS1metaG_FD_160096 | JGI IMG/M metagenome (GOLD analysis project Ga0214542, IMG submission 160096) | Root nodule microbial communities from cowpea collected in UCLA plant growth center, Los Angeles, California, USA - CNSS1 | ecosystem: Host-associated > Plants > Roots > Nodule | place: USA...
AAAAATTTAATAAATAATTAAATTATAAAGGGTAAAGTTGGAATTATGAAATGTGGACACAAAAGAGGGAATTCCCTTTATATATAGTTATATATATATATATATATATATATATATATATATTATGTATTAATTTATTATAGTAGTCTCATGAGGTACAATAAAGACATGTAATATTAAAACATAATTATAATTATAACATTTGTATAAATTTTTTGAAGGTTTTATTTACGTAGATCATTTTTTTGTTATTTTATTATTATTTGTGTATATATTTTATGTTTTATTCAATAAAATTAACAGTGTTTGATTTAAATATTTAACATATTTGCATATAAGTGGAAATATCAAAAAAATTAAGAAAAATAGTAACAAAAGTTGATTATCAAAATCATCAACAATAGAATATATTGATAAAGTTTGTTATTCCAATACAATATAAAGTTCAAAGCTGCAAATTCAGTCCAATTTGAGTCATTTACCGACGAGTAAAGTCGTTCAGCAAGCTGAATTTCAAATAATCTATAAATAAAGAAATTGGTAGAGGTAAAAAGATACAAACCTTTTGGGAAATAAATCACCCCTTTTGGAGAATAGAGGAAAAAATAATGTTTTTAGGGAGAATAACATTTGACCTCGAAGGACATAAGATAGTAGCGTAATCTGAATACTCAGGACATTCATTTTTATTCTTATTCTAGTATTCAAAATGTTATTTTTTTCCATTACTCATTATATTTTTGTTTTGACTGCATATTTTTCTATATTGTGTATTGGGTGCAAAATATACAAGTTAACACTTAATATAAGTTAAGTATTAAAAAATGGGTTACTTACGATCAATTTAAAGCAGAAAAAACACAAACAAAAAATGAAACCCTACCACGAACTACAACACACAAAAAATGACAAAAAACCTAAAATCACCAATAATGAAATTTTTAAAATACAAAATGCCAAACTTTCATACTTTTACACTTCAAAACATGTGTTACTAAACATAAAAAGTAAAAGAATAACAAATGCCTCAAATTTGGTACCATGGACAACCTAATTGCCACCTCAAAGTTTCAATAAACATGGACAACTTCTTCAACGCTATTGAAACCAAATGGAAAGGAGAATCACAAGGATAAACTTTTCACGAGTTTAACGAACATTGAACTCTTCTTTTACATAAGGGGTCAACAAGATTGAGTAGAACGACCACGAAATTTCTTTTATGTAGGCTGAGTTTCTAACCACAAATAATACTTTATGGATTCCAACAATAGAGATGAAAAAGAAGAAGAAGAAGAAGGACATGAGAGACGAAGCAATAGCCAAAAAATAAATTTTCAAGGAAAGTGTATCTTTCCCTAATGCCAACGGCAACTTAAAAAAAAAAGTCAAATGTGAAATTCACAACCACATTAGATGTCACTAGTGTAAACACAGGCGCTATCGCACATGTGTATACGCATTTTTTTTAATATGCATGATATTATATCAGTAATTAATGATATTGTAATGTTATTAAGCTAATAAACAAAATAAAATTATATTTATCAAAAATAAAGTGAAATGTATGGACAAAATATGAGAAAATAATTGTTGATGAATATAAGAAAAATGAAGAAAGAGATAAATAAATAGTTTTATAAAAACTTGTAAAAATAACAATTATTTTTTTAAAATTTAACAAATAATTACATTGTAAAGGGTAAAGTTATAATTATGAAATGTGGACACAAAAGAGAAATTTCCTTTTATATATAGTTACTTTCCCTAATGCCAACGTCAATTTTTTTTTTTAAAGTCAAATGTGAAATTCACAACCACATTAGATGTCACTAGTATAAACAAAGGCGCTATCACACATATGTCTACGCATTTTTTGAATATGCATGATATTATATTAGTAATTAATGATATTGTAATGTTATTAAGTTAATAAACAAAATAAAACTATATTTATAAAAAATAAAGTGAAATGTATGGACAAAATATGAGAAAATAATTGTTGATGAATAGAAGAAAAATGTAGAAGGAGATAAATAAAGAGTTTTATAAAAACTTGTAAAAATAACCATTAATTTTTAAAATTTTAACAAATAATTACATTGTAAAGGGTAAAGTTGGAATTATGAAATGTGGACAAAAAGAGAGAATCCTTTTTATATATAGTTATAGATGTAATAAAAAAGTTGTCAAAAATTATAGTCAATATATATCATTTTTCCACGAGAATAAATTTATCAACTAGGTTTCGTCCTGACTAGGGATGTCAATGGAGCGAATAGGATACGGGTAGTAGCTCCTCCGTACCCTACCCGCTGGATAAATATTGTCCCGTACCCGCTGGATAAATATTGTCCCGTATTCATACATGTGCGAGTATCCGTTATATGCGGATATATGCATATTTTTTTAAAATTCATGGATATCCACGGATACTCACGAGTATTTAAAAAAAAATATTTAACAACAAATTTTAACTATAAATTTAAATAAAAATACAGTGCATAATATTGATAAATTTCAACCAAAGTACAAATAACTCATTTAAATAGTGTTGAATGACAATTTATAAATAAATAGAGATTTTTAAAAATCAGATTATAAAAAAAACTCATTCAAAAGATGTGTTCATATTTTAAATTTTTTTAATTTAAATTAAAGTATAACTGGTACAAATATTTACGTGTACGGATATTATGATACTCATATCCATCCCATTATAAAAATTAACCGTACCCATTACGTGTAGATATTTATTTTCAATATTTATTTTCTAATCGTTGTGAGTTTTATTTACATATACCCGCAAATATATATTTTTTTACGTCTTAATCCCGACTATAGATATTCCATTTTCATTTTAATTTTTAAAATATTCATGATTTACTGCACCATTTTTAGGTTTAAAAACTACGATTTTATAAACGCTGCCTTTGAAAAATGTGGGCTAAAGAGTATAACCGTGGCCTCTTTCTTAAAGACAAGATTGTGAAAAAATCTATTTTCCCTCCACAAATTTTCACATTTCGTGCGTTTCTTTTCCGTTCCCCTCTACCCTATGAATTTTGTTCACATCGCCGTGTCTCCCTCGAATCACCACTGCACCGCCCAACTTCGTCTCCGTCTCAGGGCACAACCCCCTTCTCCATCTACCTGTCAAACCAGCGCACCACTTCCACTGAGTTTTGTGCCTCCCTGTCAACACCATCGTGCGTCTCCTTCTCTACATCAGAGGTGAAGTTCGTGAATAGTGAATAAAGGTTAGTATCTTATTCTCCAACCTACGAATTTTAGGGTTTTCTGTTGTTTTGGTTAATTCGCTTAATTTGATTTTATTGCTTTCCGTTTTGTGTCCAATATTTTGGGGTTTAGGTTTTATTTTGTTATCGGAGTAAGATTTGGTGAATCGGGTATTGTTAATAGGTGCCCTTTGCTGGTCTTAAGATTTTTTCCCGCATAGGCTTTCTTCGATCTTCATGTTGTTTCGTCAATTTGATTCACATTCTTATCCTATTGATCTTCTCTTGATTCATCCCTTTGATTTTACCTTGCCAAACTTGTACTCAGAATGCCTTTTAAGACAAATTTACTTAGGTGAAAACAATATAGTTTGCTATAAAATACTTAAAAAAGCAAAAGAGTATACTAAGACAGTACGTATTTCACACTTAGATGAAACAGTGCGATACAAAGCAAATATTAGAGTGGTTTTGGTTCGTTGTGCCTTTTTTTGGTTTATAAAGGAAGGTGGCTTGAGCTTTTTATTCCTGCACCCCATAATGAGTGTATGCACGCGTTTTTTCTATTTTCTGTGTGTGTGTGTGTAGTGGGGACTGTATATTTATACCGAGAGTGGTGTGTATATGTGTATATATAAAATAATCGTAGACTTCTTGAGAATTTTCTCTCATTAATGGTATTGTCAAATTGTCCAATTAGTTATGTGCTTAAAACAACTTAATTAGGTGTAACCAATACCAAATCTATGATGATTTCCTATGGGCTAAACAAATCCAGAAGTTTTGAGTTTGATGAAAGGAAAAACACCCATAGGACTAAAACCATGGGTCAAAAGTCAGTTTATTGCAAGTTGTATATGAAACTGTATTGTATAGAATGGGATAGGCTGCATTTCTAAACCGTTCTTCTGCTACATGGCCATTACCCATTTAAGAGCCAGTGTGGTAGCCCCTTGAACGAGAATGCACTATTTCTCCTCCAAATTGTACCATGCTAGCATGGTTTCTCAAGTGACTAAACAAGTATGTTGGTCAGTACCCAACAGTAGCCCTGACCCAAATTCCAGTCACCAATGTCCATGCTTTGGGTCCTATTGACACGGAATTTCATTATGGTATCTTAGAATTATTAAAGCAAAAAAAAAAAATGAATGTTAGATATAGAAGTATTGAGCTGTCATATGTCCATATAAAAGTTAAAGATATAGAATGAATTGCTATATATAGTTGATTACATTATTGATAGAAACCTATATGTTGTCCTTGTTTTCCTCTTCCCATTTGTCTTTAAATATCAGGGCATTTGCCTGCCAATGACCCTACCATACAGTCTCTGCGTAGCTCTGTGGCATATAAAATCATACATGAATTAATTCCCTTTGTGACAAAACAATGGATAACTAATATTTGTATGCAAAAAATCTTTGCAGAATCGACATGTTTTAGATATAAGATATAGACATGGAAACAAGGACTGAATCTGAGATGATTATTTGGAATGGTATATACCATTTGTTTCAAGCTTCTAATTATGTCGTAGAGCTGATTCTATATACCATGATCATGCAATGTAGGATTGGTATCCATTTGCTGGCAGACTAGAGTTTTTCTTGTGTTCTTTGCTGAAATGCAAACTAACTTTGAGAACAATAGTATATTTTGTTCGTGCCATCTGAGTTCTCTTATAGCCTAGGTGGTATCTTTTGTTTGTGTCATCTGAGTTGGCTGGATTTGCCTGTCATCCTGCTCTAATACTTCTGCAACAGTTTACATGTCATTTAATTAAGAGGAGGCCTTTTACCAACTCTTTGAAACATAGTTCATTTACTAGAATAATAGAGCCAGCAGGTTTGTTTATTAAGTTGTGGACAAACCACTTGGCTGGAAATTGTGTGCGTGTGCAGAGTGGGAGATGAGAAATACTAGAAAGAAATATTTGTCTAGATTATCCCTCAGCTGAGGTGAGGTATACATAATTTTATTTGATATGCCGCACTCCCAGTTTCTGTGAGTATCCTCTTCCATTCGCACACACCCACCTACCTGCACATCCACCCACACCCACATCCGCCCGCGCACATACGGCCCTCAATTTTATGCTTTTGATATCACCTTCATTTATCAGGACTGATCCAGGGTCGAAAAATCTCATTACTAAAGATATCACTGTCTTGAAGCTAACAATTCTAGACTGTCTCCTTTGATATCAGTTATCATCTTTGGGTTGTGGTCATTTGGGGCGATGGGTATTCTCCTTTGGAGAATGCCAAAAACTGATCTAAGTGTTTGTGATCCCTTCACAATGTCTGGGATAAGAGCTAATGTTTCTGCTATGGCCAGCGAAGTGATGATGAATACCATGAAAGACTTCATGATATTTCCAACATTTGACTCTTTCTTCTTGATTAAAACTGATGCATACCAAAGGCCATCTGCATAGGAACAGAAAGCCAATAGCTGGAATATGCCATAGCCTAAACCTGATATGTGGTCCCGTAGAAGAGCTTGATTGTTTGGTTTGTTCAATGCTGATGCAAACTGGATTGAGATTCGATCTTTTGGTGCGCCAAACGCTGCAACAGTTCGTATGTTGGCAATAGCTTCACGAGCCAAAGAGGTTGCTTTGGAGTAAACATGGCTATAATCTCCTCCATACCCCTTGAGAAATAGTTGCAGAAAAAATAATATAAACTTGGCTATTCTTCTGGTTGTTGTGCACTGAAGAATGACACATGAATCACGCACTAAAACACGCGGCATAGAAGAGCAAATCATCCGTGAAGTGGTGTTATGAGGCTAACCTCAGTGATAGAATCTTTTATGAGCATAGGAAGGCAGGCTAAGCAACTGATGTTTGCTTCCAACTCTATGGGGATCCAATAACAAAAGATGTTTGCGTAATGGTTGATAGTCTACCAGCTAGAGCACTTCTCATTAATGTTTCATCCGCAGCTACCATGGCTCTTAGTGAGCCAGTGTTGTTCTCATTCTTATCAAACCATCATTGTTGAGAATGTTGCAAGTTAAATTAATTACAATACTTTAGCTACGTAAAAAAGGAGAGAAGAGGTAAAAGGTGAAATTAAAATGGTTGGAATTTCTCAGGCCAGAAAAGTTAATGCACGTGATTATGATAACAAGGCTTTTGCAGCCATGGATTATAATAATTTTATACGCTGATAGTATATTAAAATAAAACATTTTAAAATAAAATAAAAATCAGAGTAAATAATAAAATGAAGGAATGAATAATGTATTTTTATAATAGTATTATTTTATCATAATTTTTTTTTAAATATTTAGAAAAATAGATCCATAGTCGATTATAATCAGTTACAAATAATTGTCAATATAATTTTAGTTAAACTATAAAAATATATAAGGGATTTCTTTCTAATATATATATATATATATATAATTTTATCTAATTATATTTTAAAATAAAAAAGAAATATTTATTAAAAGTAACCCTACATACTTCAACTACTTTATAATACTGTTCTTTCATGCAAATTTGTAATTGATATTGTTATTCTAAAAATATTTTATTTAAAATATAAATATGTATATTAAATGTACAAGTGTGTTGCTGAAGTTGAAGTGTTCATTGTTACCAGATTTCACCTTTGTCGGTGTGAAGAAGGGATCTTGCCGAAGACACTGTTTTTGCGGAAGAGGGCTAAAGTCTATTTACAGCCACTAGACTTAAAATATTGGATTAGTAATTAACTTAAGTATGATTATTCTTAGCCTACATATATTTTGAATATACTGAAGATAGAGTGATTTCATTCAAATGGTGATTGGATGTACGATAGATGGTGTAATGGTAGAAGAGGTGTATAAGAAAAGGATAATGATATTTTAACCCATTATTTTTGATCCACTACTAATTTATCATTTTTATCATCTTTAGATCATCACATCACTACAAAAAATTAAAATAGATGATCTAAAAATAATGGGAGTGGTAGATTAAAAATGGATAAAAAAATGTGGGTTAAAATATCATTTTTCATAAGAAAATATGGTAGTGAAACTCACGTTAAAATAGTATTTATTTATTAAGCAATCAAACCCCTCTTTGTGCCGAATAGAGAGTTTTACATCTATGTCAATAATCACTCGTTCTTCTCTGTCACAGTTGCTGTCAAATGATAGGGGGTTTGGACTTGAGAGAGAAGGTGTGAAGTGAGTCACTAAGCGTTGCGCCTCTCTTTTCTTCTTCCTTCGAATCCCTGTTCTTTGCATTGGCCCAGGATGACCTCTCCTGAGACCCTTTCGTTCATGGAGCTAGCCATACATCAGGTAATGCTTTGCAAACATTTTTATATGCACCATTCGTTTCTGCAACTATGCCTCTGGTAGGTAGGGTTGTGTTCTTTTCTGTAGGTGATGAACTCCATTGATAATTTTTTCTGAAATTAACTGTGTGTGAAATAGTTGATTATGTGGTTTCTTTGCTTATTGATCTTTATAACTCATCAAATTGGAAATGATGGGAGGCGTTGGAGTGAGTTGGTGCTAGGTTTTAGTGGAAAAAAATGTTTGTCTTCTTCATGATATTACGTTTAAACTGACAATTTAAGCCATCTATTTCCCTGACTATGTTGATTCTGCTTTCCTTACATTCACCATGTAATCTATGCGGAAATGTATTATTATTAATATTAATATTATTATTTCATTGAAGGCGAGCCTTAACACTGCGGTAAGGTTGCATACAGTGACCCTCCCTTGTACCTTTTCATAGCGAGGAGCCGTCTGTCATTGTGGAACTCTAGTTTTAGATATTATTGTTATTATTATTATTATTATTATTATCATTTCATTGGATTGAACTCTTTTTATTTCTTGTTATTACTCTGATTTACCTGACAGGCGAGGTTAGCTTTGGATGCTCTTGAAGTGCCTGTTGGGTAAGTTACCTTCACAATTTCATGTTACTTGAATATCCTTGGAAGTGCAACTTGTGATTGATAAAAGTGTTGTTAAGATTAGAAAGTGTTAGGCACGGGTGTTGATCCGCATTCACATTCATCACTAGTTCTGGTTGATTGCATTAAGACAAGGCAATGGATTCTATGGTAAGAGGATATTTTGTCAGATAGTTGAAATCAGAAAATATTTTAGTATTTGTCTCTAATGGCTCAGGAAGGAAGAGGGTGATATTGATTTTAATGTTGAAGAAGATGACTGTCCTCCTTGGACCATAAATATATCTAAAGAAGTGCATAGGAAAGTTTGAGCTAAATGGGTCTCGGTGCTATGATGACTGTATACGCGACAAAAGAGGGTGTAATAAGAAATTGCTTAAATTTTTAATTGGATTTGGGACACGTGACAAGACTTGCATGACTCCTATTTAAAAGACAAGGTACTGATTAAACAGAAAGTCAATTATATGCATCAGTTGCTAAAGTCATTTCAAGTCAATACCAATGGGATTTAATGGATCAAAAGCAGAGTTGTAATGACTGGCAACTGAAAATGTTATGAGTCTCATATTGAGTAGGATAAGCTATTTGATGTGATACTTAAGATTTAAGGTTTTTCCACTTAGTGAACTAGTCTTTTGGGTTTCTTTACTTAAATCGTAGTAGTCGGTGTTTTCATAAAGAGTTGGGTTATGGAAAGGGCTGCCTACGAGTTGGATTAAGGTGCAAAGTGAATACTGATAGGTGATTAAAGCCCTTATAGGGAAAAAGGGTACACCATCGGGTCAATGGATAGAATGAAGTCTTCGTGGATGTCAGCCCTTAAAGGGGATGAAGTATTAGCTGTCCACATTGAGTAGGCTAAACTATTCGATTTGATACGTAAGCCTTTAGGTTCTCTCACTTAAAGGACTGCTAATCATTTTGATTGAACTCTCCTCTTGTGCTTTAAGTCCTAACCGAAACATGCTATGGGATTGATTGGTCAAATCAATCTGTTATAAGCCGGAATGTTTGAAGATCATTGATCTCTTATGTATTGTACCAGATCCAATCAGTTGAACTGCTTTTTGAATTTAGATATGAATGCCCCTTTTCATTGAACTATTGACATCAAACAATTGGATTAGCATGTATAGTCAGAGATTAATTTATTTGGTAATAATGGCTTGTTGTTTTCTCCTTTAACATCATAGTAACCTTGACACATGGTGCATTAAACATTTACTTGTAATTCCTGGTATGCTTCCTATCATTTGTTGGGGTGTAAAATCGGCTGAAGAAAATCTTTGTTCATTAGTCACCTTGATTGTATTCTGCATTGAACTGATTGGATAGATTATGTCTATCATTTCCTTAGATCATTATTGCTTTGGTTTACTCTCTTTATGCAAACTGTGGTTTTTGTTGCCAGATGTGTGATTGTTGAGGATGGGAAGGTAATAGCCTCAGGCAGGAACCGAACTACTGAGACACGAAATGTAATGCTTTAACAATCTATTTGTTGTTCATAACTGTGGATTACTTTTAAATGTTATGCTTTTCTGCTGAAAACTTAATTAGATTTGGTTTCTGTAAGTTTTTTTTTTCTTTGATAGAGGCCTTATTAGCATGCATTTTTGCACAGTATAAATGGTATCTAAATAGCAAGTGAAATTTGAAAATTATATAGTTCTGAAAGTAATGAAGAACTCTCCTTTGTTATGGCATGAAAAAAGTGGGAGAGTTTAAATAGGTATTTACTCAACCGTTGTGAATGGTAACACGAGAACGAGAATTTTTATACAGAAAAGTGAGAATTCTTGTTACCTGAATGCCCAATATTTATTTGCGTGAATGGAAATTTGTAGAGAATATTTATAACAATTAAACACGTTATTAAATCTATAGTTATAAAAGCCATATACATAGTGAAAACTGATTCACTCTGGCCTTAAAACAGTGAAATTTAATTTCTACTTAGCACACAGTGCATTCTTCAAGTGACAGAAAACATCCAAAATGTGATAATACGTGAGTTTATATTATTTGCTTCCAGTGATAATTGGTTCATATTTGCACTGAATTTACATGTCTTTTTGCATTCTGCTACTGGTTTTATTGACTTGGATGAGTGATCGCACACCTTGTTAATATTTGTTTTCGCTTAGTCCTTGGTTGGTGGCTCCTAATGTGATTTAGTTTAGTACTTCTACTTTTAATCATAAAGAAAAATATTTGATTGTTCTTGTCAATTTTTTTGTTATCAAATAATGGTAAACAAAAAGCTTTCATTTTTTCTTACAAAACTTATTTACTGTTATTTCAAGTTTCACACCAAAGCTTTATGCAATTCTTTAGTCATCTTTTGTTTGGCTGTTCTTCATTACTGTAATCGTTTTATCATCCACGCATTTGTTATTATCAGGCTACAAGGCATGCAGAAATGGAAGCTATAGACGTTCTTCTAGGGCAGTGGCAGAAAAATGGACTTTCAATGTCTGAAGTTGCTGAAAAATTCTCAAACTGCAGTCTTTATGTTACCTGTGAACCATGCATAATGTGTGCATCTGCTTTATCAATTTTAGGTATGCTGCTTGTAGTCTTCAGTTGAACAATCTATTACAGTTGCACTCTTTATATTGTCATTTCTAATTCATTTGTTTGTGTATTATTTCAGGTATAAAGGAAGTATTTTATGGCTGTTCAAATGATAAATTTGGAGGCTGTGGATCGATACTGTCACTGCATTCAAGTAACACCGCACCAGTCAATAAGTACATCTCTTAACTCAGCACCATCTATGCAAGCCTTGTCTTCAACTATTCTATCATTACTATTATTATCATTATTATTCTGTAGGCTGCATGTCATTTACTGTTATTATTTTTACTTTGTCAGTAAAATTATTAATTGTTGTTTATTGTCTTTCTACCTTACATCTGTCCGCTACATCCACTAATGTATGTAAATAAATAATTCTTATTTTTCTTATACACAGTGGAGCTCCATCAGGAAAGAATTACAAATGTACTGGAGGTATAATGGCATCAGAAGCTGTCCTTCTCTTTCGAACATTCTATGAGCAAGGAAATCCCAATGGTAAGTTACTCGCGTCCTTTCTTACAAGCGCACAAAACCTTCTAAAGCTTTACGATATTGTTGACATGTGGTCCATTTACTCCATACTAATAAATAATACTTATGCTCTTTCTATTTCTTCTCAGCTCCGAAGCCGCACAGGCCTCTAGCACGTCAGGAATGAAGTGTAATTTGTATATCACCGGCTTCGTTTCCGCCATTTCTGTGTACAAGGTTTTTGATTATGTATGGCTGAAAGTTGTTTCTTACTAATCCATTGGTTTGAATTTCTATTTTGTCTTACAGTTGCTGATATGGTATCTGTCATGAACCGGGAATCTGCTCTACCGTAGCATAGTGGGCGGGTTCAAGCTGGTGTTGAATGTGACACAACGCCTTTCAATTCGAAAATCAACTTGATGTATAATTTAAAACAATTACTAGAAAGATGAATCACATGTTGTCGTTCTAACCGATTCTTTCTTACAGGAAGTTCAAACTAGTTGCAAAATGGAATTGAAGCTATTCAATTTTGTTAGATGTTTTAGTTTCTGGAAGGTGCAGTGAAGTTCGAACTAGGCTTCTTTTTCTGTCGGTTCAATTTCTGGTGTAAAGTATTTTTTTACTATTCTGGATGACTCTGACGTTTTACTTAGGTTTTCTTATGCAATCATAAAAATGAGGTGCACAAATTTTTAACCCAAATTTTCTCTTTTGTGAAAACTCAATTTAACACCGTTATAATAAATATTCGGGATGACAATTACGGGGAATTATTCTCAAAGTAAGATTTTTTTAAAAATGGGATACTATTTATCAATATTCTTGCATTTATTCATTTTAACAAAATGGGTGATCGGGTGAAAATATAGATATATCATTGAGTTAGTTTGAGCTTTCTGTTTTTAGTTTTATATTGCTTTACAATTTTTGGCAGAGTATATATCTACTGGAGGTCATATAATTAATAGGTTATGCACATCTAACCTTTCCAAAAACTTTAGAAAAAATTCTCTTATTCACACTTTAGAGTTTTTGAATGTCTAGCCTATGTTACAAATGTTGATGTGTCTTATAAGTTTGCTCTTCGTGTCAATGTGTTTTTCTTAATTATTCAATTGGTCAAAAAATATACAATATATTCTTATCAAGTGTTCATGAGTCGGGACGTTATTTTCTATGATTTTTTTTTCACGAATCTATCTTTTCTTTTTCACCTAAAACAGACTCTGTCATAAGTAAGATAGTAAAACAAAATAATAATTACATTATTAATTAACTTAAATATTGGATGATAAATATTTAATTAAAATGTATAAATATGTTGATTACTCAATAAAAAAAAATCAATTAAAATATATAAATGAGGATCTTAACATATTAATTAAATGATGGACTAGGGTGTCACATCACATTGATAGATAAGCCTGATATCTATCTATAACTATATATAAAGGGGATTCCCTCTTTTGTGTCCACATTTCATAATTCCAATTTTACCCTTTACAATTTAATTATTTATTAAATTTTTAAAAATTAACGGTTAATTTTACAAGTTTTTATAAAACTATTTATTTATCTTCTTTTTCTTTTTTCTCATACTATTCATCAACAATTA
>Ga0214542_1010920_pt1 | contig 12851 bp, 14 predicted proteins | sample CNSS1metaG_FD_160096 | JGI IMG/M metagenome (GOLD analysis project Ga0214542, IMG submission 160096) | Root nodule microbial communities from cowpea collected in UCLA plant growth center, Los Angeles, California, USA - CNSS1 | ecosystem: Host-associated > Plants > Roots > Nodule | place: USA...
ATGTAAGTGACATTGGAGCTCTCGGTGGCTTGCACTTGGGACGGTTCCCAAACTCTGCAGAGTTTTAGGCACAAGGGGTATTCACCCAACCACTCCCAAGGTAAGTCCCATCACCTCTATGACGGATGAGTTCATAGACCAGGACCTTCTGCTACTCCCCACGACGTAATCCATCATACTCTACATGAGCCTTAATGGTTACTAGGAGCGTCAGGATGCCACCGATATGAGTCCTCATGCCCTTACATTTACTAAAACCATTTTCCTTAGAATTTCCCTCGAAATCCTAACTCCAACATATTCTCATTCATACCAATTTCACACTCAATTCCATCACACTGACTATCATGCATAAGAATTACATACAGGACTAGCCATTATCAGATTAATGCAAGCAATACAGTATCAATTAGTCAAAAATAGAGAAGGAGCCAATTTCTGCAGGGAATCTCGCTTAGGCTAGATAGTCTCGCCTAAGCTAGAGAGTTTGTCTCGCTTAGGCGGGCTGCTCTCGCCTGGGCGAGACCTCTTATAGTGGCAAAAATAAAATCTTGGGCGAACTCTCGCTCAGGCTAAACTGGCTCGCCTAGACGAGAAGTTATCTCGCTCAAGCGACTCCAGCCCGCCTAGGCGAGATTTCACGCAGTGACAGAGGTGATCTTCTGGTATTTTCGCTCAGGCGAGAGCTGCTCGCCTAGGCGAAATTACCAGGATTACTCATCTGTTCCACACATGCATTCTCGCCCAGAATCATCCCACACTCAAAGTCACACACAGGCAATTCCAAACACCAATTAAACACATAATCAGACAATTCTATCACCCAAGAACACATCTCCTACGAAAATTGGGGTAAAAGTTAGCTTCCCTTGCCTTTTTGCCAAGAATTAGATTGGTGGAGTCAATGAATAGCAAGAGAGCAGAATCCTTCCGTTTAACCTAAGATAATCCATCATCAAGACAGGGGAGATGAAGAATAACACAATCAGACCCATAATTCAAAGAGTGGCTAGTGAATTCTAGTTGGAATTGAACTCAATTTAGAGATAAAACCTACCTAGGAGAATGGAAGCTGAGGAAGGAACTGCTGAGGGTCCTGTTGGTTGGTCCTTCCAGAGTCTGAGTATGGAAAGGTTGAAACAGTGAGATGATGGCAGTAACAGAGATGAGAGATTGAGAGAAGGTTGGGTTGCGGAGAAAATTGAGAGAATGAGAAGGGAGAGAGTGTTTCTATTTTTAGGAAAAAATAAGAGAGAGGGGTATCACAATATTAATAGAAAAATAATAAAATAATAATTATTTTCTTATACTATAGTTAATAACAATAATAATTTTTTTTTTTTTTTTTTTTTATATATATAAAAAAAATATATATATATATATATATATATATATATATATATATATATATATATATATATATATATTAATATTACTAATAATGTCATTACGGTCAACAATATTAATAAATTTAATTATAAAATAATAATAATAATAATAATATATAATATATAAAAGTAATAATAATTTCACTATTAATTAAGGTATTAAATTTTTTTATTATAGTTAATAATAATAATAATTTTTTAATAATTTTTCAATATTAATCATAACGACATATAAAAAGAATAATAATATTATATATTAATATTACAAATAATACTATACTAATATTTTTACCACTACTAATAATATTAATAAATTTAATAATAACAACAATCATATATGATAATAATATTAAGGTTAAAGCATTTTATTAGTCTTTATTCTCGTACTTTTTGTGAGAACCCTCTTTGCCACCACTTCACAAAAACAGAACCCACTCCCTCTCCCTAACACCCTCTTCTTCCCTTACTCCTTCTCTGCCTTCTCTCCACCAAATTCACCCTAAAATTTGCTGCAGTAGGCCTAATCTTCTTCCCTGTTGCAGAATTTAGGGCTGAAGCAAGATCATAGTCACTTCCCCAAGCTGAGTCTCCCTTTCCTACGCGTAAGTCAACTTGTATCCCCCTCATATTCTGATTTTCGAATTCTAAGTAATTTCAGCATTATGGATGGTAGTAGAATCTGTTCTCACCATTTTCAATTATAATTCAGTGCCTTAGGTTGGAGTTTGAGGTATTTTCTTTGGTTGAGGAGTCAATCCTAGTGGAAATTCCAAAGGTAAGGGGAGTCAACGAACTTTTACCCAATTCAGTTAGATTATGTCTTGATAAGTCTGAATTGCATGTATAAATAGTCAATTGATGATTTAATTGTGTGATTATTGTTTGTTGATGATCTGGGGATGAATCCACACTCTTGCATGTAAGAACAGGCTTGAAAACTGATATTTTTGCCTGGGCGAGTGACTCTTGCCTAAGCGAGACTATCAAGGAAATCACCCCTGTTCTTGAAGTCTCGCCTAGGCGAGCTGGAGTCGCTTAAGCGAGAATTGCCCTCGTCTAAGCGAACCAGCCTAGCCTGAGCGAGAGTTCGCCCAGGTTTTTAATTTTCGCCATTGTTAGGGTCTCGCCTAGGCGAGATGGACTCGCCTGAGCGAGACGGTCTCTCGCCTAGGCCGGACTTTTTAGCTTGGGCGAGGGTCCCTGCAGTGGATGGCTTGGAGTTCTGTTTTAATGAGTAAATTGATATTAAGTATTGTAATTATGTGTAGATGTTCTCCTGTATGCTTGAAATGTGCTATGAACTTAGTGAAATTTATGATCCGTGAAAGATGAGAAGTTGTGTTTATAATGGAATTTCAAGGAAAATTCATAAGAGTTTGTTAGTGTGTGTAAGGACATGAGGAATCCGTATTGGTTGGTATCCTAAAACTCCAATAATCATTCATGCTCATGTAGAGTAGAATGGATTATGTCGTGAGGAGTAGCAGGAGGTCCTAGTCTTTGGACTCGATAGAGCCTTAGACGCGAAGGGGACTTACCCTGTGAGAGGTTGGGTGATAACCCCTTGTGTTCAAACTCTGCAGAGTTTGGGAACCTTCACAGGTGCAAGCCACCAAGAGCTCCAATGTCGCTTACACAATCCAAATATCGAGTCTAGAATTTTATGTATAATTGCGATATGTTTGTGATTGATGTTTTCGATATGAATTGTATGTTTTTCCCTCAAATCTCAGTTCGCTCACCCTTATTGTTCATGTCTGCTTTCTTTATGTTTCTCCTTGCTATGATCACCCACTGTTGGTGGGAGCAGGGCTGAGTCCAGATGGTGATGTCCCTCCCTCTAGCAGGAGCTGAGTGATCGATGAGTAGTTCCGTGGTAGAGCTCATGGATTAGACACCATGTAGTTTTGAGATGTTTTAGTTTGTATTTGTATACCTATGTTCTTCATCACAAATTCATAGGATATGTTTTTGGATGACTGTATCAGTTGTATATTCTTTAGTGCTGCTTTCTTTACTATTTGCTGTGATTAATCATAATATAATGTTTTATTTGATAGCGTGAAAAACTATTAAATGGGATGTTACATTTTTGGTATCAGAGCAGTAGTTCCTAGGGGTCTGTAGGTGTGAGCTTGCTTGGTTTCTGTTGTGTGTTTCTCGAAGCGTTTTGAGTATAGTTGTAGTACCTGCTAGCTAACCTGTTGGTTCATCTCTTTGTGTGGTCAGAATTATGGCACCCAGAACTCCCCCTCCTCCTATTCCCAACCCAGACAACTCTCACTTGGTTGGAACCATCGAGGCAATGATAACAGCCATGCAGCAGCAGAATGCTAACATGGTGAATCAGCATAACTTGGCCTTGCAGCAGATGGAGTCTACAAGGTTAGCAGTAGAGGCAACTCAGCAGAGGCATTTGGAAGCCCTGCATCAGATGGGAGAAAATCGTTCCGCAGTTGGACCTTCCCAAGCTCCACCACCACAAGTACAAGAGTGGAGTTTGGAGGACTTTCTCCAACACCATCCATCCCGCTTCGATGGTAAGACTAGTCTTGATGGAGCAGACCAGTGGATGAGAGACATGGAGCGGATTTACGACGCCAAGAGGTGTCCTACAGAGAATAGACTGGCATATACAGAGTACCTGCTTGCTGGAGAGGCTATCCACTGGTGGTCGAGTATGAAGATGATGCTAGAGGACAGTAGGGAGACTGTCACCTGGGAGCTGTTTAAGAAAAAGTTTTATGCTGAGTACTTCCCAGACAGTGTGAGGTACGCCAAGGAGGTCGAGTTCTTACAGCTGATGCAAGGGGAGATGTCAGTGTCTGAATATGCAGAAAAATTCAAGCACTTGGGAAGATATCATACCTTGAGGATGGCAGAAGACTGGCAGTGTAGGAAATTTGAGAATGGGTTGAGGGGTGACCTCAAACTCATGGTAGCCCCTCTCTCTATTCAGGAATTCCCTGCTTTAGTGGAGAAGGCAAGGGTAATGGAGAAGCTGAAAGCTGAAGTTGAGGCTCAGCAACGATCCCAGCAGAAGGTGGGAGGACCATCTGGGTCCGTGAACAGACGGGATGATAGGAGGAGGCCATACTCCAGGCCTCACCCCCAGGAGCCTAGGAGATTCTCGCATCAGCCACAGCAGCCTCAGTCTTCCAGGCCGCAGTGTTATCATTGTGGAGGGCCCCACGTGAAGAATGCCTGCCCTCAATTGGTGGGCAAGAGGACTTGTCACAGGTGTGGTCAGGAGGGTCACTTTATCCGAGAGTGCCCCACCGGTAGGGGTGCAGTTTCTAGGCCTTCGGCACAGTCTCAGTCACAGTAGGCTAGGGGAGGTGCAAGACCTCAAGCAGCTGGTCGAGTGTACGCCATGACGGGTACGGAGGCATTCAGATCAGGTAACCTCATCACTGGATCTTGTGTGATTGCTGGTAGAGGTTTGTGTGTTTTATATGATTCGGGAGCAACACATTCATTTGTGTCGGAGTCAGTGGTGGAAGAGTTGGGTCTTCCGGTGAGGGAACTTCAGTATGACCTAGTAGTGTCCACGCCTGCTTCTGGGATGGTCAGGACCTCAACTTTGTGTGCTTTTGATCGAGGTTGAGGGACGTAGGTACAGGGTAAACCTTATCTGTTTACCTCTGGAAGGGCTGGATGTAATCTTGGGAATGGATTGGCTATCTGCTAATCGCATTCTCATTGATTACAATGAGAAGAAAGTGTTATTCCCTAGCTCAGAGGAGAGAGATGTACTGATGTCCTCACAACAGGTAGATCAAGCCATCAGGGAGGGATCTCAGTGTTTTCTGATTTTGACCCAACTATCCGTTGAGAATGGGGACGGCCATCTTGAGACGCCTGTGGTGAGGGAGTTTTCAGATGTCTTTCCTGAGGATGTGCCTGGCTTACCCCCTTCTAGGGAAGTAGAGTTCTCCATTGATTTGGTGCCTGGAGCAGGACCAGTATCAATGGCACCTTACAGAATGGCTCCTGCTGAGTTGGTAGAGTTAAAACAACAGATTGAATAGTTGCTTAAGAAACAGTTTATCAGACCAAGCGTATCACCATGGGGAGCACCGGTGTTGTTGGTTAAGAAGAAAGACGGCAGCTCCAGGCTTTGCGTGGATTATAGGCAACTTAACAAGTTAACCATCAAGAACAAATATCCTCTGCCTCGGATAGATGATTTGATGGATCAATTGCATGGTGCTGCAGTGTTTTCTAAGATCGACCTGAGATTGGGGTACCATAAGATTAGAGTTAAGTCTGATGATGTACAGAAGACCGCTTTTAGATCCAGGTATGGACACTACGAGTACGTCGTGATGCCTTTCGGCGTGACTAATGCCCCTGCCTTGTTTATGGACTATATGAACAGAATCTTCAGGCCGTTTCTAGACAATTTTGTAGTGGTTTTCATCGACGACATTCTGATATACTCCCGAACTCGGGAAGGACATGCGAGACATCTGAGGACGGTTCTAAGCATCTTGAGGGAGAAACAACTGTATGCAAAATTGTCCAAGTGCGAGTTTTGGATGACCACAGTCCCAAAGTAGACAAAAATCCTATGCAGATCAGAGGAGAAAACTGTTAGAGTTTGCAGCCAGAGACCATGTGTTCTTGAAGATTACCCTGACCACTAGTGTGGGAAGGGCTATTCGCTCGAGAAAGCTATCCCCCAAATTCATTGGCCCATATCAAATTCTGCGAAGGATTGGACCAGTTGCTTACGAAATCGCCCTACCTCCTCAGTTGGCCAACCTCCACTCGGTGTTTCACGTCTCCCAGCTCCGGAAGTATGTGTCCGACCCCTCTCATGTACTGGAAGCGGAGGATTTGCAGATCAGGAATGATCTCTCGGTTGCGGTTCAGCCTGTTGGTCTAGGGAATAGCCAGACAAGGCAGCACAGGGGAAAAACCATCAGCCTAGTTCAGGTCATTTGGGACAAGAAAACGGGTGATTCCACTTGGGAACTTGAAAAGAACGTGAAGGAATCATATCCACATCTAATCTCTGGTAAGTCTCAATTTTCGGGTCGAAAATTTTTGTTGATAGGGAGAATGTGAGAACCCTCTTTGCCACCACTTCAAAAAAACAGAACCCACTCCCTCTCCCTAACACCGTTTTCTTCCCTTACTCCTTCTCTGCCTTCTCTCCACCAAATTCACCCTAAAATTTGCTGCAGTAGGCCTAATCCTCTTCCCTGTTGCAGAATTTAGGGCTGAAGCAAGATCAGAGTCACTTCCCCAAGTTGAGTCTCCCTTTCCTACGCGTAAGTCAACTTGTATCCCCCTCATATTCTGATTTTCGAATTCTAAGTAATTCCAGCATTTTGGATGGTAGTAGAATTTGTTCTCACCATTTTCAATTATAATTCAGTGCCTTAGGTTGGAGTTTGAGGTATTACCCTGTGAGAGGTTAGGTGATAACCCCCTGTGTTCAAACTCTGCAGAGTTTGGGAACCTTCACAGGTGCAAGCCACCAAGAGCTCCAATGTCGCTTACACAATCCGGATATCGAGTCTAGAATTTTATGTATAATTGTGATATGTTTGTGATTGATGTTTTCGATATGAATTGTATGTTTTTCCCTCAAATCTCAGTTCGCTCACCCTTATTGTTCATGTTTGCTTTCTTTATGTTTCTCCTTGTTATGATCACCCACTGTTGGTAGGAGTAGGGCCGAGTCCAGATGGTGATGTCCCTCCCTCTAGCAGGAGCTGAGTGATCGATGAGTAGTTCTGTGGTAGAGCTCATGGATTAGACGCCATGTAGTTTTGAGATGTTTTAGTTTGTATTTGTATACCTATGTTCTTCATCACAAATTCATAGGATATGTTTTTGGATGACTGTATCAGCTATATATTCTTTAGTGCTGCTTTCTTTACTATCTGCTGTGATTAATAATAATATAATGTTTTATTTGATAGCGTGAAAAACTGCTAAATGGGATGTTATACTTTTCGTTTCTAAAATTAGGTTATTATTTTGATAATTTTATTGCAATTTAGTATTTTTTGTCAGAAATGCACTAATAACATTAATTATATGTCATATATTAATACATAATTTTTTTATAAAAATAATTTATTAATATTATTAATAATACTAATACTAATAATTTTACTATTAATGTTAATAACTTCAATAATAATAAAATATAATAGTAATAATAATGCTAATAATTTTACTACTGATTTTCGTATATTAGAGTTAATAATAATAATAATAATAATAATAATAATAATAAATAACAATTATAGTAATAGTGATAATTTTTGTGGTTACTTCTTTTCTCATAAATAATAATGTTAATATATTATATATTACTCGATATTACAATGATCATTAATAATTTTACTACTAATAATAATATTAATAAATTTAATAATAACAATAATTATAATAATACTAATAGTATTTTTTCTAGCTACTTATTTTACAATATTAATAATAATGATATACAATAACAACAATAAATTTTACTAATAATAATAATCATAATTTTACAATTAATAATGATATTAATATATTTAATAATAATAATAATAATAATAATAATAATTTTATAACTACTATTGATATTAAAAAATTTAATAATAATAATAATAATAATAAATTTTACTAATAATTTTAACAATAATCACTAAAAACACATAATAACAATACCATACTAAAATTAATATATTATATATTAATATTACTAATAATTCTAACAATGATAATAATACTCGTAATTTTACTACTAATACTATTAATATATTAATATATTAATAATAACAATAATAATAATATATATTATTTAATAGTAATATATAATAGTAAGAATACTAATACTAATATTAATAATTTTACCACTAATAATACATATAATAATAATAATACATATAGTAATACTAATAATTATAAATAATAATACTAATAATTTTCATACATTATAATTAATAATATTAATTTTTTAGTTAATATAATATACATTAATATTGCATAAATAGTATTATATATATATATACTATTTATAAATTTTGTAATTAATTTATTTAAAAATTAAGAAATATTAGTATATAAAGTTAGAACTTTTTGTTTTAATTTGTGAATTGAATTATTAAAATATGTCTCAAAGAAAAAAAAAATTACACAAAATTTAAAAAAAAATAAATTTCATATTATAAACAGCAATCTATCAATAATTTGGTCATGCTTCATATTATAAACATCTTTCAAGTTAATTTTATTTTTATTTGATTTTTAAAGAGGAAATAAAAAGGGTAATTATCTGCACAAATTCTGCATGTTTACAGGTCACACAAATGGAAACTGAGGTACAGTTATGTACCCTTGGAGGCATTTTCTTCGGTTTCTCTGTGCGGGGAGCTCATTTTGCAGACTCATTGCTTGAAGAGAGGTAAGTAACTTCTCCATAACTAAACATTTAATGATCCTTCTGGCTAGTTGCACTACTCCCCACCCACAACAATCATCAACCATTGAATCAGCATTTTGCTCTGATAAGCATCATAATCCTAAAATTCATTTAAGTTTATTCTACGCCCAACCGGTCCTAATGTTCTGAAATACAAAGGTAGTGTAAAAAGCAAGAAAAGTTACAAAGACTTAATTCAGATTCAAGAAAATAAACATAGAAAGTCGATCATCTTTGTGATAGAGACCAACTGGTTTGATAATTTTAATAAGTTAGAAATAGAACTAAATCTGATTAGACTCACCAGAACCGGGAATTATTATTCAAAAGAAATGGAAATTTGCAGTACAACCATTACAGAAACATAACCAAGATTCAAGAGCTTGGTCTCTCCCTCCCACTCCCTATAATTAACCTCTCTTTCCCCGTAATTGTCCCAAAAACAGATATGAAACATAACAACTGTCACCAAATAAAAGAAACTACCAACCCTTATATAAAATACTAACTGCCAAATAACTCCCTCACATTCTCCTCTTATAATGTTTCTTAATAAGAGGTCTAACATCACTCTCCCAAAGAGTCACCTTGTCCTCAAGGTCAAAAGAAGGGAACTGCTTTAAAATGGTGTCCACTGATTTCCATGTAACTTCAAAATCGAGTAAATCTTACCATTAAGTTAACACTTCAGCCGGGAGAGGTTGAGGCTTAATTGATGGTGACAAAGCCTTATTTAACAAGGAGACATTAAAACCAGGATCTTCCTCTCAGAGGCAAAGCTAGTTTAAAAGCAACTTCACCCACTTCTTTAATGATCTCATCATACCGCTCATAGCGTATGACAGCATTTTTTTAAAAATTAAAAAATACCAAAAAAATTTTAAAAATTTCAAAAATTAAGAAATCAAATAAATAGTTATTTTTTTAGAATTGTGTAAATTATGATTTTTCATTGTAAATAAAAAATACGTAAGAACAAATCAATCATTGTCAGACCAAAAATATGTATATATAAAATTAAAAAAAGTGCCTAAAAACATCTCTAAATTAATACTATCATTTATATTTTTTATAGTTAAAATTTGTATTTTTAATATTTGTTTTTATCGTAAATTATGTATTCTTTGTTAATACTTTAATTTGCAGAGAATCAGAATTTTACAATGGACATGCAGACTGATGACATTATTGGTGAGCGGTTTGAAGAGGTAAATATCATATTGCTCAAATATAAGTTTGTTTAACATTAATTTTTATTGCAAATATATAAATATTTCTTATAGTTGAAATGAGTATTTATATTTTTCTATTGTAAATCATATATTCTTTATTAATATCTTTAATTTGCAGGCCATGTTGGAAAATCAGAGACTTGAAAATGAAATCACGTCCATGAAGAGACTTAATGAAGACACTAAAAATCAGTTAGAACAGGTAAGAATTACAAATTATCTTTTGACATTATGGTTATGAAATAATTAAAATAAGTTAAAGACTCTGATCTTACTAGAATTCATACATCATACATTTTAACCTATCTCCGGATGATAAAAAGATTTTAAGGATAATAAAATAACGTTTTGGATAATTGGTTTCACTTGAATTGTTAGGTCAAATTGATTTCTATAATTAATACTACATCTAATGTGAGAAACATTTTAAATTTTCAAAACATGTTTAATGTACTTAAAAATATGGTACTACAAATATGTAAATATTTTTGCGACTTAAAATGAATATTTGTATATTTAATTAATATATTTTGTATTATTCACTTTAATTTGCAGGCTTTGACAGAAAAGGAACAGCTTCAAGAAGAAAAGCAACAGCTTCAAGATGAATATCTATGCATGGAGAGATCCTTTGAAGACGCTAAAGGACAATTAGACCGGGTAATGAAATGTCACACTGAAAATATGTATTATGCATGAATGTATGATGGAACATGTCTAGACTATAGAAACAAGCGTGAGAGATAGAGTGTATAGCAAAGAAGTTGTGTACTTATACAACATGACTGTCGAGCAACAGACTGAATAACAAACTAAAACAGAAAAAACTTATATCCTAAGCCAAAGTCACTAATACCTCAGACTCCCTTATTTTCCTGTAGACCGTAGGGTCAACAAGTTCTTCTGCAACCTTCTTCTTCAGCTTCAAACCAACCTCAGAAGGTGTTCCTGCAGGATTACTTTGCAACATGCTGAACTTCTTGAGTAAATCAAATGGATACTTCGACTGGTGCATGACTGTCCCATGTTTTGTTCTAATAAACTCAATGCCCAAGAAATAACTTAGTTCACCTAGATCACTCATCTCAAATTCACTCAACATTTGAGTTTTAAACTCACTGGCCAACTCTTCACTACTTCCTGTCACGAGCATATCATCTACATACAAGCAAATTATCAACTCTTCCTTTTACTTGCTTTTACTTGCTGCTTATCCAGTCTTCACGTACACTCCAAGTTCAGATATGCATTTTACAAAGCCAATCTGCATAAAGAAGCTGTAAATTCTTTGGTTCCAAGCCCTCAGAGCTTGCTTCAAACCATAAAAGGATTTCTTAAGCTTATACAATTTGCGTTCTTGACCCTTAACCTCGAAGCCTTGTGGCTGCTGCACATAGACTTCCTCCTCAAGAGACCCATTCAAGAAAGTTGATTTGATGTCTAATTGGTGCATAGACCATTCTTTTGCCACTATTCACTACCTTTCCTTTAGGATTCACCTTCACCTTGTACACCCATTTCAAGGCTATAGGTTTCTTTTCTGCTGGCAATTCTACCAACTCCCAAGTACGATTTTTCTCGATCGAGGCGATTTCCTCCTTCATCGCACTCCACCATCTTTTGCTTTCACTCGCCTCTTCAAATTCAAGCGGTTCTGCCTCGGCTATCAATGCAAAATGAAGCAGCTGACAGATCATAATCCTGCAAATGTGTTGGCTGTTGTCGTACCCGAGAGGAGCGTCTCATTCCCTCTTGATCTCCTTTTTCTGTTGTATCAGATTCAACCTCATCAGCAAGTATGACCTTGGACTGAGATGAACCTGAAACACTTTGCTGCCAATCCCATTCAGATGCTTCATCAATCACCACATCTCGACTAACGGAAACTTGGTTCGTTTGCGGATCAAATAGCTTGTAGCCTCCAGTTGAATGGTAATCGACCATCACTTGTGGAATTCCCTTATCATCCAGTTTCTGTCTTATTTGATCAGGTACACGTTTCCAACAAAGAGACCCAAAAATTCTCAGGTGTGAAATATCTGGCTTGACACCTGTCCACGCTTCTTCGGGTGTCAAATTATCTAACCTCTTAGTTGGACACCTGTTCAAAACATAGGATGTGGTACTAACTGCTTCTCCCCACAGAAACGGTGGCAAATTCTTGCACTTTAACATGCATCTCACCATGTTCAAGAGACTTCTATTCTTTATCTCTGCTGTACCATTGTGCTGAGATGTGTAAGGAGGGGTAATCTCGTGCACCATTCCTTCTTCTTCACAGAATCTTGCAAATTCACTGGAGACGTACGCTCCACCACCATCTGTCCTCAACACCTTAATACTCATTCCACTTTGTTTCTCTTCCAACTTTTTGAATCTCTGAAAAACATCAAACACCTCATTCTTTCTTTGTAGAACATATACCTATGTTTTCCTCCTGTTGGGTATTGGGCTCCCTTCCTATGTGGAGAAAAGACCCAAAATTTGAGAAGCTCATGTCTCACTTAACCTAGTGGGGAGAAGGCTATAACAAAGAGAGAGCCAGAACAATAGAGTCAGAATACACCGAAAGCCCTAACACATAGAGGGAGAGGTAGAGGGAAAATTCTGTTCACGTTTTTCATAGAGCTGTCGCAGTAAATTCGGCGCTGCGGATTCGTTCACCGTTGGATCGAGCTGAAATTTTTACAGCAGGTTCGGAACTCATTGCTCTTCATTCTGACCGGTCGGATCTTTGATACGAGGTCTGAGTTGGGAGATATTAATTTCGCACTGCAGCAGTGATTTGTAGAGGTTTTCCTC
>Ga0214542_1010923_pt1 | contig 12847 bp, 15 predicted proteins | sample CNSS1metaG_FD_160096 | JGI IMG/M metagenome (GOLD analysis project Ga0214542, IMG submission 160096) | Root nodule microbial communities from cowpea collected in UCLA plant growth center, Los Angeles, California, USA - CNSS1 | ecosystem: Host-associated > Plants > Roots > Nodule | place: USA...
TGAATGCGATCAAAAGCGCTTGCGTCGTGCTGTGCGCGAGTACGGAAGCGAGCGCGCCAAGAAGTTCTTCGGACGTGCACTGAGGGCGGGCGAAATTGCATGCCGCGTGATTTCCTCCACAATCACCAGCAGTTTGCGGATCTGATCCGGATTGTGGCGGATGAGAAGGGCATTGATCCGGCCCTGGTCGAAAAAGACTACTGGATCATGCATTGCCTCTATGGCCTTCAGCAGCTGAGCTATACTTTCTAACTAAAAGGCGGCACATCGCTGTCCAAGGGTCCCAAGATCATTGGCCGGTTTTCGGAGGACATCGATATTCTGATCGGGCCGCCGCCCGGCCGGGACGTAAAGACCGGCAAGAACCAGAACAAACCCGCCCATATCCAGTCGCGCAAGGACTTCTACGATTGGCTAGCCCAGACGATCAAGATCGACGGCATTAGCAGTGTCGAGCGCGATAGCGAGTTTGACGATGTCCCCAACTACAGAAGGCGGTGGGATCAAGCTGAATTACAAGACGGTCGAAGCTATGGAAGGCTTGCGCGACGGCGTCCTGCTGGAGGCGGGCTTCGATACCGTGGCCCCGAACGCACCGAAGGACATCAGCTCCTGGGTGGATGATCATGCTGTAGCACACAAAGTGGACCGTGATCGACAATCGCGCCAAGGCGGTGCCTTGCTATGATCCCCGCTACACCTTCGTTGAAAAGCTCCAGACCATCTCAACGAAATTCCGTAAGCAGCAGGCCGATGGCAGCGATTCGGTCGAATTCATAGCGGCACTATTACGATGTTTATGAACTACTCAAGCAGCTTGACGTTCAGAACTTCATCGGCACCGACGCTTACAAGGCCCACAAGCAAGCGCGCTTTCGCCGGGGCGACAATCCGAACATTGCCGAGAACGAGGCCTTCATTCTCAGCGATCCCAAGACGCGAGCGCTCTACACTAACGCCTACCAGCGCAGCAGCGCTCTTTACTACGCTGGCAGACCAACCTTCGAGCAGATCATGAGCGAGATCCACTCCAGGGCAGCTCAATTGTAGCGTACTCCTTTTGGTCGACGGACAAAAGCTGCTTTAGCTTCAGGCAGGTCATATGTGCACGCGTCAGGGCGTACTTCGTCAATCCGCTAACCGCCTGGTGGCTTGGATTCCGGCTCTGGCTTGATGATTTGATCGTTACCATTCGAAATGCATTCTGAGGCGACGCTGTGAAATAGTGCTCGGTCCCGGCAATCGCTTGACGAGCGCATCATGCACTGCCGTAATTCAAGGCTTTTTTTCTTTCAGGGTTGGTCTACCCGTCCGTATTCATGACGACCCTTCAGCGCCACCATGCTACCCGCTGCGCAGTGGGACGGAGCGCAACGAACGCTTGCACAAAACCGTCCACCGGCATTTTGGAAGGGACCGGGATCGAAAGTAACGGCTGGCGTCAGCATGGCTCAGCGATACCTGCAGGTAGAAGGTATCGACGTCCGACGTCATCTCGGATAAAAGCTGTTCGGCTTTATCTGGATAGCTGTCCTCGAGAGCGCGACTTCGTCGCCGTCAAATGCTCTAACAACTCTTTGTACTCGGCTGTATTGTGCTCACCAATACCGAGGTCACCCCACTCCTGAACTCTAATCTCAGTTGCGTCATCAGTCGCGGGCGTTTGCAGCTTCCTGCCTCATAGCTTGATCTGCAAGAAAAAGCCTAAGGTCGCAAACGTGGAGAATCTCGCCGCCGTAAGCAGCCAGTCCGGGATTTTGAGATCGGTGAACAGAGGACGAAGCTCTGGCTGACGGCTGGATCGAGCTGGCCGAGGAACCTTGAGCTACTCATCGTTTTTGTGCGGTCACGAATCCACCTCGCTCAGGTAACGCCTCGGCGAACTCGCGCATATGCGCGCGTGACGTTGCCTGCGCCCACGTCAAGCCCAGCAAATCGCACTCCAGAAGCGAAACCGGTTTTCACCAACGCCACCGACTTACCATTCCATTCGCGAAGCGCGTCTGTGCAATGCCTAGGCGCTTTCATCGTCGAAGATGGGCAAGAAGCATGCCGGGCAGAGCACGGGCGGCTGACGTTTGGTGCTTGCCTGCTTGCCAAGCGCCGAGCCGTTGAAAATCCGCTTTCGAGGTCAACGAATGATTTCCCTTCGGCCCGAAACGGAGAAGCAGTGGCTATGGCGCCGGCACGCGTACCGGTATAAAGGCCGATCAGCGTGAACTGTGCGACGTGTCTCAAGGGTCGCTTCCGACAAGGTTGAATGGCGATCATGTACCGTCGTGTAGGTCCTCTGCCGAATGCCAGTCCGCGCCGTAGAGGTGGATCACTCGCGATGTGACCGATGGATGAAGGCGCGCTCGACGCAATAGCCGGCCGCGAATGAGACCACTAGCGCAAGGGCACAGGCGATGTAGCTGTTAAAGTCCCACACAATGCTGACGCTGGCGCTTGCAATAAAAGTGACAGCAATAACCGTGTTGCGAAATGGGTTGACCATGTTGCTCCCCCAGCCAGTTGCTGCGGAACAACTTAGCATTGCGTCCATGACAATTGGCGGCGAAAATGGCCGATCACTCGCCGTCTTTTTGCTCATCGAGTCGGCACTTTCTTGCCGCTAACTTTGCCGCGGGGCCACTCGTCGATTTCAGTCTCGCCCCACCCAATTCGGTTTCCCCTCGCGCAACACGATGGGATTCTATCTTCTAGCCGCTGCGGCAGCAGAAAAACGCGTGGTGCTGCCGCTTCCAGCAATTCCGCCTTGTCGTTGTGCGTGACTCGCTTTATCTAATAGATTGGGGCGGCCGCCTGTTGAAACAGCATCAACGCTCCGGATGGGAACGTGGTTGTTCATCACATTCCCCTTGGACGCTGGAAATGCCAGCTGCAAGACAAGGCCAAGGTCATCGCGAACTTCAACTGCCATGCAGTGATGCGGGCCTGCTTCTAGCCCATTCGTGCGCTATCTCGGAGAGCGCAGTTGTCCCCTCTTCGAGCGCAGCCTTGATATGGGTAGCTCCACACCCTCATCGTCGCGGATGAATTGGCCGCCGTCGCGGATATCAGAATAATACCTTTTCGTGGTCACTCAAACAGCTCCAGAAGATCTGCTGTCATCGAGGTGCCGCCCCTAGCTCAAATCGAAATAGCGATGGCGCTCTCGTCGTGTCCGAAGCAGCCCAGGCACTTCTTGGCGGCAGTGCTGCGTCCACCACGAGTATTCCAGGATCCGCTTGTTGCCTCGGTCGGCAGGCAGAACTCTGCGGCTTCCCTGACTACAGCTACCGCGCTCTAAATCAAGGCAAATGCGAGCAAGCTAGAGCAGAGAAGCGCGATACCGACAGCGGTAAGGGCCAAGAGGCTACCCGAAACAAGGTCGTGATCGCGCATGGAGCCGTCCTCGATTGCACCAAAGAAGCAATACAGCCGCCGCTGCTTTCCCGCCCGACCATCATTTTTGTTCAAATCCGATGCAAAATTCCTCCCCTTCTCGGTTGAGAATGCATTTTTTCGTCGTCCTCGGGACGAGTTTGCTGTTTTGCGGCAACACTACTAGCATAATGCATACCGGCGTATGCGAACCGAAGGTGTTCGCGCCTCACGAGCCGCGGGTTCGTAGTTATCGCTTCGCGGCCCTTGTGAAAGCATCGGAGCGAGACGTTTCATAGTTGCTACATGGCTTTCGGATTGATTTCGTCAAATGCGCGGCTTTTTCATTCTTCTTGTGACCTTTGCGATCATGGTGTCCGCACGCGGTCAGCTCCATACTGACTTCGTGCCGCGACCGACTGCGCCCCATGCCTCCGGTCAATGCACCATAGCTCAATGACGTTTGGAGCCGCAGCAACTTAAGTGGGCTTCCAACCCCGAGGGAACATAGCGGCCCTCACACAATACTTTCGATCTGCACCGCAGCTTTCGTCGAGAACACTCGGCCCGCCCTCGTCCTGTCAGCCAGGTCATTCCACGAATCAGAACTGGCGCAGCGGCACTTAAGCCCTACGTCGAAGCATTTGGTCTCTAAGCTCCGTTAAGCTCAACTTTCCGAAATGGCCGCAGTCTATGGCAGTTGCAACCCGTTCGAAACCGGCCTGCTTGCGGGAGCCCCGGCCTCATCGCCGGCGGTGATCGCCGGAATGGAGGAGCAAGATGACCGCACGTGGGAGCTGAGACTCTGGTAACTCTCACTAGTTCGATTTCCTGACGCCATATCGCATTATTGACAGGAGTGTTAAGTGTACCGAGTTCACGGAGCCTGGTCGGTTGGGTGGACGGCTGCTCCTAAATCTGCCCACAACGCTGAGTTTTCGGGGAATAAGCTCTTGTAAGCGGCCTGACCTAAGATTGCGTGGAGCGCCTTCTTTCTCGGAGACGATCAATTCTGAGATTCGGAATGTTCACCTGACGTACGGCATCATTCTAGTCGCTTACCGCCACATGCTCGGCGCGTGGCGAAGCGCAACGAGGCCGATCTGCTCGAGACGCTCACGCGTCCTCTCACCTTTGTTGGCGGCTTCCAGAAGCTTCGAGGCGACATGTGCCCGCACGCCACCATCACTCCCCGGCACGTTTACACAGACCGTTTCGAGGATCTCCCGCAGAAGTGCTGTGGTAGTGGCGTCCAACATCGGAGAGTCCCCCCAACTTGAAGGCGATGATAGCACAGCGCGCTTTCTAGTTGAATTGATCGAGTAGCCGAAAACCCAATACCGTTTTGCTTCGATCGATCGTCCGCCTCAGCTCCCTGCTCCCTGTGCTTTCGCCTACCCTTTCCCGGTCTGCGCCTACCGCCTGCTGGGCCAATTCCGATGCTTCACTCTTGGATTGTAGTCTTGCAGCCCTAGCGAGACGGTCATCGCGCACGCGGCGCCCCTAAACGCCAAAATTCCTCGCTCGAGTGGAGATTTTCGGCGAATTCCACCTTCGCGATCGTGCGAAGTTGCGGCACATGTGCATCGAAGCGGCGACTACCGGGAGCGGAGCGATAGGATAGTGACCTACGCCCGGTACTCCGCAGCTCGCAGTCGGTCGGCCCAACAGCCTGGTCTCTGTCGAATGTTGAACCCAAACAAAGTTTACGATCGAGCACCTTGCATACAATGGCGCCGAACTCGTCCGCCCTAACAACACACCCCGCAAACAGACCTGCTGAGGATGGCGAGGAGGTCCGTCGCTTCACGCGAGAGATCCGGTTGATCAATGCGTGCCTGAATGATCTTCTTCATTGCGGCGCGCTGCTGTGCTTGGCATTACCGGGGCGCAAATGATGCTCTTGATGGTTGGCGGACCTGGACGAGGACGAGGGTATTCCGGTCAAAGTGCTTGCAAAGTTGAGGAAGGTTGATCCATCTTTCGTCACCACGCAATCGAAGCTGCTGGAGAGGAAGAGATTGCTGCATCATCAAGCCATGCAAGCGGGATGCCCGGGTCATACATCTTTCATTGGCAGGAAACGCCAGCAAACTTCTCCGCGATTGTCGCCGCGAAGCAGGTTTTTGGAGAGACTTTGCTGTTCAGGAGGTGTGCAAGCTGGGCAACAGACTTAGCGCGATCAAGCACCGGCTGCAGAAAGCTTGGCTGGCAGACCAACAACAATCCTGAGATGTAGCCCGACAATCTTCTGAATGCGCGGCGTATTCTTTGTGTGATCTCGACTCCTGATGTTTTGATGATTCACTCGGGCGTAAGCCCTTTGTTGGAGAGGGACGGATGAAAAGGAATCAGGAGGGAGAGTCAATTGGATCGTCCGAACGGTCAGATCCTAAGCTACGGAAAAACTCCAAAACCAAGAAGCTGACCGCGACCATGAAAAGGCGTGCCCTGAAAGTCAGAAAGTCCGAGCACCGTCCTGCTCCATCCTCCTGAAGGCTATTGCTCCACAATTCTCATAATCTAATCGGGTGTCCCCCACTTCGCAGATCCTGCTGCCACTTCGAGAGGGGCTCTGGCTCCCCTCTATTGACCTTCCGCCAGATGGCAGGTCCGCCATCCGGCGCGCGTGCGATCGTGCCATAGGAGATCGTCTGCCAGCTGTTGCAACGCGGATGGTGGCACCGGTATAGGAACGACACAACAGAGGCGAGCCGCGACCCCGCCGGCGAACCCCATTCCATGGAATGTAGCAGCCTTGGCAGCGGTCGTTGATTAATTTGTAACACGGATTGCCAGGCGGCTTACAAGAGGACATCGGCTATCCGGCAGCACTGAATCCACGGCTCATCGCCTCCTAGTGACAATTACTACCCATAGATGCTCGGCCCTGACTAAAACTCCCAGCGCTTTCTAACGATCTCATTCACGGCACAAGCCGCTAGGTAGCAGCAAGCGCTATGCAATCGATCATCCTTCGTTGCATCGCAGAAGTCGGCTACCGATTTAATAAATAGGAAGGACGGTTTCACTACTCTTGTAGAATATGCGGCATAGTAAAACCCGTAAGCCTCCATACCTCCGCACGGTCGTGCGCCACAAGCGTCTTCATAACGCACCTCCAATCAGCTCTTTCAAACGTTCAGACCATTTCGGGGGAGCCGTATCGGACGCAACCTAGCAGATCGCTACCGATCCAAGCCCTTGCCTGCCGCTCCAGATCTAGGAGCGTATGTGAGTCGCTCGTGCCTTCCTCCGAGGACGTTCTGACAAAATAGTCAAAGCCAGTCACTATCACCGTCGGCATCTCTTTCTCGAGCAAGTACATTTGCTCCAAGATATCCAGCCCCCCGAGATTTGCGTGACCATCACGTACGGTCGCCCCGCTTCCCGGAGCGATGTCCATCGAGATGTCAAGAATGAGCAATTTCCATCGCCCCTCCCTTATCAGGTCCGCTGCTTCCACGACCGTCTTGGCTCGAACGACCCCATAAGCGCTACAATCTTCGCTATTTTCCCGCTCGACGAGAGGCATCTGGATAGTCTTCAACTTTCGCGCCAGAGCTGCGCCTCGCGTGCTGCAGGCCTTCAGCTATCCGTTCGCTCTCGACGCATCGGATGTGATTCGCTTCCTAGTTGCGATAGCGTTTCTGACTAATTTTTTCAATGCGCGTCTTTTCATTCTTTTTGCGATCTTTGCGATGGTGTTGCTGGCACGCGGTCAGCTCCATGCTGATTTCGTGCCGCGCCCGACTTCGCCCATGCCATCGATCAACGTACCATTTCCCTAGGACCTTGGCGGCCAACAGCCTTACCTGCTAGCTTCATTGAGGAAGCATAGTGACGAGTACTTCTGGGTCAGCGGCACGCAAACTGAGCTTAAGGATTTCATCGGAGACGCCTCTCTAGTTCGATCTCAGCCTGAGCCGACATGCTCCAAACGCGCCAGAGGCAAGCACTCCTATCGTTAGCACGTCGTCGATACTCGGCATTGAGCGGTGGAGCTACGAAGTGGCTGTCGATCTCAAGGACATCAACAGCCAGGGCAGCTGCGTCCAAAGCTAGAGGGAGGGTCAAATGGATCGTCGGAGCGGTCAGGCCCTAAACCACCCCGCAAACTCCAGAACCAAAAAACTGACCGCGACAATGAAAACCGTGCTTTGAAAGAGCAACGTCCTCCTCGTCCTTCTGATTGATTGCGCCGCAATTCTTATAATCTGATCGCGTGTCTCTACGTCGTCACCTGGCGTTGTTGCCACGTCGAGGAAGCCTCTGGCGCCGCTTATGGGCTGCACTGACCTCCCCTGGATGGCAGGTCCACCATCCAGCGCATGATGCATGCAATCGTACACGGATCATCACGCATGACTCAGGAGATCGCTTTTTTGCCGCCCTCCCTGGTGGGCCCCCGGATCCGGAACGATACAGCAGCCGCCGCTTAAAGCCCACGCCGGAGAGCATCGCTCCACGGAGCGTAGCAGGCTCGGGAGCGATCGTGGCCCGGTTGTCCGCACTGTTCAAACCAGACCAGCAAGCCTCACCAGCTTGAATCGGGCGCAGGGCAAGCCCATCTTGCAGCGGCTGGGTCCGGAACACGGCGGGGCGGCCTAGGCCGCCGCCTAGCCTCTGATCGCGATCGCGTCGGAGGCTTAGCCCGGGGGAGCGAGCTAGTTGCGTCCTGTAGCGGCAACTTGAGGCGCGGCCCCATTTCTGCAAAGCCAGCCTTCAAATACAACGCTGAATTCGGGCTTCGGCTCCACACCGGTTGCTTGGGCGCCCCTACCTCAAGTAGCCTCCAGCCCTTAGCCGTACCGAGAGCCACCGCCGCCTCGATGAGGCCCATCGCGACGCCAGACGAGCGTTGATCCGGTACGACGTACAGCTCAGTGATGATGCCGTAGGTCCCGCGCGCAAAAAAGGAGGCGCTCTCCGACATCATGATGATGCCGAGAGCACGCTCCTCGGAAAAAGCGAGAAACCCGTGAACGCGCTCTTTCATCGCGAGCAGGTCGGCGACCAGCTGAGCATCCATTTCGGCCTGCCCGTCGCTGGCCTCGAGTTCAGCAAGTAGGGCCCCAACCATCTGCGCCACGGTTGTGGCGTCATCGACAGACACTTCACGCGTGGTCACCATGTCACAAGCTCCTTCGACCAGAAGAGGAACCACAGCAGCGGCATAGACGAGAAGGTGCCGCAGCATGGCTAGGCAGATATACCTCCATATTGATGTTCAGATGACGCCTATGTTCAATCGTCTGGAAGACGACAGGCGTCAGTGTCAGCCCGCGCCTGTAGGGACCATTAGAGGCTTGAAAATGGACGTGACGCTTCTAAGCAAAGCCTTGATGATGGCTCGGTAGCATCCATCCGAACATCCGGCCCAAAGTGACGCCCGTGACACCCGAACCACATTCTTTCCCCGCTCCTATCCTCTAGGTCGGATCGCAGCCGATACTTCACTTCAATCCGTCAGCGCCCCTTGCGAGCATCATTGACGAACGAATAGTCTCAGAGAACAAGGAACCAAGCCAGTCGAAGACGAACTCTTTTTCACCGCAACAGGAAAACCGGTTTTCTAAGATTAACGCCTGGCAGATTGTTTGTTGCATCGGCTGCCGCCTCGACTCTCGCACGGCACTCGAGACTCCGTGACGATTTTCTCAATGTCCTTTATGAGGTCATGTTTTCAACTCGACAGCGATCACGGCGCGATAGGAATCCGCCGTAGCGCCAAACCCGGGCAATCAGATCGGCCTGAGGATTCCGGTCGCCGGGCGCTGGTTGGAGCAGAACCGGGCTTAGGCCCCACGCACGTTGCGAGCTCGCCATTACTCTAATTATGCCGCTTGGACTCTCCTGAGGAAACCTCCAAGTTCGTGCTTCAGCCGAGAGCTTTCCTCAGACAGCAGTTCGGCAGACCTCAACACTTGCATCGAAGCCCCTCCTGTTGCCTTGGCGCGATGAGTAACTTCACCAGCGCTCGCCGCCACCTGAGTGGTCTTGCTCGCAGCTTCGTGTAAGTTGAGCGCGACATTCTTGCTGGTCTCTTTTTGCTCGCCGATGGCTTCGACAACAGTCATAGCGATGTCGGAAATGCGAGCAACGATGGCGCCGGCTTCGGCATTCGCGCCGACAGCTTCAGTTGTCGCAGCCTGAATGTCGTTGATTTGCTTGCCAATCTCAACGGTCGCTTGGGCGGTTTGCATCGCGAGGGATTTGACTTCCTCGGCGACAACTGCAAAGCCGCGGCCGAGATCGCCTGCGCGAGCAGCCTCGATTGTCGCATTCAACGCGAGCAAATTGGTCTGCCGCGCGATCGCCGCAATAAGTTGAACGACGCTGCCGATCCGCTCCGCCGCGGACGCCAAAGCAACCATGCGCTGATCGCTGAGCTCGGTCTTGCGGACCGCTTCGCGCGCCATTTCCGCTGCTTCCTCGACCTGCCGGCCTACATCAGCGATAGTTAGAGCCATTTCGCTTGTCGAGGCCGCTACGCGTTGAACGTTGGCGGACGCGTCGTCGGATGATGAGGCAACATCCATCGAGAGTTGGCGGCTCTCAACCGCAGAGGAGGTAAGGCTCCGGGCGGAGGCTTCCAGCTCCGTCGAGGCGGACGAAACGGCTTCGATCACCTGCCCTACGGCTGCTTCGAATTCGCCCGCAAGCCGAGCGATATCGGCCTTACGCAGGTCAGCAGCAGCCTGGTCCCGTTCGACCTTAGCATCAAGCTCCGCCTGCAGCTTTTCACGAGCTCTCAGCTTGAACATTTCTACCGCTTCGGCCATATCGCCGAGCTCATCCTTTCGACCAAGGCCCGGCAAAACTACATCGAACCGACCCTCACCTAGCTGGCGCATGGCCGCGGTCATCGAGGCGACGGTTTTGGCAATGCGCTGCCCGAAGAGCATACTGAACAGGCCCGCGAGCAGCGTTGCAAGTCCAATGAGCCAGACCAGCCTCTGCCGAATCTCTCCGGCTCGGATCTCCATAGCGTGCGCATGCGCGTCTGCCGCGGACACGACCTTTGCGATTGCCGGGCGAATGCGGCCGTGAATCTGTCGAAGATCATCCACCTGATCGCTTAGCGTCTGCTGCGTCACCATGAATGAAATAAAATTTGCCTTGTACGCCCGCATCAGCTCGAGAAGCTGGGATTTCTCCTCCGTAGGCAGGCTTGCCTGAGCAAGTTCGGTTTCGAACTCCATCCCCCTGGCGGAAAGCTGATCTGCGTATTTTTCCTCGCCCCGTAAGATAAAATCCTTCTCATGGCGGCGCATCATCAGCATCAAGATCGTGAGGCGCGGCTGCTTCACCTGTCTCAATCGCTCCTCGACCGCGTGCACGGCTATGCGCAACTTGCCCTGAAATCCCTCATTTTCATTGAAGCCTAGGTTGCGTTGTGCTGCAACGACGTTAAAAGCGGGTCGCATAGAGATCAATTACCGGCCGCAGGGAGGCGGCCTGCCGCAGCGGATCATCGCCGGGCAACTCCCCGATCAGTTTTTCGACCCGACTTAAATCGTCGAGCTGGCGATCAAGAAGATCCGCATGCGTCTTGATCGACATTTCAGTGGGCTTGCGGAGGAACTCGGTCGCGATTTGGCCAGACTCCAGAAAGCTTTGTGACAATGAAACGACACGGGCTTTCAATTCATTGCTCGCGCTCGCCTCTCGTTGAACGATACTCGCGTAGTGCAGAGCTGCGACGCAGATTACGCCGGTGACCAGCACACCAGAAATCCCGAGCACTGCCATCTGCTCGCGCAATCTGATTCGAAAGCCCCATCGGACGGACGAACGTTCGCGAGTTCCGGAGAATTTCTTGCTCACCATTTGTCCCTCGAAGTGACCTGATCTGTTTGAGCGGTGCTGACAATCGCAGATCAGCAAGTCGCGCGCACGTTGATCGGACTGGGTCAACCTGCTTCGTTCAATCAACACAAGCGCTGCCTAATTTAGATTGATTTCCAAATCCTGAACTCGTGCGCAAAACGCGCGCGCCCCGTGCCAGTGCACGACCTAACTGCTGTTGCGTCAGTGACGAACACAGAGCGTGGGCATGACGTGAGGATTTTGAATTGAGCGTCTCACGGAATAGCTGCATCTGAACGCTCCAATTCGCATAAAACATGCGACGCATGCGCTAAATTTGGGCTCAATCAGCGCAAGAAACGGATATTTCAACATCCGGCTTGCGCGACTTGACCGTAGGCGCAAGCTTGGAGCTCCAGTGAGTGTGGGCACTCACTTTATGCTCTCTTCAGCCGCCCTTTGGGGCGTTTCCTCCCTGACTTGGCCGTGCGGAATTTTCGCACGGCCTTTTTTCGCAATCCGACGAAAGCAGATCGCTCACGTCAATCGCACAATTTTCGACCTAAGTTGTGGCCCTACGTTGGAGCCCATGGTTGTGCTGCAACCTCTGCGAAGCTGCGAAGGCGTTAGTCAGCCAGGCCGCCCCTGGGCTGGTGGCGAACACACGCAACCATATCAGCGAGGCGATCGCGTGCAGGCTAGCGCCTCACGCGCCTGCGAGCGTTGTCGACCAGGCGAATGGCCGCTGCAGCGCAGGGCTGGAGAGCTGGTGAAGGTCAGGGCGCTGATCCGCTTCCCGGTAGACGGCAATGCCGTCGAGCTCCGCGGGATCTTGGGGAGCGAGGCTGTGAGGAACGACTTCGATCGCACCCCGTTCAAGCTCTAATGGATGTCCGGCCGCGATACAGCGTTTGTCGGAGGACTTCAATTCATTCCCAAGCTGCATGAGACTGTATTGAAACCGGACTTTTTGCAGCATTTCGCGCCTGCTGTGCTGCCGCAATGCAGCTGCGAATGTGCGCATTCGGATCCGGTAGAAATGGCGAACCATATCCTTCTCCCGTGCCGTTTCCAAACACACTATCCGACCTGCCAAGACCTGAGCGTAATGCTGCACGCTAATGCGCTCTTGGCACTAATTTGATGCAACCAACAACATATCGACGCTCAAATTCCGCGCGGGCGCGCCGGTTATCGTCCAATTTCCGCATCACGGCTTCTTCTGAGTAGGCTCGAGGACTGATCGCCGGCATTGGCGGGGCCTGCGGCATTGCATTTTCGTCAATCCTACTCCGTTCTATTGTTTGCATATCGTCCTCACTCCGTTCGTGTTGGAGCCTTCCAGTTCTCAATCGTCTCGCGGAGCTCCTCGGGAAGTCGATAGCATCCCTGACTCCCAGGGTTGTGTGCCCTGACGGACATCGACCGCCCAGCGTAGCGGCGCCTCCTGTAGAACCTCCCCATTCGCCTAGGCGCGACGAATTTTGGCCTTTTACCTTCGACCAGCCCTAAGACGTCGTGGAGTACGACAAGCTGGCCCGGGCAGCTTGGCCCGGCTGCAATCCAAATGGTGGGTATGGTCAGCGCATCGGTTTGCGCGTCCCGCGAGCTCGGCCGGAATGCCCTCGAGGCCCAAAGCGAAGCAGCCGGCCTCCTGAACGGTGAGCAT
>Ga0214542_1010926_pt1 | contig 12845 bp, 8 predicted proteins | sample CNSS1metaG_FD_160096 | JGI IMG/M metagenome (GOLD analysis project Ga0214542, IMG submission 160096) | Root nodule microbial communities from cowpea collected in UCLA plant growth center, Los Angeles, California, USA - CNSS1 | ecosystem: Host-associated > Plants > Roots > Nodule | place: USA...
GTCTTATAAACAATTTTTTCTAAATTAGCATGAAAAAAATGTATAGTTTTTTTATTTATATTTTGTTGAATAGCATGACAGAAAATTTGTAATATTAGTCATGCTTTCTTAGACTAATGGATACTTTGTTGAAAATAATTCTTCATATATTGGTGATAAACATGATCAAAACATTGATTTTTTATTTTACTATGATTGTTATTTCAAGGGTTACTTAAAAATTTATTTAAATAGTTGAATACTAAAAAAAAAAAATTTTAGGTGGGTTGGTGAGCCAATCCACTTAACCCACCAACCCGTGGTGGGTTGAGCCGGGTTACAAAATTTCTAGCTCACTAAAAAGTGAGCAAGATTAGGTTCACTCATTTTCAACCTGACTCGTGGTGAACCAACCCGTGTGAGCCGGGTTGACTCACTTTGACATGTCTACTCTCCAAAATACCATTATGAAATGTTTCAAAGTTGTGTTCCGGAACACTAATCGTGAAGTGTATTTTGAATTATACTAAAAAAAATTTTCATAATGAAATGCATAATTTTGAGGTGTTCTGAAATACTCAATTTAAAATATTTAAAAGCCAACTCCAAATAATATCCAAAATCCTTATCTAAAAGATTGTCTAAAACACTTCTAGAACACGTATAAACCAAAAACTTTATATAATACATTTCGAAAAACATATTCTAAAATATAAGAATTTAAGTTATTTTTATCACTATAGTACGATAGGGAGGTTTATAGAGAGATTCATTCCCAGGTTTTAGTTAATTGAAATACTTTAAACCTGGAAACAGAGGTGTGAGTGAATTATCCATGTGATGTGAAGAGAAATAGAATGAGAATGTAAAGACTGCACAAGTGCTTAGGCACTCTGGGATACATAAGATATCACGCAGGTCATTGGAAATTGAAAACAACAACTTGATGCACAACAGTACCAATCAATGGTTACAATGTCAAGGCTGTAGAATTTGTAATAAAAGAATGACAGCATCTTCGGAAGTCGTCATTAACACAAACTTTTCTATGGATATATAGTTGCCCGTATACGTACTTTACACAGGAATGCTGAAATAGGTTTGTTCAGGCACACGATTTCTACAATTCACGAGTCATTGATGATGTATAAGGACACAGACTGTCTTCATAATATGGAACAAGAACAGACAACCTTCTTGGGCGAATCATCAACCTTCTTTTCTGTTAAGGAAAAAGAGAAATGCAACAATCAAACTGTTACGTTTATTCAACTTTCAAATCAAAGCTAAAGAATAATTGGTGCAAACAAAAAACACAATCTTCGAAGCTGGGTCTCCTTTGGCAATTATTACTATGTCGTATTATTAACATCTACCAGAAAAAAATAAAATTACAGCTCTTGGGATCTAAAAGAAATAATTGACTTGACTAATCTCAGAAATACAAGACAACTAAATAGCCACCACGCACGAACACGTAAAATAATAAGATCTAATTTCATAATTATGATTTGTATATCCACCATCTTATAATATCAAGCTTCACAAAACAATAAAACAAAAGTTCATTATTTCACAATATAAGTACTTCTGTCTCTTCAGAATAACGAAGATTTCAAGAAAAATGTATTCATCTTTCTAAAACTTACTGATCTTTACAACTTTTTTATGATATTACTAAGACGTTATTTTTAATATTCTACGTTATATCTTATGTTGACTTTTTTAAATGTTCAAAAAATAAATTTTATTAAAAAAAATCATAATACCAGTGTCCTAATAGCTGTAAGCAACTATACTCAATCGTTCAAGCATATTTTGTACAGGAGTTAGGGAAAACATGCCTCAAACGGGATTGTTCGTGCAGTTACCTTCCCCATGTGAATCAATGCAGTAATGGTAAGCTACATTGATGGATACATGCAGTAATAGTAAGCTACATTGATGGATACATGCAGTAATTGTAAACTATATTAATTGATGCGAGCAATGCAGTAATGGTATTTGTGGGAAATAAAAGCATTTAATGTTCATTATTTTTTCAAGAAATTCAGTTATGCTTAGCATAATTTAATGTACAATAAGTTGTGATGTTTTAGTTGTTCTATTCAGAATAGTAATAGTTATTTATTCTCTTAATGAGTCAATCTGCAAGTCCTGATCTAAGGGGGGTTTAGCTTCCGCAACAAGTTGTTCAGCAAGTTCGATTGGGCTCTCGAAGCTGTCAGAATTTTCCGGTGACTGTCAGCTTTTCTGACAATGTCACTTTTTCTGTGACTTGCAGGCAACTTTCCAGTTACTGTCTGATAAGTATCTGTATTAATTTTCTGACTACTTTTCCAGCAACCTTCTTCCTGACAACTTTCATGCGATTCTGTTTAGGGGTTTATTGCTCCAAGTCTTCTTTGATTAAGTATGAAAAATTAAACTACTTGTGTTTGGTATATTCAAGTATGTTTCCACTTTCATTTGGTAAAATGTCTCAAACATTTTTCCGTCTTTTTGGATACTTGATTCCTGAATCACAGATCATATGACTCCCTAAACATATTCTCTCCTTGTCCTAGAAATAAACTAATTGCAACTACAGATGACACTCTTGTAACACCAGATGTATAAGAAATATTAAATAATTTCTTTCAAAACTTTATGAAAAAGGTTTTTCATGCCACAGAACCTTGTTTCCACACAAAAATTTAGATAAGACCTATCTTGTACGGTCATATTTCATAATCATTGTTGTCTTTTTCAGAACAAGGGTTTAGAGAGAACAATTGGACTCACTAGAGAAAGGAATAGCCCATTGCAGAGTCTAAATTGTTGAAATGGAGAAAATTTTCCCTTTTCATTCTCGATTAGGACACCCTTTCTTGAAACCATCAAGGACATGTTTCCATATTTGCTTTTAGAGTTAAACGTTGAAAGTTGTTAATGCGATGTGAGTGAAATTGTAAAGCATAAGCGCATACCATTTCCATTAAGTAACAAGGAAAGTACATCTCCTTTCTATTTTATCTAAAAGCAGAGTGTGTAAAGTGATGTTTTAAATCAGTCTCCTATTCCAAATGTGTGAGGGCTTAATGTTTTTTATCCAGAGATTAGTTTAGTAAAATTTGTCAAGGTTTCTAGGTTGTCTAAGTTCATCAGATTGTCTAGTAGAAGATGTGTCTTCCAATATATTTGACAGCAAGTATAAGTAAAACATTTAAACATCTTAGAAAGTGGACTTTAAGCTTAATTCAATCTCACAAAATAGGTTTGTAAAGTATGGTTTGCACTCCACTTATATATCACGATTTGATGATATCTCTAGTTGATGTGAGATCTCTAACATTACCCCTCATGCCGAAGAATGAACATCTTGAAACGTGGGATTAGAATTTGCGGATGGTCCAACAAGAGCCTAATAGAGGTGAAACAATAACCCAATGAATTTCACTAGGATAGAATCTCAATGACTTTGATACCAACTCTTGAACACTTGTTAAACTACATGCAAATATCTAATCCCACACTCAAGATGTTCATTCCTTGGCATGAGAGAATGTATTGAAGATCCTACATCGATTAGAGATATAGATAAATCATAACATATAAGTGGGGTGCAAATCTCACCTTACAAACAAATTTTGTGAGATTAAGTTAAGTTTAAATTATACTTCCTAATATGTTGAAAAACCCATATTGACTAGAGGTGAGGCCAAATTATAATATATAATATCTTACATTAGTTTTCTAAGGTTGAGTTAGACTTAAAATTCACTTTCTTAACATGATATCACAGTCATTCATAGCCTATCCTAGTCAAGTTTATTAGGTCTCATGTCACCTGCTATCGGGTTCCCCCTAATCTCACACTCGAGATGTCCAATCCTAAGTGTGAAGGGGTGTGTTGAAGGGTTTTCATTCCCTACAGATAAGACTAAATTATAGTATATAAGATGATGCAAACTTTACCTTCCTAACTCAAATTTATAAAGTTGAATTAGTCTTAAAGTCCATTTTCTTAACAAGTCTTTTAGCTTCTACTGAGACTAATATCATCAAGAACAATTGCCTAAAAGTGGCATTTCAGCTGAGAAGCGGGAAGCACGGTTCACGTGTCTTCTCGACTTGTTTAGTTATATTTTGGGGAAGTTAGTTATGGGAGTTATGTACTATGTATAGGGAGGGACCTGTAATGATAATTAAAACTAAGAGTTGTTGTTCAAATGTTTTCATTGTGTAAAGTGATTTGACCTAGAGGTCATTGTAAGAGAGAAATTTTAAGGTGTAATCCCTATGATATTGAATTCTGTCGAGGACGTAAATTGAACTTTGTTAACACGTTAGTTGAACCATGTTGCTTTTGCGTGTTGATTCCAATCTTGTTTCATCCTTTGTTTATCTTCTAAGGGTTTGTTTGCAATCTCTTTTCTGATAGAGTTTTGAGCTTGTGTTTGATAGCCAGTCTTGCAATAAGTTTGTCCGTTTTTATCCATAACTCATAATCTTTATTGATGATTTCACTTGAGTTACTTGGACTTTTCTTCTTAAACACAAGTCCCAAGTAACTATTTTCCAATTTCTCCACAATCAAAATCAGTTTGGTTTTTCCATATTGGTGTGATAATGGAAAAGAATATTAATGATGTCATTACAAAATTTTGTCAAAAGAGAGTATAATTCATGAATTTGTGTTAAAATGTCTCAACGAAATGGAACTGCTGAATGAAAAAAATGGGCATCTGTTTGTTCAAAATAGAGTACTATTGCTCCAAAAACTGTTTCAAAATTGTTTGGGGAGAAAAAAGGTAATCTCGCGACAACAGATTTCATTAACAGATTACACTCCATAATCTCTGAATTCAAGAGTCATATGTAAATTCCTTTTTTCTATCCTAATTTACCCACTACTAATAATCTTACACCAAAGGTCTACGAGTTCCTCTTTTGTTCACATTCATAGTCAAGGTACGGGAAGACATGATCCTAGAGTCCTATAATGTCTTTGTTGTCCACTCCTCCAGTCATAAGGGATGTAAATGTTAACATCCTCCTTCAAATTTCTTTTGTCTCAAAATGAAACCTTCTCGAAGATCAAGGTTTTTTCAAACAACCTTTTCTCGAGGGGAATTTGCAAGATGATAAGAAAACTCATTTAAAGCTCTTGTCCTTCCTAGCCTTGAGTTTACAATTTTGGTGCCTAAGTAAAAACAAACATCTCTTCCTTCCCCATCAACTGAAAATGATCCTAAAGTTGATAAAATATTTGAAAAACAAATTGCATATGAAAGAAGACTGAAGGTCACTCCTAGTTCAACAAATTAGAGCCCAAAACAACTCCTTCACATGAGGTAACAAATTCCAACCTTCCTATTTTACAAAAAAAAAAAGAATCATTCAAACTTTCAACAGAAATTCAATTGGTAGAAGATGATCTTTATTTTCCATTTCCCTGCAGAAAGGAACCAAAAAAAGCACTAAGAAGCCACTCTATCCTCTCTCAAATTAAGTCTCATTTCATAATTTATCTCCCACCCATAAAACATTTATTGCAAACTCAAACTCACTCAATTCTCACTAATGTTTTTGAGGAAATAGCAGACAAAAAATGGACGTTGGCAATGGATATAGAGATGGAGGCATCGGAGACAAAAAAGGAATGGAATTGGTCTTTGCCAGAAGGAAAGCAGTCAGTTGGTTGTGAATGAGTGTGTACAGTAAAGTATAACGCAAATGGATTGACCAAGAGAGATGAATCAAGATTGGTTGCTAAGATTTCACTCAAATAATACTACCTCCTGCTACAAATTATGGTTTCTTATATGGGAAGCTCAAGGAAGAAATCTATATAAAGGTCCCCCTAGAATGCGAAGCTCCTGCCAATTTTGTATATGGGTATAAAAAATCTCCTCGGATATGGTTTAGGAGATTTACTAAAGCCATGGTAGTCTCTGGAACAAAACAAAACCATAGGGATCACACTTTCTTCATGGACACTCATTCAAGGGGAGTGATTGTCTTGTTAGTGTATGTAGATGACTTTATTGTTACTGGTAATGATTGGAAGGAACAATAACTTTAGTCAACATCTAGCAAAGGAGTTTAAGATAAAAACATAGAGAAGTGGAAATACTTTTTCGAGACTGAAGTGGACAGCTCCAAAGGTGTTATCATATCTGAACAAAAATATGTCACCAATTTTCTTACGGAGACAGGTAGGGAAGCCTGTAAACATATAAGTACTCCCATGGATTCGAACTTCAAATTGTGTTATGCAGATGATGGTGTAGAGGTTGATAAGGAAAATTAGTATACTTGCCTTGTACAAGGCCAAAGATTGCATTTGTTGTTAGTTTGGTTAGTTAGTTTATACATTGTCCAAGAGAAGTCTACTTACAGAATTTTGCAAAACCTTAACATGATACTATGAAGAGGAATTTTATAAAAAATAAATCGACATACAATTGTTGAAGCCTATACTGATGCTGACTTTATTGAGTCATTAAGTGATAGGAGATCCACTACTGGATAATGCACCTTTCTGAGAGGAAACTTAGTAAATTGTATAGAAGTAAGAAAAACAAAACGTTGTAGCTTGATCTTAGTATTAAATCCAAATTTTGAGCTATGACATGAGATATTTTTGAATAGCTTTGGCCGAAAATTATCTTAGAAGACATGAAAATTAAATCGAATGGACTTGTGAAGCTGCTCTATTGTGATAACAAGTGAACAATCAACATAGCTCATAATTCTATTCAGCACGATGGAACAAAACAAATTGACATGATAGACATTTTTTTTTAAGAAAAGCTGGGGAGCAGTTTGATTTGTATTCCGTATGTACCTTCACAAGGTCGACTGCATATATTCTCACTATCCAATTATGGGGTCCAAATTTTGTAAGAATTACATGAGGAAAGGAAAACATCTATTCTCCAAAATATGTTTGGTTCTTGTACTTTCATATCAATTCATTTGATTCTCAAACTTAAAAAAAAAATGCGGATTTAGTACTTCCTTTCTAAGAATCCATCATGTTTTTTTTTTTTTTTTAAGTTAGGAGACATTAAATTCACATTTTTTGAGTCTGAAGACTAAATTCATCATAATGAAAGTACAAATATAACACTGGACTGAAAGTATTAAGTCTAGAAACGCATTCTTTTCCAAATAACTATAACAATGAATGACTTTACATTTGAAACGAATATATGCCAAACTACCTATTGGTCTAGTCTACAAATGTGCCAATTTGAAGGCAAGAATCTCTCTACATTAAATGGTGCTAGCTAATCGGACCTAAAACCAGTGCTCAATACATGAAAGAAAAAGTTAAATATGTCAGCAAAAATATCAAAAGCTGACCATCCACAAGCCTATACCCACTGGTTTTTAGTTTCCAAAAATAATTATACAGCTTATTTAGCTACTCAAAGCAATTAAATCCTATAGTTTGTATCAAAATTATTGAAAAAGCCAGTAATGAAGAACCAGTTGTGTGTGTGTGTGTGTAGTGAACTTATATGCATTTTGATTTGGCATTTATTTAATTAAAATAATTCTGAATGAATAAAATTAAAAATATATAACTCCCACATATTTGATCACATTTTTGTTACTGCTGATCCAACAAATCATTAAGAAGTGCTTTCTTTCACCAGTTCAATCATCAATATAATTTTCAAATACTAATCTCTAATGGGAAAAACTGGTCAACCTAATTAAGCAACAAATGTCCCTCAGTTCTTACTCATTTATTTCAGTTACATGAGAATGAGATGTTCCAATCCAAAATGTCATTATGCAGATCTAGCTCAAACTCGTGGAAATTGGTTCTGATTGAGATCTACTTAATTTTCATACCAAGTAAAGAATCGCAACAACTTAAAGTAAACTAACCAAAAAATATTTATATTTTCTATAGCAAGAAGTCCACGGAACTTACCAGCTTTAGTTTTAGCTAGAGATGGCTGTACAACAACATGCATTATTATAACACTCCCAGCAATTTCACCAAAAGGTACTTTACATTGACCAACAGTCTTGTTGTTTTCCAAGATTTTACCAGAATTAATCAATTTCACTTCATTAGCTGACTTTGGCACAACCGTTTTACCTACACAATGGGAAAAGCAAAAGATAAAGAAAAGAAAAGAGAGAACATGTGTCATAACCTACCTTCATTAAGTTGTAGAAAAGGGCCCAAACCCAAATGCATAATCATAACAAGTTGACTGAATAGTTCAAGAAATAAAATAATAACATTCACCACAAAGGCTGTCATATATAAAAGTCCATGCCTCGATTATGTTCATGATTAATCACCTAGTTTTAGTCAGGAAACGTCACCAAACTTCCTTTTAAATTGAACAAGTGAAGAGCCAAAATTTTTCTTGCAAAGAGTTTGACTACAACTTTGTAATGTAGTGCTTCTTAACTTAATGTTGTGATTGGTATTTTACAAAAAATATTGTGATTTGGTCGATGACATTAAATGATATCAAACAAACTAGAAAGTTAAATAAGATATTAAAATGAGCTAAAGACTAAACTCATGTTGGCAATCTTTAGTTCATCTAAGCATCTCCCAATCATTTTATATTTTCACAATCAGGATGATACAGAAATAAGGTGAAAAGCTCGTAATGCATTTGCTCTCAAAAGCCAGAAGGAGTCAAAGACCTATATGCAACTTGTTGGAATATAGGGGTTCTTCTAAGAGACTTAATATGTTAGAAATCAGGTTGGGTTGGACTTTTACTACTTCCAAAACTCTTATGTTTTAATCCTTGAAGTTCCTGATTATCAATATAAATAAATAGGAGTGTGAGAATTTTGAATCATAACATTTTCACCATATGTGATATAAACTATTTCTCTCTTTAACACCTTTTTCAAATATTTTCAACAATGAATCACACCAATGTCATCCTTCATGACCAATTCCATCACAGTTTCAATTGCTGAATCTGAGTTCCAATATATCAGGAGCTCAATTTGTTTGGTCCTACTCTCCCATATGAACTTTGTCCAGTAACTACAAACTTCTGTTAAGTTGAGCACCAACTACAACAACCACAATCTAGTTTTACCTCCTACTTAGGCTTCCATAGTGTTTTCCAATCAACATTAGTGGTTCTGTTCACTTTTCGTGTGTGCTTTTCCTCTCTGTCACTAATGCAATTTCTAGTTCACCATCATGGCCTCCTTTCAACAGACTAATGGCACCGTTCTAATCAGACGGTTTTCATCAGAAATTGTGCAAAACCTCCCAACGGCACACCCACATGTACTAGCTATATACAGTGCCCTCGGTCTCATGTCCTACTGGATGACAGTGCATCCCACCACATTCACAGCTGACCAGTTCAGATTTCCTTACAACATACTTTTCTGGAAGTTGCTAGCCTTGGACCCTGGTTTTAGCCACTCCTTACACAGGTAGCCATGCTCTTCTGGCCTGATTCATCCAAGAGTTACAGATCCAATCTGTATTTGGACCTGGTTATTACATCATGGAAAACCATACTCCGGTCTTTGTTCAGGTTTGGTCCTCTTAATTTGATACTTATTCTTTTGCAAGAATAAACTTATTCCATATTTCAACATAACTTGCAACTTCCAGAGGTATAACTGATTTCAGCAGTGCAAGAGATTCCTTCATAAAAAATTGTGCAATACCATTCACCAATATTGACATGTGAATTGGTAACCAAATCCTTAACTTAATAAGTGATTGAGGAAGGTAAAAAATGGGTATGCTTCATCATATAGAATAACCATAGCAGTTCAATAATATTTTACTCTAGTTAGCAAAACCAAGTGCTGCATGCTTGTATGAAAAAAATTGGGTGAAAATATTTTGTCCTCATTCTTCAGACTTCACACCCCAATAAGCCCACTTTCAAATTCATGAAACTAGCACAGATATGACAACAGAAAAAGTAACCAATTCTGCAACTTCAATAATAATAATAATAAAATAACCATAAGTTACGAACCTATGACAGTGACAGTCCAATCTATGGACTTTTAAACACAGGTTATGAACCTTTACTTTACTTGGGAAATACAATTCAAATTTTAATTGACACACCCAATCACAGTCTTCCAAATATATGAACACATAAAGTTCTCAAAGAAAGCTACAAATTCTGGACTCGCCAATTTCTAAGATAAAATAAATTAACACTTTTCCCGGAACGCCAAAAATCAAACAATCCATAGCCATAAATCATCCTTTGAAACTTCAACAATCAGTCACATATGTTCACACTCGGATGGAACCCGGAATTTTGAACACCCAAAGATGCATGCATAGATTGAACTCTTTAAACCAGACTATCCGATTAAAATTTGAGTTCTCAAAGACTGATTAAGAAATTAACAATCAAAACTAAAGGAATCAGTAAACAAAAGTAAAAATTATGATGAACAATAATTGAAATTGATTTGAAGGCAAGTGAAGAGAGAGAGAGAGAGACCTCTGGGCCAATCGGAGACAATCCTCTGCTTAAGCATATCGACGGTGGCGGCGGATGAATACCTAAAGGGTCCGATGTCGGAGCCATCGTACAACCTAAACTTGATGTCAACCAAATCCTCTTCCGGCATTTGAATTGACTTCTTCTATATGTCTTCTCAACCCTTACCCTAACCCTTCCTTCCTCGATTCCTAAAATTCCAATGAAGATTGATTCTATTTGATTCCGTTATCACACACTAAATCGAATCTTCAGAGATCTGCAATTGAATTATCTACAGCGATGAAAGAGAAATTGAGCACTACCTTCACAGTTTGATCAGAGTGAAAACCATTCCGCCTTTTGACTTTATTCGGTACCTTTGCTGTGCAGTCACCTTTTTCTTCAGCTGCTTCTGTTGGTGAACACTGAACGAACTCAACAACAATAAGGCAAAAATTAAATTACAACCCAAAATACCAAAATAAAAAATAAAAATGGAATTGGTGAATTAAATTAACAGAAAGCCGCATTCGCTCTTAACGGCTGAACCCGTTAAAATCGACGCGGCTTCAACTTCAAACCCGTTAACGTTAGGATAAACGACGTCGTTTATTTAATCTTAAAAAGAACCCATGTTAAAATGACTGATATGGCTTTTTGGGGTGATAGTTTAGAAATATAATGAATAAGTTTTTTTTTTTTTTTTTTACTTAGGCTATAAAATTAGAAATGAAAAAAAAAATGTACTTCAGCCAATAAAGTATAATAATAATCACTGATGTCAAATAAAATTCACAATTTAAAAATACGATACGATTAAGTATATACATTTCACGAAATCTAAAACTAATTATAATACTAATTAATAGTTAGTTGATTTTATAATCGATGGTTTATTCTCTAAAGTATACTATTCTCTCTTTATAGGAGTCAAATCTTTTAAAAATACTTTTTATATTTTTTTAAATAATATTAATTATTTAAACTCACATATGCAGTTAAATATTTTTAGACAAACAATGTTAAAAAGTATTAGCTATAACATATGATAACTGATGAGAGATCACTATATAATAATGTGAAATAGAAATTTATACAATATGTCAAAAACTTATGTTATTTGATATGGATTATGGTAATTGAAATTTGGAGAGAACTGACTTATTACATCCTCCTTTTTACACTCATCTTATAATTCTATAAATTAATATTTGATTGAGTATAATATTTTATTAAAAGAGTATTAGAAATAATAGTGTCAAAATACACTTTCTATTTTGATGATGATCATATGATTGTATGGTGTTAGAAGGTGTCACACTAAATTGTTATAAACTAACACATGGACAACTTGGCAAACTTAACAAACAAATTTTTTGGGTCTATGACAAAAAAGTTAAACTATGTATAAATTTTGTTATTCTGATGCCACACCATTTAAGAAGTTTCACACCTAGCTAAACATTTTAGAATTATGTATAAATTTTTATGTCTAGGATATGAGGCGTGTTTGCCCAAATTTGGATTTAATGATGACTACTTCGAAATTAGGGTTTTTCCTTTTTATGCATCATGATATTATATTTTTGACACACGTGAATACTTAATTATTTCATTATCACCATGTGTATTTTAACTTATACTTTAAAGCATATACAAACTGCATAAATACCCATATACAAATTATCTATTTACATTAAGACATACAAATCCTTAACCATCATAATACTCAAACATCACTAACAAAAATACTTTCATCCATAATCTAAAATTGTTTCAATTTTTTACCAAAATCTTCAAAATATCCACCATATTGTAGGTTGTATGTTGCGGTTGCTACTTGAGCTATTTAAGGCAAAATAAATGCTCTAATTATCCTACATACTTATTTAAGATACGATGTTTTTTTTTATCTAAATAACTAAAATGTAATGACTAAGAAATTGACTATCTAGACAAAACTATAATTTTTCCTAGATAAATCGGGATATAAAAAAAAATGAAAATTAAGCAAAATAGAGAGATCAAAATTGTATTTAAACCAAATTAATTTAGTGTATCTTTAATGTAGTTCTACCAGCATCCATGTTAATCATGTTGGGTGACTAAGATTATTTGGTAAAATTATTATAGTAAACGTTGTACTTAACAACTTCTCAATATTCTTTTGGTAGTTGTAGCTGCATAGATTATTGCAGTATACAGACACCTTAATACCAACTTCTTTAAATTATAATAAGTTCATCTATAACCAAATGATGAAAGCCACTTACTGATAAATAATATATTTTTCCAATACATACATATTTGATTTAAAAACGAAGGAAAGCTTTATATATATATATATATATATATATATATATATATATATATATATATATATATATATATATATTTATATATATATATTTA
>Ga0214542_1010927_pt1 | contig 12844 bp, 5 predicted proteins | sample CNSS1metaG_FD_160096 | JGI IMG/M metagenome (GOLD analysis project Ga0214542, IMG submission 160096) | Root nodule microbial communities from cowpea collected in UCLA plant growth center, Los Angeles, California, USA - CNSS1 | ecosystem: Host-associated > Plants > Roots > Nodule | place: USA...
AGTGGTGGGGCTATAGAAGTAATCCTTTCCCAAGCCCAACATTGTAACAAAATCATGCATCCACCAATATTTTCTTGGCGTAGGTGAATGCCATGATCTAGGCAACGATATAGACAAGCCAAGACTGTAGAGCCCCAACTATAATTTCTGATGACATCTAAGTCAGCTAGCCTAAGTAGATACATGACACGTACCCTAGCTGCAGACGTGTCTGGCATTAAAATTCTTCCAATCAATGTGAGAATGTACGCTCTCGCATATTGAGCAATAACCTCATTGTTTGCATTGGGTGGAAGCTGTTGGAAAGTAGTGTTTAACCAAGATACTCGAATTGAGTTCCCCCTTATCACCGTCGGTGGTGGAATGACACCTAGATGTTCATGGAAGGTGGCGAATATGTCGTCAACTGTAGTGGGACCAGTTACCACATCTCCGTCTATCGGTAGGCCAAGGAGGACGGCTACATCTTCTAATGTCACGGTGGTTTCTCCATGGGGGAAGTGAAATGTATGAGTTTCTGATCTCCATCTTTCTAATAGAGAACTGATGAGGAAGTGGTTGACATCCATGTCTGGGATGTACAAGGTGTGTCCGAATCCAGCTTGATGCATTAAATTTATGACACGGGGATCAAGTATGTCTTGATTGTTTAGTATCCAAACTCCAGCTCTTCTCGGTCTAAGAACTCGTTCTCGTCCTTCCCATAAGTCGTGAGTGATATGCTCATGCTGAAGCCGGAGTAGTGACAAAGCTTGGAATGGTAAGCAAAAAGCGCTTGCTAAGGAGTTTGGAGATTGGGAAGATTCTTACAATGAACTTCCAAGGTGGTATCAAGTTGTACAAGAAAGCAATCCCGACACAATAATTAAATGCACTGGATCTCCTAGACTTGTTAGTGGCCAACCTAACCCTTCTTGCTATATTATGGAACGCGTATTTTGGTCTTTTGGACCATGCATTCAAGGGTTTAATTATTGCAAGCCAATTGTCCAAGTAGATGGCACATTTCTCACAAGAAGATATCAAGGGACATTGCTAACAACACTAGCTCAAGATGGGTCACGTAATATATTCCCTTTGGCCTTCGCGATAGTGGAAGGAGAAACAAAGGAGGCCTTGATATTGTTTTTTCAACTCTTAAGGGAGCACGTTACACCACAATCAAACCTCTGCTTGATAACAGACAGGGGGAAAGGCATATTGGCAGCCCTATAATCTGAAGAAGTACAATGGGAAGCAGATGGATTGCAATCAATATACTGCATACGTCATATTGCTTCCAATTTCAACAAAAAATTCAAGAATCACGAATATGGGTAATAAATTTTTTTCTTTCAGTCACCATATTCGATAATTAAATTAACTAATATAATTGCATTTTTACAGCTTACGAGGTCAAACAACCGATATTCGATGCTAAATTGGCGGCTTTGAGATCACATTCACTAGAAGTGGCATCTTGGATCGATAGGATACCACTACAAAAATGGACTCAGGCCTACGATGGGGGTAGTAGATTCGGACACATGACAACAAACCTGGCAGAATGTATGAATTCTGTTTTGAAAAGAGCTCGTTCATTACCAATTTGTGCTCTAATTAAGGCAACATTTGAAAGGACCGCAACATGGTTTGTTGAGAGAGGGGTTAAGGCAGACTCCATGTTACGAGCATGCCACCAGTATCCCGAGGAAATTAATACTATTATTAGAAAAAATCAACAACAAGCGGGAATGTGTCAGGTGCGTCGATACTCACGAGACAATAATGAATTTCAAGTTCAAGAGATGTTTTCTCCACATGATCACCGCCTACCAATGTCTTTTACAGTTAAATTAAATGATTGGGGGTGTGATTGTGGTCATTTTTAAGCTGTTCGACTGCCTTGTCATCACGTAATAGTTGTTTGCTCTTTCTCACATATAGACCTAACCTCATACATCCACCCAGTTTATAGTCTCTACAACATCAACAAAGCAAATGAAATACAGTTTCATCCGGTTAGGAATAAAGAATATTGGTCCATATACACCAGACCAAATTTTATTCCAGACCCAAACATGCGTCGTAGGGTAAGGGGAAGACCACCAACTAATAGAATCCATAATGAGATGGATGAACCAAATCCAAACAGACGAAGCAAATGTTCATATTGTAGAAATGAAGGACATAATAGGGGCAACTGTCCCTACCGTCAGTAATTTATTACTTTATCAAATTTTCATGTAACTTTTATTATATTATTTTCATTATGTAATTTTTATTATGTCATTTTTATTATGTATTGGTTGCGAATTTTTTTTATGTTATTTTTATTATGTAATGTATTTTTTTAAATTAATTTATTATACTAATAAAAGAATCCCAACAAATTAAATATACTATACAAAAAATTTAAGAAATGTAAATCATTGAAAAAACTGAAAATTGAGTATTTATAAAAAATAAAATAAAATTGAAACGAAAAAAAAAATCAAAAACTGAAACTGGCGTCTTGCCGGACGACTTCATCCATGCTACATGCAAAAACCGGTCGGAGGCCGGACGACTTCATTAAAAAAAAAAAAGGTAAACCGGCCTCTGGGTGGACGACTTCACCTTAATGTCGTCTTCCCACCAGACGACACGACCCACTTTTACAATATTAATTGAAACAGACCCCTTTTTACAAATAAGATGAGAAAGTGACCCCTTTTTACAAATTTCAGAACCAACACATGAACCCATGCAAACAAAATTGTTGCACCATAAACCTATTGTTGCACCATGAACCTATTGTTGCACCTTGAACCTAAGTTGCACCGTGAACCTATATCTAAGAACACTGCACGTCACCAAGATGCCTGCAGCCACTCCTCCGGAAACGCAGCCCTCAACATAGTCGGCCACCATCCGCGTCTGAACCAACCCTGCAAGGTTCCACTCCAGCATATGTAGTCACACGAGAGCAACACCACCTTTCATTTGTTTCATCGTTGCATCACCTAAGAACTACACTCTCCAAAGTTACTGTTTCAACATGGATTCACACGTTGCCAAAATTGAACGGAAACACTACGCAACTGCATCCCTGAACACGAAAACAAGAACAACCCACTCAAGAATTCCCAGCACTTAAAACACGCATGGCATACATCACCAATGAAAACGAAAGAATAAATAGAAAACAAGTATACCCACATGATAAACAACAAGATTAAGCTACAAAAAACCAGAAAATAAAGTCAGCTTCACCTACACTACACATGCATACTTGTCAAGTTTCATTCCTCAAGCAAACAAAACAAGAGTAGAAAAATAAAGTTGGCTTCCCCTACCTTTCTAGATTGTTCATCTTCTCTACTGCAGCCACTGAAAATTCGAACTTGCATTCTTCCTCTCTTTTACTTCTCCCGTCTTAACCTTTTTTTTTCTAGAAAAAACTTCTAGGGTTTAGCTTTATCTAATCCCACCCAAATCTTTCAGTTAAGATTCTAAAAATTTGATTTTATTTCTCTAACCTTTTTTTTTCTTTATTATCTAATTCAATTCTAAAAGATAGAAAAGAATGAAACAAAAAAGGAAGAAAAACAACTGATTTTATGCCACAGCATTTTTGAATCTAATATTGCAACTTGCTTTTATTCGTGACTGGAAACACCCAATTCACGTTCCATGGCCCTACTTCTTTAAAGGAGAAAAATTTTGGATTTTAAAACCAAAACAAAACAAAGTTCAGCCAACAAGGTTCGAACCCCGCTCTCGCACACAATGCACACAATCTTCCACCACAAAAATACATGATATAATATGCATTATAAGAATTAAAGCACTTATACTCCACAAACCATAATTTCTTAAAGTAGATAAATAGCAACTCTAATTACTCATTTAATTAAATTAGTCTTTTGTCATGACTAAATTTACTTATTATAGATCCATACTAAAATATCAATCATTTTTTAATTTTACCTAAAATATTCCAAGTTGTTCCTGGGTCTCACAGTTTCTACACCTTCTGTCTAAGTTAGTCAAGGTTTCCACATCTTGCTAAGGTTTCTACACATTGTTTATATGCTAGTCAAAGTTTTCACATATTGCCATTTTTTTTTACATTTTTTCTTACGTTAAACAAGGTTCCCAAACCAATTCATTTGAGTCATCTATTTTGCTTCATATATATAACTTGAGGTAACTTTTTGGGTTTCATATTATTTGTCCATCTAAAGATTCAAGTATACACTTATCACTTGATTTGTTAAGAAAAAATATGAGTCTCTTTCATTCATGCGTTCACAAAATTCAATTTGACTTTCACATGTAAATTTCATATTAGGACCTTCTTTATCAAATGGTTACAAATTGTCGTTTCAATATCGGCCCTTTGTGAGGCAATGGTCGAGTTCATGTTTTCTTTTAGTATATCGGTCCTCTACGAGGCAATGGTCGAGTTCGGGTTTTCTTTTGGTATATCGGCCCTCTGCGAGGCAATTGTCGAGTTCAGGTTTTCTTTTGGTATATCGGCCCTCTGCGAGGCAATGGTCGAGTTCAGATTTTCTTTTGGTACATCGAGGCCCTCTAGGAGCCAATGGTCATCGATCTCTTTAAATGAAGGTCGTCTATGAGGCAATGGTCATTGATTTCTTATGTCACATTGGGACCCTCTACATGGTAATGATCATTGAGTTCCTCTCTTTCAGATATATTACCCTCTCCTTGGGAGTGGTCATGTCTATCTTCAAATATGTTTGACTATTTTTCTCTTATTTTCTTCGATATTCGTTTTTCAAACCCAAACGAAATTAGTGTTTTTTATCTTTACTTATCTTTTACTATGATAATATGAAAATTTCACTTTCCTATTATCTAGTCAAATCTAAGTAAAGAGGGGCAGCTGTCAACAGCCAATTTCGTTTGAGAAAATGTATTTGTTTTGTTAAAATAAATAAATAATAATAAAAATAATAAAAATATATATAAAATAAAATAAAATAAAAAATATGTTTTTGATTGATGGTAGTTTTTTTAATTTTAATTATACCATGAAATAAAAAAGGAAAAGAAGGGAGAATCTAATTTGTTATCACACGCTTTTCATGAGCTCAAATGTTTTATACATATTTTCACCCCCATTGTTTGCTATTTACACTCTTCACATGACATGTCAGAAAATGACATTTTATAATTTCCGTTGTTAGAAAATGGTATAATATTAGGTGCAATATTTTTTATAATAATTTGAATAAATATCTTGCATTTATGCTTATGTGATGTGTCTCATTGATTTGTCAGGAAGGGAAGATATTATTTTAATAATTAGAAGCAAATGTTCCCGATAATAATGTGTTTTAGAGAATGGTATGATTTTAATAGTTAAAAGAAAATATTCCTAGTAATAATTATAATCAATTATATGAATAATATGTTATGATTTGATCACGATCTTTATCTGAAGGAAAATATGATTCTAGTAATTACACGCAATATTTCATTAATAATTATAATCAATACCGTGGATATTATGCAACAATTTAATTTCTATAATATGTTTCATCGGGACCAATTCATTCCTCATATATTTTATTATAATTAAAGATTGGGATTTCAGTGGTATCCCAAAGTGCCTATATAAGCACAAAACCTCTCAAATGCAAGACACAGAAAATATTTGAAAAATCTCTCTCTTTTTTATTACCAGAGGACACACACAAAAGGGAGTCACCTTAAGGTAAATTCTCTTTGGTCCTAATGTTATTCATGTACTGCTTAAATTCTCTTATAATGTCAATTGTATGATCGATTGCATGTTGTACGACTAAATGTGTTTGGGGGTTTGGGATCCAGACGTTAGATGATTTTGGGTTTGGGTTTGTCATTGATATGTTCAACCTTTCTCTTTCCTTCTATTTTCGAATGTCATTATCTTGGTAATTAAAAAGGTTTTTTTTTTCGTAGGCTTTTAATTCTCTCTAAAAAAAATAAAAAAAATAATTATTATTTCTTTGATATAAGTATTGCATACCATGTCAAGTCTCAGACTTACTTGGTAATCAAAACACTCCTTCATAGGCTTTTATTTCTTTTTTCTTAAAATAATAATAATAATAATAATAATAATAATAAATAAAAATTATAAAATTATTTTTAATATCATGTCAAGTATGGCATTTGCTTGATAACTAAATATTTTATCATGTAGAATCTCGGATTCTCTTGATATTAATAATATATATATATATATATATATACCTAAAATTAAAAAAATAATAATAATAATATCAAACAACAAATATTTGTATAAAGAACTGCGTTATCCCTGATTTTCAAAATGGAAATACGTAGGAGCGAGGTACAATGCTCGTCGGGCAAAAAAAAGAAAAAAAATAATTTTGTTTTTAATCTTTATTATTTTTGTATGTGTTTTTTATTTTGTTTGATTTTTTGGGGAATAACGAATATTTTAAACATTAAATTCTATCTTGCACACTTAATTAAACAGTGAACCGTCTTAAGACGGACGTCGTGGGATGCTAATACCTTCCCCACACGTAACCTACTCCCAAACCCAAATTTGGTTTTGAAGACTATTCTTCTTTTAAGGTTTTTCTACAGTTTTCCATAATAAATTATGGTGGCGACTCCTCTGTACCTTTTTAAATTATTTTCGCCGTCCCGTCACAATCTTGGTTGTGACACATAGTGCTCCAACAAGATGCAATTCTAAACATGTGCATTATCATGAAAATATACTACTTAAACTAAATGTAGAATGGCTAAGATGAATTAGTTTAACATGCTAATGAGTGGTTTCAGATAAGTACAAAATGTAAAATTGAAATTGGCAATGCAATACATGCATTAGAATAATGTTTGACTCTTAAAATGACTAGAGAAAACAAAATTTTGTAGCATTCAAACTCCACATGACATCATATGTCTCAACCAAGGAATTCAAAATTCATGCACTAGATATTGGAACTGCTATGCACACAACTATAAAGAAAGAAACTAACATGGGTAGAATTATATCAAGTGCATGGAAATAAGATTTCAACCAAACCACTAACATAATGCATGAATCAAGCACTAATTACTACAAGAAATTAAAGCTAAGACAAGAGAAGTAAATTTGGTTTAGAATCATAAGACAACAAAGTAAAATGGTAAACACAAACTATGATTTCATAGAAATCAACAATTCAAGGTAAACTTTAATTCAAAACTGATTCAATGTTCAAACAAGGATTGAGTTTGCACTCGGGAAGACATCACGTGGAGTTGCCCACTTTGGGGTCGCATGGGTTCCTAAAAGGAACCAAATCTGTGTGCCAAGCAAGTGTAAGACCCAAGAGGAAAATAATTAGAATCTTTGCAAGCAAAGTGGTAGAACGTTGAAATGCATATTGTTCTTTTACTAAGAAGGCATTGGTAAGCTGGGTATAAGAGGTTTGTTTCCGCTGTAAGGCTTTGATATGAGCTTAGCAATAGTGCTCCTACCTAGAGGGCTTTGGTGAGTCGGGTAGAGGAGTTTTTGCTTGTAAATCTATGAAAGTAGGGGAAATATCCTTTTCAAGAGGTGTTGGTGCGCAAGAAAGTTGTTGGTTGGTTATGAGAGACTAACATAATGTTTATTGATATTACTTAGTGGTTATATGTGTTTTTCATGTGTTGTATAAGTATTGATAATTACGCTTCGGGAGTTGCATGAATATAATAGTTTGATATATAATGTTTTTTTAATTATTATCTCATTGTTATATTGTTTGTGTTTGTGCGATAATCGTATAAATGTTATACGGGAGCATATGTTGATACAAATGCAAATGGAGAAGCATAGTCGTGAGGATTCTCGTGGGAGAAGCTTATGGGAGTTTTAGAAAGTACTTGGAATTGTTTTTTTTAAATAAGATGTAATGGTTTGACAATTTTATAATTTTTCAAATTGGATGAGTTTGTAAAAAGTTTCCATTCAACGAGTTGTATAAGTATTGATAATTACGCTTCGGGAGTTGCATGAATATAATAGTTTGATATATAATATTTTTTAATTATTATCTCATTGTTATATTGTTTGTGTTTGTGCGATAATCGTATAAATGTTATACGGGAGCATATGTTGATACAAATGCAAATGGAGAAGCATAGTCGTGAGGATTCTCATGGGAGAAGCTTATGGGAGTTTTAGAAAGCACTTGGAATTGTTGTTTTTAAATAAGATGTAATGGTTTGACAATTTTATAATTTTTCAAATTGGATGAGTTTGTAAAAAGTTTCCATTCAACGACTTATACCAATTTGGTTCAGGTTTAAATTTTGAATTGTATTGAAATAAACTTTTTTTTTTTGAAAATTTGCTATTTTATTAGGATGGTATTGAAGTAATTTCATGGTCATTTAATTCACGGTGGCATCTCGAAAGGGGTGTTACATTTTTGGTATTAGAGCCTGGTTTGAAAATATTTTTAGTGGCTTTGGGGAGTGAGCACGATGTGCTTTTATTGTGTGATTGTGGTGATTTTTGACTCATGAATATGTAGTTTGTAGGGTCTCTTTGGAATAGCCTCTAAGTGTGTTTTTGTGAAGTGACTCATGATTGTATTTTGATGTTTTGTTATTATTATGTGTGTGTAGTAAGGAATGGCACGTGGACCTAATGCTTCAACCTTAAACTCGCCTACTAATCAGATCACTCGGCCATTGAGAGAATGGTCAATGTGATGTAGTAGTAGCAAGCCACTTAAGTGCCTAGGAATTAGCCAAGCATGAATGATCTCATGATGCACAATTTGACGGAGTTTAACAGGAGGGATACTCCGGATGAGGCAAACTCGTGGATTCGGGAGATAGAGAGAGTCATTGCATGCCTTGAGGAGCAAAAGCTCACATATGCAACCTTTATATTGATGGGTGAAACAGAGTATTGGTGGAGAGGTATGTAGTTGATGATGAAAGCTAGTGGAAAGGCCATCAACTGGGCCAATTTCAGGGAGAGGTTTTTGGAAAAATACTTTCCAAACAATTCCAAGTTTTAGAACGAAGTTGACTTCATGACGCTACAATAGGGGAAGATGATTGTGCAAGCATATGTGAACCAATTCGAGTATCTAGCTCGGTTCTACTCGCAAGGGATAATCGAGGGGTGGAGGAGTTGGAATTTCGAGAGAGGGTTGAGGCACGAGCTGAGGAAGGTGATAGTGTCGATCAAGATTAAGGGGTTTTCAGTGTTTGTGGACTAGGGCAAGATGGTGGAACAACTACAAGACGACCTATAGCATGTCATCAAGACACAAAAGAGTAGCTTTTTGGGCAATAACAGGGCCAAAAGAAGATATATAATTGACCTTAGCGGTCTACCCAGGGAAATCTGTAGTGTTTGAGTGTGTTGATGATGAAAGAATCAGAACTGATCGAGAAGTTAAGAGATATGAATCAAAGGATACAAATGAACAAGGATATCGGGTGTAGTCGATTGACTATAACCAATGACTTCTTAGAGAACTTAAAAGTGGACTAGTTGGAGGATTCTAGTTTACAACAAACAATAAAGTCACTGGGTTCATATCAGGTGAAGGACTTCGCGGTGCCTTGAGCTCCAGAAATCATGTTTGTGTTTTGGCAAAGAGTGAGTTGAAAAAGATTATTCTAGAAGAGGGGCATAATATTCATCTTAGCATATGTCCAGGTATGACTAAGATGTACAAAGATCTTAAGGAATATTTATGTTGAAGTGAGATAAACAAGGATGTGAGGAGTTTGTATCTTCTTGCTTGGTTTGTCAAAAGGCCAAGATCGAGCATCAAAGACCTAGAGGTATGTTGCATCAGTTAGACATTCCTTGATGGAAGTAGGACAATATGTCAATGGATTTTTCTAACTCATCTACCGAAGTCGCTAAAAGGTTATGACGCCATATGGGTGATTGTGGATAGGTTGACCAAGAGTTCTCATTTCTTGCTAATCAACCAAAGGTGGTCAATGGATAAGCTGACAGAATTCTACATCAGTGTGTTTGTTAGGTTGCACGAGGTGCCAGCTAACATCGTATCAAATCGTGGCCTGAGGTTTACGTCAAGGTTTTAGTAGATGTTGTAGTAGGCGTTGGATACACAGATGAGGATGAGTCAGCATATCATCCTTAGACAGTGGACAGAGTGAAAGGACTATTCAATCTTAAGAAGATTTGTTGAGAACTTCTATGCTAGATCATTTAGAGGTTGGAGTGAGATCTTACCTTTGGTAGAGTTCACTTATTATAATAGTTACCACTCCATCATTGGGATGGCGCCATACAAAGCTTTGTATGGAAGGAAATGCAGGACACCGTTGTATTGGTATCAATATAGGGAAGTGGTTACAGTGGGGCCTGAATTGTTGCAACAAACAATAGAAAAAGTTAAGCTAGTTCAAGAGAGAATGCGAGCAACTCTAAGTAGACAAAAGTTGTATGTTGACAAAAGAAGAAGATCCCTTGAGTTTTAAGTGAGTGATCATGTGTTTCTTAAGGTGACTCCGACCACGGATGTTGGAAGAGCTATCAGATCGAAGAAGTTGATGCCTAAGTTTCTTGTACTGTATCAGACTCTTAGGAGAGTTGGAGTAGTGGCAAATGAGAATGTGTTACCATCGTAGTTGGCAAACTTGCATAACGGGTTTGATGTGTCGTAGTTGTGGAGGCATATTCGTAATCCTAGACATGTGCTTGAAGCATATGAAGTTCAAATACGAGATTGGATTCTCAAGTTAAGAAACTTTGAGGAAAAGAAATTCGTACTGTGAAGGTACTATGGGATGAAAGAACGCAAGAAGCAACTTGGGAGTTGGAGAAAGACATTAAGAAATCATATCGTTACATGTTTCTTGGTAAGTACAATTTTCAAGGACGAAAATTTTTCAGGTTGGGGAGAATGTAAGATCGAAGAGGAAAATAATTAGAATCTATGCAAGAAAAGTAGTAGAACATGGAAATGGTTTAAAAAGAAGGAAATATTTTATGAAGTATAATGCATGTGAAGTATAGCGCACTTGGTTGAAAGCCTTAAGATAATGTTGAAGGATATGTGTTCAATTCTTGTCTTGTACATTTTATGCATTTTATGTTAAATAATTAATTTAAAAATATGCTTATGTGTGGGTTGGTAGTGTAATGCTTGTTTGTGATTGTGGTTGGCAAGAAATATGTGTTAGCTTGTTGCTTTGAAGTGCTTGGTAATGCTTTAAGGATGTGGGTTTGAACCTTATCTAGAGTAAGCAAGGTGATTTTAGTTTTTTTTAAGACGTCTCACGGATATGAAGGAAGGAGGCCAGATTCACTAAACATAGACGCGAGCATGTGAGTTGAGAAAAATAGTGGCCAGAGGTTCTAAGAAGGCGAGATGGGAGGAAGGAAGAAAGAGATGACATTTGTGGAAAAAGAGCTTTTGATCAAGGACCTAAGGTAAGGGGAGTTAACCTTGCTTGTTCTTAGGTTTTTGAATGGTTTTTCCAAGCTTGTGTTGATATCTCTCTAGTTGTGCTTATGGTTGTTCATAAACTAGTCTTTCTACCTGTGCAACGCGTAGTTTTTTTTAAATATACTTTCTTTGGTTGTTTTAAATTAATCAAAGTTTTAAATACTATTGAAAAAATAAAGTAACTAATAATAAAAATAATAAAAGTAATTATCAATGATTGTTGTACAATTATATGTATTATATGTAATAAACTCATAACATATTATAAAAGAAATAACTCTTTAAAAACATATGATAAACTTTGCATACATCATTTGTAAAGAAAACGAAGTTCATCATTCATAATGTGTAATTTGAATAAGAGAAGCAACACCATTAGTACGATTTGTATTTTTTATCATTGTAGTTAATTTCATATAGTAGATATATCATTGAAGAATGGAATAAGTTTGAAAAAGACTGACAAATAAGAAGTGACATACCTATAGTTTCGTCTTTATTAAAGACTTTCGAAAATTTCTTTGTAGACAAAATTTTTAGTTGTGTTGGTTACGTTTCCATCTTCATCTAGAATAAGTATTTTGAGTTCTTTCTTTGTTTTCACTCTAGAAATAGCAACATACAATTATCCATGTGTGAATACTGAACATGGAATATAAAGTTCAACACTAGAAAGAGATTGTGGCCTTGACTTTTTGATGAAGGATTATCTTGTTTTCTTTTAAGATTATTGAATATGGTGTGAGTTGATTAAGAAAGCTAAGTTAAATCCCCACTGGACATTAAGATAGCAAGCTATCTAGATGTGAAGGTTCTTTTCACAAAGCTCAAGAGAAGAAGATGATGGATTGATTCAAAACAAAAAGGAAATGGAAAGCACATAAATCATAAAAAACCAAGAACAATTAAAGGAAGAAGAAAACATAAAATGGAAAGGAAAGGAATGGTAAAAATGTGAGAAGCACGCCACTACAAGGCTAGGCTAGAAGCCATGGTAACCTTGAAGATGAGTGGATGTGTGCCGCCACTTGCTATGCAAGATAAGGCTTAAAAGTATTCACTCCTTAGGGAGGAAACTCTCACAAATGGTTGAGACACAAGAGTGTTTTTACTTCAAAATGTTCAACGCTTTTACATGTCTAGGAACGCCCCTTATATAGAAGAGTTTAGGGGCCTCTAAGCAAATAAAAGATACCTAAGGATGTCTCTACAAAAACTTAACCCTAGCTTCTAGAAACTAGGTCAAATAAGGTTACAAAAATGAGAGACAAAAGAGCTAACTATGGTATGTGTAAGGCTAATTTCGTTCTAGCACAAAAGGAGACAAAGAATGTGTCTCATATGTCTCCAAAAAGTGGCCAAAGTGTGCTAAAAACAAAGGAGACCAAAGGTACATAGGTACACTTGTTTTATGC
>Ga0214542_1010929_pt1 | contig 12843 bp, 5 predicted proteins | sample CNSS1metaG_FD_160096 | JGI IMG/M metagenome (GOLD analysis project Ga0214542, IMG submission 160096) | Root nodule microbial communities from cowpea collected in UCLA plant growth center, Los Angeles, California, USA - CNSS1 | ecosystem: Host-associated > Plants > Roots > Nodule | place: USA...
TTAAAATATTTTTGTAAATACCCGCGGATACCCGTGGATACCCGCGGATATGAAAAAAATAGACGGGTACCCGCATAACGGATACCCGACGGATATGGGTATGGGTACGGGGCAAATATTTATCCAGCGGGTAGGGTACGAGGGAGCTACTACCCGTACCCTACCCGCCCCGTTGACATCCCTACTTGGACCACTCTCTTGTTTGGATGAAGGAGAAATATTGAGAAAAAAAAAAAGAAACCGATAAATTTAGAAAAATGTATTTTTATTAAAATGAAATAAAATAGAATGAAGTGGAAATGGAAAGAAAACTTTAAAAATATATCTCTCAATACATATAGTTTGTAAAAAAAATGTTTGTGGAATTTTTTTTTTAACTTTTATTAGTAAAAGTTCGTGTGGGTTTACTTGGCCAATGGTAGCTGATAAGGAATGGAACAACGAATTTAAGAAATTTTATTAGGATAGGCTCTAACATTGACTTTGATGCCAAGTGAACTTTAAATCTAACTCAACTCCACAAAACAAGTTTCTAAGGTAAAGTTTGTACCTCTTATGTATTCCAAATTCACCTTATCTCTAGTTGATGTGAGATTCTTAATAGTTTTTTTTTTGAATGGTAACAACAAAATATTAGTTATAATTATAAAAATAAATATCAATATTTTTATAATTTTATTCATAATATTTTTTTGTTATTTTTCATGTAATATTTTATTATAAATAGTCATTTTAGTTTTAAAAAATGATTAAATTTAGAAAAAAAAAACTATTAAATTTAAAAAAAAAATATTACTTAGAGGATAAAATTGGTAAAATTATTACTTATTAAATGATAAACTTAAAAAAATGTCTACATACAAAATGTGAATCCTCTTTGTATCATACCATAGATTTAAAAATCTTCATTCATAATTAGTTACCATAATTCAAAATTACAATTCAAATATAGTAGTTACAAGGTTTTTGGACGAGGAAAATATTTTGAGAAAAGAAATGGATAAAAAGTTTAGAATAATGTATTTTTTTTATTAAAACGAAATAATATATAATAAAGTGGAAATGGACAGAAAAGTTTATATCTCTCTCTCTCTCTCTCTCTATATATATATATATATATATATATATATATATATATATTCTTTGTTTTTTCGTTTAAATTTATTCATTCAATTATGGTTGGCATAATTGATTAGCAACCTTCACGTTTTTAATACTTATATAATAAGGACGATTGACATTTTAAAACGTGTACCTTAGTTTTCCTTTTTCAAAATCTATCCTTATTGAATTGAAAAGGGTAAATTTTTATATTATGCCATATCTTCTTTCCTTTTTTCCAAATAGAAATTACTCAAAAGAAAAAATGTATATCCAAAATCCATTTATTTTGTTCGAATTATTGTATTTAAGCCCCTTCTTACAAGTAAAATTATATACCTTGATTACTTTTAAGAAAATCAAAAGACATAAGGAATTTTGTAGTAACATTTGTATTTTATGAAAACATAAAGTACTAAATTATATTTTATACTATTAAGATAAACATTCTCAATTCATCGTTTGTTTTAATTTTCTTAAACTTTCCTTATCCATGTACCCCCAACCAAAGAGAACGACCTAAATCATTACCTACCAAATAATTGCTGTAATTATACTCGCAAACGTTCGTGGTTGGTGTTGCAAAAATGGAAATTATATAATGCTTATAATTGAAAAAAACAACAATACGTAGAGAAGACAAAATTCATTAACATGTTCTTTTATTCTTATTTGAAGAGGTCACATAATTGCAGATAAAACATTATGAATCAATAAATTATGTTTCTATATATGCTTAGATATTTTAATTATATAAATGTGGCATTTAACTCCATTTGAATTTGAAAAAGAAAGCTTTTGGGATTAAAAGATATATTATTTGTATCTCAAATTATAACATTTTTTCATAGGTTCTTTAATTTATTCCTTCAATGAGTCCCTATATTCGGCTTAGTTACCCAAACCATCCATCTAGATTTTTTTTTCCCGAACGTATGTATTTTTTCAATAAATTTTAAAAATTCTAAACACCAAAAACAAATAAAAAAAATGTCTATAGAGACTAAAATAGATAAGTTAGAGAGTACAGGTAGAAAATTTTGCGAATATGGTGTATGTTTTTTCATAATGTACTGAAATGTTAGAAAAATTACTTGTAAAAATAAGTTATATATAAAAACACGAATTTATTATAAAAAAATTGTGTTCCACAACATAATTTTAGGTTTTTTTTAACTAAATTAAAATCTGTGTAACTTCTATTGTTTTTATTTAAATTATGCTAAGCACAACTTTAACCTTTTTCAGAAAAAAAAAAAAACTTTAAAATAGTGTTCTTAGACAACTTCAATAAAAATGATGTTAGAAAATACAACTTTTAGCTCAATTAAAAAAAGCTAAAATTGTGTATTAAAGTACAAATTTTTAATTATAGAATCATATTTTTAAGTAGAAGTTTATGAATAATTTTTTTAAAATTTATAATGACAACATTTACACCATATTGAGCCACTTTTCCACATGTGTTAGAGACTACACTTTCTAGATGTAGTATAACAATGAAAGGAATAGTTGAAGTTTGAGAATTCATATATGCGTGTTATAAAAGAAAAGGCTTTAATTTCTTGTTTTGGACAAAGTGCACATGGACATTATTAAAATACTTCTATATACAATATTATTTTGATGAGGAGCTAAAGTTTAAGAATTGGCTAGGTTGCATGTTCTGGCCAATTTGACATTATTGAAGGAGGTTGGGTTTGACTTTCCCATTGAAAAGGAACATGCTTTGTATTTTTCTATAACTCTTTAGAGTTTCAATGCTAAATCTATACATACAATTTTTTTAAAAATTTTGTCAATTATGAAGCTACGTGGAACAAAGTAAACCTAAATTTAAAGAATGGTTTTGCAGATTATATAGTGGTGGATGTTTCTAACCTTATAAAATAAAATCTAATATCATAATGGAAATAAATTTATGTTATGTTTTTTATTAGAAGATACCAGTAACATTTGATATCAATAAGAGGTAAAAAAATTTTATAATAAGTTAGGGAATTCAAGTGTGAATCTAAGTCTCACATTTAGTAAAAAATGAGAAAGTTGAGCATCATATAAAGATCAAGGCCATAAACTCTTCGTCTTTAAGATTTTTGGTTAAGAGTTATGTCAATTCCTTATGTGTGGGTTGGACTCATACTTATTGGTTTAAATCTCCCTGATGATCCTTTCTCGAAAGACCCAACAATAAAACATTATCTTCAATCAAAAATCTCAAGACGTTCTGTTTAGAGATTATACATTGTTCATTTTTATGTAATATGAAACTTATAACCCACTTTGAATTATGAACAATTTCACGTTCAAATGCGAGTTGTATTATCGTTCTACTATAAGAACATGTTTTTTACAAATAGAAGATTTTCGATAGAAGAAACTTTTAAAGTTTATAATTTTTCACTTACTTAATACCATACACATCAAAGTTATCCTTAAAATCTTTTTAAGGAAGATACTGAAAAGATTCGATACTAAATGAGATATAAACAAGATCATATTATGACACAACTTTTAAGCTTTAAAAACATAAATTTATAAATTATTTTATTTATATATTATTTATTTTACTTTTTATACCTAGTATATATTAAGACTTCCGACTTTCCTTAAATTATTAATAAATTTAACTTATTCTTATAAAACTAACTTATATATCAGTAATTCATTTATACAGTATAAATTTTTCTTATCTTCAAAGATATGGTGACGAATTTTAAATTGGACTAAGCCATAGTTTGAATATGACAAGGGGTTGAAATTGGAGAAGAGAAATCAAAGATTTCATAGAATATCGACACGTTTCTTAATTTTTGAGTATCTGTTAAGTGGTTGAAGTTCCATGCATACTCTATATTATAGGTCACGGGAACAACCAAACATGGGTTCAACTAATTTCGTGCCACACACAATACTCATGCACTGAATCTAACCATCTTCTTCATTAAAATACGCTGTTTAACTTTACCACGAAATTTACGAACACTTTTTAGTAGTGTTTTTTTGAAGCTGTTTCTTTAATCAAAATAAAGTTTGCGTATTGAAGATTTTTTTTTATATAAATCTATGATTTGAAAATATCCGATAAGTCATTTGTTTTTGTTAAAATTTGATTTACAAAGCTTTATTTAACCAAACGAAAACTTATATGATTCATAAATAATGCGGCGTAACATGAATTAAACTCTGTCATTCTTATGAATTTATTTACTTTTTAGGAGTTATCATCGAAAAGAAAGAAAAAAAAATGAATTAATTTCGATTAAGAAGTAAGCAACATATTAAGATAAATTTTACAAATTTGAAAATGATAGTCAACGTTTTGGGAGAAAAGAGTGGGTTAAAGGCTATAAAGATATCTAATCATAAATAAAATAATAATAATAACTTAGATTTTAACAATCGAGAAAACATAAATAAATGAAGGAAGAACAAAAGTTAAAAAGGTGAGAATATTTATATAATAGTTATAATTTTTCCAGATTATAAAATATAGTAAACATTCTTTTATCTCTCAAATATTATATTTAAAGTTTCTATTTATAGACTAGTTGACGGTGTTTACTTAATGATAACACGTATTAATGTCATTCTTTTGTACGGCGTTAATAATAATTTGGTGTACAACTTGTGAACTTGTCTTTTAGGATATAAATATAAATAAAAATATATAGGAAAAATTTGGATAAAAAATAAAAGTGTTAAATTAGATTTTTATATATTTTTAATTAAAAATAAAAATTTTATTTTCTCTTTTTATTTCGTCTACTCAAAACAAGTATATACATTATAATAGAATTCAAAATAATATTATTATATTCATTGTCATATCATAAAATAATTATAAAAAAATTATTATCTAACATAAAATAATTGAAGTAATCTCTATAATAAGTTGTAAAGTTGTCTTCTCCTATATCCAAAAAAAAATTACATAGGTCAAACTCATGCATGATACAAACTTTTCTAAACTTAATATATGTAATATAATCATATATAAACATAATTTTAAAATACATATAAAAAATAAAATGATAAAACTTTTGGAAAGTCGTGGCTCCCTTATCATAAAATCCAAACTTCGGTGGAGGGGTTGCATGGAAGAAGGGAACTCAAAACTTACGTTATGCATTGAAGAAGCGAATTACAGACGTTGGAACTCAAAACTCGTAAAAGAAGCTGCACTGCAATAGTGACGCAATTTCATATTTTAACCCTAAAAAGTCATATTGCCACGGTTGATTTTAAATAGAGACATAAACATGTATATGTCTCGGTTAAGTGGGCACCCAAAGCATATACCACTCAAAAAATAATAAAATATGCCTTGATTAAAATAGTCTGAGTCACAAAAAAGTCTTTGTGCCTCAATTGGGTGTAGACCCGAGGCATAAAACGCTGCATGAATTTAAAATTTTCAAAAAAACGGGAAGAATACAAATTTTGGGAGATACATGCCTCAGTTGTCCTTAAAATCGCGGCATAAAAGTTCACAAAAATTACAAAATATCAACATGTATTCATATGCTTTGTTTACACGATAACCAACATAAAGGGCGCTTTAAAAAGCCCAAACTTCACTAGTAGGAGTAAAAACAATAACAACACAAATATAAAGAAAAAACATAATAACCGAAAATGGGGATGAAAAGATTGGTACACACGAACAACATACGATTCAAGGAATATAATTTGCCAAAACCTTAACAAAATGATAGAAGAAAGCAAATGAGAGACAAGAGAAGTCACATAGAGATAAAGAAGAAAATAGAATAAAGACTGGTTATAATAAAATAAAGATAACTAATTATTCTTTTTTTCATAAACAAAATTATAATACTAAAAAAAGATTTTAACTCGTTAAATATCATTTTTATTACTAATAAAAAATAATAGACACTAATAATAATTTAATTAAAATTTACTCTCAAACATAAACTTATTATTTAGGCTTTTTTTCATAGACATAATTTTATAAATAATTTAATAGAGGTATATTAGTACTAAAAAAAATTTGTGGTCTTTTTTCTTAAATACAATAATATAATTAATTAAATATAAAAATATGAGTAGTAAAAATTTTTTTTTTTGAGTTCTTCTTTTTTTGGAGGCCTAAAGCGAGTGATTTACTTATTTTACCATTGAGTCGACCCTGGTCGTGATCTGTCGTTATGTGCGACTATCTCCACTATAGAAAAAAAAAGTTTGTAAGTTCGTTTCCGTAATCATAATTGTTTTGTATTATTAATTGTTAATTACGCATATGAAAATTCCTTGCAAAAATTCATGTATAGGATAATAGTTAGGTGGTGAGAGTAGAAGGAGGTCATGTCATAAGGGTGATTCCATTATTTTTATGATGGTAACAAGGATTAACCTTGCATGTGGTAGCTCGGCAGAGCAGGTCTGACTCAAGTGCACATATCCAGATAATATCGAGTCTAGAAAAATTTGGTTGGTAATATGATATATTGAATAGTTGTGTTTTATATTCAGCATTAAACTTATGTGTCTGTGTGTGTGCGCGCGCGCGTGCCTGCGTGCGTTCGTGTGTGTGTGAGTGAAATGTTTAAAATTTATCTGTATCCTTTGTTCGGCTAGCTTGACCTGTCAATTTTCTTTGTTGTTTGTGCTAGGTTCTTTTCTTTTGTGATGATTACCTTGTAGGTATGAGCAAATAAAGTTACAAGTTTAAAGTCACACTTGGGGATAAGCAGCCATTAGTTAAAATAGTAGAAGGTCTAAGTTTTTAGTAATAGCTAGTTTAGCTAAGTTTGGATGAAGCTTGCTAATTTAGCTTAAATAATAAATGTTATATTTTTATAATTCTATTTTTGTAATACTATATTAATATACTTTATACATTAATTTAACTCTTCTCGAATATTATGTATATTCTAATTTTATTTTATTAATTTTAAGTTATTAAATTGAGATTTTACCGTTATCCTAACTGTTATGCAAATTAAATTGTATGATTAATTATTTCTTTAATTAATTAAATTTAATTATATTTTTAAGAGTCAAACGTTAATTACCTTTTTAATATACATTAATTGATGAAATTTGATTATCATTAATTATTGAATTACTAATTATTATCTAATAAATCAATATGAAATTAATAATATTATACATATTTACAGTTATACAAATTAAATTATATGATTAATTCTTTATTTAATTAATTAAATTTAATTACATTTAAAAAAAACAAACATTATACATATTTACAGTTATACAAATTAAATTATATGATTAATTCTTTATTTAATTAATTAAATTTAATTAAATTTTTTAAAAATCAATCATAAGTTACCTCTTTAATATATCATATAATAGTCAATAAAATTTGATTCAGCATTTAATATCAATTGTTAAATTATTAATTATTACTTAATATATCAATATGAAATTATTAATATAAACATATATTTGCAATTATACAAAATAAATTGTATGATTATTTATTTATTTAATTAATTAAATTTAATTATATTCTTTAAAAATAAAACATTAATTACTTTTTTAATCTATCTATATTAATTAATAAAGTTTGATTCACTGTTTAAGTTGAATTACTAATTATTATTTAATAAATCAATAAAAAATTATTAATTACTAATCTTATTACAATCACTATTTATTATATTCATTATTTAATTATTATTTTATATTATCTTAAATGAAATATTTAATTATTTATTATATACAAATATTGTTTACATATGTTTTAAATGGTTATATTAATCGATTAATTAATTCTTTGATTTCTTAGACTTTTTATATGGAATAATAATAATAATATTTAAAGTTTACATACTTTTTCAGTTAACATTATTATTTAAAATTTATAATTAACTTTAAATGAATTTTAAAACTTGAATTATCAACTCATAATGGATTTGAAAATAAATTTACTACAAACGTTTTATTGTTTAAATTATTTGACCGTGTTCCTTCTCAACAGTAATATTCTCATAAACAATTTTTTTTTCTTTTAAAAACTTTTTTCATAATCAACACTTATATATTACCACAACAACAATAATATAATATGTTTTTTATTGAAATTATTATACATTATGAAAAAAAAAAATTAATTCCACATACAATTATATTATTTTAAGAAACATTTATAAACTCAAACTAAAACATTAAAAAATAAATAATTTAATTTAATTTATTAAAATGATGTGATATATATATATATATATATATATATATATATATATATATATATCTATATATATATATATAATAATTTATTTATAATAATATATAAAGAAATATTCTCATATTGTTATTTTAATTTTATTTTTAATTATTATTTTATAAATAATTTATTTTTAAAACTGTTATTCTAAAAACTTCTTTATTTTTAACAGTTAGTTAAAAAAAACGGAGTAAATATTTTATTTTTCTAATTTTAACTTAAAATTTTTATTAAAATTACAATATACAACGTTTGTATTCTCGCCAGGTTATACAATTTTCTTGATCATTAAAAGATCTAATTAAAATATCAAAAGAGCTTGTTTATCTTAGTCTATTTTTTTTCTAATATACTGATAAAATACTTTTTATCAATTTTTTCATAAAATCTACCATCTCCATCTCATGTTATATTCCCATTCATTAATAGTTCATTCTTTTCATTGATAACATATGTGTATAACTTTGTAATTTCTCGATCATTTAAGCAGTGATGGTTGATTAGTGCACACAAAGTCTATTTGTAAATTTCATTGTCATCTATTTGCACTTGTAAAAAATAATTGTTCTTTAAGAAGAGAAAAAAAAAATCTTGAGTCATGTTATACATTTTATTAAAAAAAATCATATTACTTTAAAATAATAAAAATTAATTTAACTTTATCTAACAAATTAAGTTCTAATAAATTAAAGTATGTCTTTATTTATATATCATAAACTAATTTTAATTTTAATTGATGTGAAATTTCAACATCAGACAAAAATTGAGAAATCCAATAATAAATAATTTAAAAATAATTTATATATTAATAAATGAAAAAAATAACAAATATAAAAATATGATAACATTTATATAATAATTATAGTTTTTGATGATTCTATAATATAATATATATGTTTTTATCCACATTACCGATGACAACAGATGGGATGGAAACGAGTTTCATACACATTTTTAGATAAAAAGTTCATCTTCATTCTTATATCCAAACTCACTCGATATCAAATTTTTGTTTCATCCTTATTCCCACCTGGTAACGGTATATACTCGTACTTGTATCCACTTTCTAAATGTTTCAATATCAATTAATTAAATTTTACAACATAATAAAAGATTACGACAAAGGAAACATAATATTTTCAAATATTCAATATTAAAAATAAGATTATTTCTTCAATATAAAATATTTATAGAAAAATTATAATGGTATACATTTCAAATTAGAATACCAAATAAAATTTTATGAGAGTCAAAACATTTGTTATATTTGTAAACGTTAATGAAACATAGTTGATGAAATTTAAAAAAACTTAAAAAAAATATAAAAGGAAAACAAATATTCAAATTGAACAATATTTTAAATATTTACTTACTTCAATTATTTAAGTTTTAATAAAATCTCTTTTTTTATACACTAATCAAAGATGTAATATATCACTTCATCAAAATTACACAAAGAACAAAGATTAAATTAATAATAACAGAATTTTAACATAAATATTTCATCTTTTAAATTTCAATATACGTTGGGTAGTTATAAAAAACATTCATGACAATTATATTACGCTAAATACATTTATTTATACAATTATGATAAAAAAATTACACGTATGATATTAGTTCAAAAATAAAAATAATTAAATATAAAATAGTATCTACATTATAAAAACCAAATAAAAATTAAAAGTCTTTAATTTTTTCTTCACAAAATTCAAAATTTGAATGAAACTTATATTAAAGGATTTATATTAGCTATGTTAAGTACCTAATTTATTATACACGAAAGTCATACTTTTAGTAGTCAGTGAAATAATCGATTATATTTGAACTTAATCAATTAATTACGAAGCAAACATTTTCTTAGTTATTTTAAATTTAGTTTTTATAATGTTTTGAAATTGTTCAAAAACAAATTAATTATTATATTGATTAAGATTCATCAAAAGCATTTGTTTTTTACTTTAGATATATATTAAGACTCACAGAACACACAAAATTTATACCAGTCCATCTAATATAATCACTTATACTACAACGGAACATCATAAGAAACTTCAACATCAAAAACATGTCTTCTTTACGACTTGATAACACAATTCCTATTTTTTGAATAATTCAAGTAATAATCTTACTTGTAATGCTTTTTTAACATCATAATTAAACGATAAAATATAATTTATTATTGCAACACCGATGATTGAAAATAGCAAAATAAAAAGTTCAAATAGAATTTATGCTTTTTTTAGCGTCACGGGATACAAAAAAGTGTACTCAATAGAATGTTTTTTATTCACACTCGACCATAGTTTCATCTTAAAAATCAACGGGCCATTTCCAAAAACTTTTCATGAGAAAAATCTTTCTGAAAACATACTTTTTATGTTTGTCGTCTCTTGAATTAATAATAAATAAATTGATGAAAAAGTGTTACCACAGAGATCATATAAAGTAAAATAAATAGGTATAAAGTTGGAAATTATAAATTAAATAAATCATATATAAAATTTAAAATTTGTGGAAAATGGATAAACCTATGGTAGGCATACAAAGTTCCAACAGGGTTGAAAAGCTGCAAATTTTTTGCTGTTCATATTCAATATTTAAATATTTAAAATACTGTTTCTTTATATGTGTTCTATATATTTAAAATAAATATGACATCATACATGACATCATCAACTATGTTGACATGGCACATATGTTTAATTTATCTTCTTGCAATTATCATATTACATATTTGCAAGAACTTCAATTGTCTGGCTTTTACATAAGAAACAAAAATTAGGCTATAACAGTATCCTACGCGAATATTATTCACATAAAAAAAATTATTAAATTAAATATTTAAAATATTTTTATTTTTATCTAGATATTTTTTTATTTGAATATGCTATCAATAAGATAACAAGATTGTTACTTTGGTTGTGACACTCCGACTACTATACTAAATAATTATTTCTTGATAAAAAGATATGGAATTAATAATTTTTTTTTCCATAAGATTATCCTTGAGAGAACATTAATAATAACATAATTTCATATTTATATATATAGTTTACATCTCTATAATTGTTCATGAAATATTACAAAAATATATATTTGTAAAATATTAAGAGTTCTACATCAGAATAGAAGATTATTTATATTTTTAATATCTCCTAAACATATTAATAGAAATTATCCATGAGTCAATCTTCAGAAGATCCACCAATAATATCCCGAACAACTCTCACTGAGCAGGTTCCTCTTCTGCTCATGCAACAGGTACATATGAAAGAAAAAATATTAAAGAAGTGAGGTCTTTATAAGCCTTAAATATCAATCTTAATAAACTCAACAAACAATGCAGACACCGGGGGCCTAGATTTGGACCTACAACCACAAAACTTGATCTTGTCTTACCAGACATATGGATCCATATTTCACTTTTGATGATCCAATCTGAACATCAAAAGTTACTTTGGGAAGTGATTAGGTAGTTGAGTATTTCTCATAAAATATTGGTACAATCATAATTATTTCTTTCTCGAGAATATTAGTCATTCATCGGCTCACAAAAGAGATATATACTCACTACCTAACCTTGGCGATGCCGAGCAGGTATCGGATAGTCCCAAGTTTGGCCTATGAATATCCTAGTCCAGTGCGCTATTCTGAACTATCCAGATATTCACCTACTTGGTAAAACTTCCTTAGACCCCACCATGGTCCCTGCCTTTCATCCCGCAGTGTACCAAACTGTGACTTCCCAAATACAACCACTCTGACACTGGTTTAATCTCAACTTATTGAAACCAGACTTAACTCTTACTTAACTGACATACTCTTGGATATTTTCGAAGTTCATAAAATGTGATGACTATCAATTCATGTCATTGTATAAACTATACATAAAGAATATAAAACAACGATAAAATGTACATGCAATTTTCTTCTATCCAAGCTCACCGAATAAAATAATATTTACTTTCACTTCACATTTATTTATTTTTAATTATAAAATAATAATAAAATAAGAATCAAAGCAAGAACTTTAAATAAATAATTAGACAAGGATTAGAACGTTATAAATAAATATAATAACAAAATATAAATTAAACAGGACCAGTGCGTAACTGGAGATAAAAATAAAATAAAATAAATAAATAGGACCAGTGCGTAACTGGAGATAAATAAAATAAAATAAATAGGATCAATGCATAACTAGAGATTAATTAATAAGATAAATAAATAGGATCAATGCATAATTGGAGATAAAATAAAATAAATAAATAGGACTAGTGTGTAACTGGAGATAAATAAAATAAAATAAATAAATAGGATCAAATAAAATAAAATAAATAAATAGGACCAGTGCGTAACTGAAGATAAATAAAATAAAATAAATAAATATGACCAATACGTAACTGGAGATAAATAAAATAAAATAAAATAAATAGGATCAGTGCGTAACTAAAGATTAAATAAAATAAATAAACAGGATCAATACATATTTGGAGATTAAATAAAATAAATAAATAAACAGG
>Ga0214542_1010930_pt1 | contig 12843 bp, 11 predicted proteins | sample CNSS1metaG_FD_160096 | JGI IMG/M metagenome (GOLD analysis project Ga0214542, IMG submission 160096) | Root nodule microbial communities from cowpea collected in UCLA plant growth center, Los Angeles, California, USA - CNSS1 | ecosystem: Host-associated > Plants > Roots > Nodule | place: USA...
TATATATGGATGAGAGAAGTAACGTGAGAAAGTGAGAAAGAAAAGTGAGAGAGAAAGAAAGGAGAAAGAGAAAGAGAAACAAAGAGAGAAAGAGAATATAGAGAGAAAAAGTTTAGATCAAAAGATTTGAAGAGATCCTAGTCCTCTTCAAATCTTCAAATATTATTATTACTAGTGTGCCCTTGAATCAATAAGGCAAGGGGGAGTGATGTTAAACTCTTTTTATATTAATCTTGATAAACTCATGAGTGTTATATTAATCTCTTATTTATTTTGAATCATATATGATTTTGTTTATTTTCATTTCACTTATTTTCATTTATTATCCTCTTATATTTATTTAATTTATCTCCAGTTATGTAATGATTTGTTCCTTTATTTTATTTAATTTATCTTCAGTTATGCACTAATCTTGTATATTTAATCTATCTCTAGTTATGTACTAGTCTTGTTTATTTAATTTATTTTATTTAATCTCCAGTTATGTACTAGTTCTGTTTATTTATTTTATTTATTTATCTCCAATTATGCACTGGTTCTGTTTATTTATTTTATTTTATTTATCTCCAGTTATGCATTGATCTTGTTTATTTATTTTATTTAATCTCCAGTTATGCACTAGTCTTGTGTATTTATTTTATTTACTTTATCTCTAGTTATGCACTGGTCCTATTTATTTATTTTATTTTATTTATCTCCAAATATGTACTGATCTGTTTATTTATTTTATTTCATTTAATCTTTAGTTATGTACTAGTCCTATTTATTTATTTTAATTTATTTATCTCCAATTATGCACTAATCTTGTTTATTTATTTTATCTCTAGTTATGAACTAGTCTTTTTTTATTTATTTCATTTAATATATCTCTAGTTACGCACGTGTCCTATTTAATTTATATTTTTATTATTATATTAATTTATAACCTTTTAATCCTCATCTAATTATTTATTTAAAGTTCTTGCTTTGATTCTTATTTTATCATTATTTTATAATTAAATAAATAAATAAATGTAAAGTAAAAGTAAATATTATTTTATTCAGTGAGCTTGGATATAAGAAAATTACATGTACATTTTATATTCTTTGTGTATAGTTTATACAATGACATGATTTGATAGTCATCCACATTTCATGACCTTTGAAAATATCCAAGAGTATGTCAATTAAGTCTGGTTTCAATAAGTTGAGATTAGACCAGTGTTAGAGTGTTTGTATTTGGGAAGTCATAGTTTGGTACACTGCGGGATGAAAGGCAGGGACCATGGTGGGGTTTAAGGAAGTTTTACCAAATATGTGAATATATGGATAGTTCAGAATAGTGCATTGGACTATGACATTCATAGGCCAAACTTGGGACCAGTGGCGGAGGTTGGAAGGGCATGTAGGGGCCACGACCCCCTCTCCCCCAATTTTTTTTTACTTTTTTTTCATTATTTTTTATTTAATTTTTTAAAATTATATAAATTTTTAAATTTTTTTAAATGATTTGTATTTTTTTAAAATTAAATAATATTATATTCAAAATTAATAAAAATTAAATTAAGTATTTTTTTTATTTATTTTATAAAGTACAATAATAAATAATAAAATATAAAATCAAATATATAAAAAAAATTATTAAGATATTTTTTATTTTCTCTTTCATTGTTTTTTGAGTTTTTCATACGTTGTATTCTTCTCTCATGCTTATTTATTTTCTTTTGTTACTAAAAAAAAGTTAGACATAAAATCAGTATTTCTATCCTCATTTTTTCATATTTTTTCTTCCAGTATTAAATAAATAAATAAGGTAACTTTCTTTTGTCTCACTTGATAATGAACTATTTGTTTAACATTTAGCATTATTTTTTATCACATGACCTTTTTGTATATTTATTTTATATTAATATAGAAGAAAAAACAATGTACTATGTGATTTTTCATAGTCAATTTTTAATTGTAACTTGATTATGTTAGTTATTTTTTTAGTAATTATGTCTCTCAACTTTTGATTAGATTATGATAAATTATTTGTTAGTCTTAAACTTATTTTTTGAATTGGTATATTAATGAAAAACAAAAGAATAAATTTATTTTTTAAAATTGATAGAGAAACTACTAGTGAAGATGAAAACATGATAATATGGTTGTTTATTGCATAACAATGAAATGAAAGCTTGTGAATATTTTTTAAATCAAATGCACGTTAATAAAATGGAAGATGAATATTTTGCAGATAATATCGTTATTTACATCGAAAAAAGTTAACTGAAAAATTTAATTATAATTTAATTACCATGAGTTCAAAAATATGAAAAAACGATAGACATTCCTTTATATATGTGTAATTTCTTTGATAATTATAAATATACTTGATTATGTATTCACTTTTATTGAATTAGTCACAATAATATTAAATATATAAATTTTGAGTATATTATTTTGGCTCCCCCAAAAATTTTGATGAAGATCTGCCATTGCTTGGGACTATCCGATACCTACTCGGCATTGCCAAGGTTAGGTAGTGAGTATATATATCTTTTATGGGCTTATAAATGGCTAATATTCTCGAGAAAGAAATAATTATTGTTTCTGCGAAAACAAATAAGAGATGTCAGGGAACACAAGTAATGCCTTACCCTAATCCTTAACCTCTCAAGCCGGCTCCTTCTTGTCTTGTACATGTCGTCTCATAACGTAGGCGGTTTGGACCCTTAAGGGGTTACCTGCGGAAAGGGCTCTGACGATCAAGTCAGCAAAAGGCTCTCAAAAGTCAAATCTCAGATTAGGGAATTAATGAAAGCATACCTTTAATTGTTGGGATCCACACATATTTATAAAGTCATTAATGTGTCTGCCCCTTCTTGTGGGTTTGGCCCCTCTTGATTCATTTTGGGCCAATATTCAGATTCTCTATGACCTGGGCTGAGCCCAAGTTCTGAGCATCTGTGAGAGGCCTAAATTCGAAGTTAAAAACTATATATTACAATGTGACATTTTATAGTAGGTGGCCTAGGCCGCTATGTAATCTTGTTTAGTTGACTATCCATTTACTATTTTTATTATAAGACTATAGGTAGGCGGTTTAGGTTGTATGGTTATCCAAGTTCGCCTAGGTATAGTACATCAGTCCCCTAGCCTTTGGCGAGAGATATATATCACGTCGAAGGTTTGGATGCTTATCAATTTGGAGTAAGTAACGAGTTGCATCAGTGCTAGTGATGTATGTTCAACATGCCGGTCTGGTGATCTTTGGTGATGCAAGTTATGTGACAATCTGTCTGTTGGTTTTCATAGTTCTCGACAAGAAAAAATTACTTCTTGGTATGGTATGGTATAGTAGTCCCCCAATCTTGAGATGTGATGAACATTGCTAAGACTATGTCAAAAGTGATGGAGGTAGGTGAAGTGGCGACAGTTGTCAGGGGTACTATCAGAGGGATTTGCGCAGCCACTTTTAGACCTGTGACGCTTCGCATTCGTCGTGACGTTTGGTGTGCTCATTATTTGGGCGGGAAAAATTTATAGTGGCTCAAACGTTGATTATAAATACAGGTGGTTAGAAATATTTGTTCATCTTGTTTCATTTGCAAAAGTTTGAGAAAAGTGATTTGTGTGCATGAAATATGTCTGATATATTCATTGTCTCTACCGTTATCTTAAATTTTGAAAAGGTATGTCAAGTGCTAGCGGTAGTGTGTCATCATCTAGTCTGGGTAGTAGGAGTGAACATTCAGGAGAAGTAGGTAGTGATCGGTCAGGGAGTGAGGTTAATGGCCAGTTGACCGGTGAAGGGAGGATCCCCATGGAGGTGACTATTGAGACAAGGGAGGATCTGCCAGAGGAGATAGTAGAAAGCAGCTTGCCGCAAGATCTAGATATGGTTGGGTGGTCAAGGATGTGAGAACCTAGCATTCTTTGTTCAGATAGTCCCGGCTGCTAAAATATTGGCTAAACTGCATACCTGTTTTAGAGAGGAATATTAGGCGGGATATTGTGGCCTTAGACAGGGTGTGCGCGATTGACTGCATATGCCACGACCAGGAGGGAGCTTCAGAGGGGTTTTTCTACATGTATATATGCCACTTCACGCAGATGTACGTGAGGTTGCCCTTTGAGGATTTCACAATGAGGGTATTACGATTGTTGAATGTTGACGCTACCTAGCTGGATCCTAAAAGCTAGGCATATCTGCAGGCTTTCCGAGTGTTGTGCCAGTCATTGTATTTGCAACCGTCTCCACAATCTTTGTTATATTTTTATGATACTCGACCCAAGAGTCCAACTACTTGGATGTTGTTGATAAGTCGGCTAGGAATAAGCAGATTGGAGGCTTTTACTCAATCATTTAAGCACTTTAAAGATGGTTTCTTTAAAGTGGTAGTAAAGGAGCCAAGATGTTCCTACTTTTATAACGACGAAGGGAGTATGAAGTTCCCATTCAGTTGGACCGACAACCCCCGACGTTATAAGGATATGAAAAGGGAGAAGTTGTCAGTAGTTGATAGGGAGGTGGTGGAGACCTTGATGAAGTTTAATGACAAGATGCCCACTAAGGGCTTAGTTAGAGTTTATTTATCCATGCATCCCATTGTTGTTTTTTAGGAAACTAACCGGTGTTTACCGCTACTACAGGTCATATGGCTCAATTGGGGAAGAAAAATTTGAATTTGTTTCAGGCATTGCGGAAAGAGAAGGCTGCGAAAGCCAAAAGCACTGGGAACACAAAGGTTCCTAACTTGCAAGATCCTCTGGTGGAGGTGCATATCCATAGAGGTACGAAGAGGAAGGCGGAGGTGCCCGCCAAGCAGGGTGGTGGCAAAGATGTTAAGAGGGTGAGGGCTACCATGTTGGGGCCGAGATTCTCTTCTGGTGGAAAGAAGCCTGAGGTCAAGCTGATCGAGTTGCCGGAGACTATCGTCCGGCATGATATTGAGATTAATCTGGCGAAGTCTCTAGTTAATTCTATCGACAACATGGAACCCAATGCCATGGTCAAGGCTATGCTAGAGTTTAGCAGTAAGGACTTGATCTTGGGACACAGAGTGGGTAGCTTGTATTAGAGAGAGTTGAAGGAGGATAATTGGTCCAAGGTAGAGGACCTTAAAGAGGAGGTGAAGGTCCAAGCCGACAAGCACACAGAGAAGAAGGCGGCTTGGAAGAAGGAGAAGGAGGAGTGGCTAGAGGAGAGGAAACAGTTGGGGTCATGGAGGGTAGATGTCTACATTTTGAGAAAAAGCTTAATGAAAAGATAAGTGACCTGAAGACCGATTATAATGAACTGAAAGAGAAACATGATGGGCTTGAGAGTGAACTGGAAGACCTGAAGGGTCATGTCATTCAGGAGCATATTAAAAGCTTCTAGAAGGGTTTGAGGCAAGCTACCTTCTTCCACAAAGATATAGATGTGTCTGACACCAAGTTTGACGTAAATAAAGATGTGGTTGATGGGCAACTCGTGAACGAAATGGACTCAAGCCCAAAGGAAGAAGCTGAAAAGGTGGCGGATGAACCCGATGTGAACCCTGAGGAGGCCACGACCGTGGAAGTGAACATGGATTAGATATAGACTTAGGATTTATGGACCTGAATATTTGATTTTCTTTTTTCATCCTAAGTTTGTAATAATTCGTACATTTTTCTCTTGTTCTTTTAATATGATGAATGCTTTATATATATTTGTCGGATGAATGCGCTTTATGTACCTATCGCGTTGTATAATGCCACTAGCTCGTGTTATAGGCACGCGTTGTTTGATGATTATGTTGATTTGGACTTGTTACAACTGTTTGATATTGGCGTCATAGACCGTGTACTTCATTAATTGGTGGGAAAGTTTTTAGAAAATAATCAAGAATTTGAGAAAATGACGTAAAAAACGTTGATGTTCGACCCAGGCTGCCTACTTGGGTAAGTGGTGGGGAATTTAGAAAATCACTTAACAATTTTTTAGAAAACAACGCAATAATATTGATATTCGACCCAGGGTCGCTTACTTTAGTAAGCGATGGGGGAGTTTTAAGAAATAAACATGACAAGCTGTGTTTGACCTAGGCCGTTTACTTTGGTAAGTGATGGGGAACCTAAGAAATAATTTTAAGAATTGGTGTTCGACCCAGGCCACTTACTTTGGTAAGTAGTGGGAAACTTAAGAAAGAAACTTAATAATTGATGTTTGACCCAAACCGCTTACTTTGGTAAGTGGTGGGGAACTTAAAGAAATAAACTTAATAATTGATGTTCGACCCAGGCCGCTTACTTTGGTAAGTGGTGGAAAACTTAATAAAGAAGCTTAATAATTGATGTTTGACCTAAGCCGCTTACTTTGGTAAGTGGTGGGGAACTTAAAGAAATAAACTTAATAATTGATGTTCGACCTAGGCCGCTTACTTTGGTAAGTGGTGGGGAACTTAAGAAAGAAACTTAATAAGTTGTGTTCGACCCAAGTCGCTTACTTTGGTAAGTGGTGGGGAACTTAAGAAGTAATCTGCAAATCTGTTGAGTGGAAGAAAAACCCTTTGCTTTTATTCATGAAGTTTGGGTGCCTGGTTAAAAACTCCTTGGCCAAAACCCTCCTTAGGGAAAAAAATGCAAGGTGAGGAAAAAGAGTACAGCTAGTGTTACAAACTGTGTTCATTACATTGTCAGAATTTAACTAAAGTAGAACTTTAAGTGAGATACATTCCACGTGTTCGGTATCTCTTCTCTTGATAGTTGCTCGAGCTTGTAGGCGCCTCCTCCTGCATCCTCTCGTATTCGATATGAACCATCTCAATTGGCTGAGAACTTGCCATCCTTCTTTCTTGCACTACTGGCCATTCTCCAAACTAGGCCCCCTTTGATGAACGTTCGTGGACATATGTTTGAGTTGTATTTTTTGGCTGCCCTCGGTTTTACCGTTATACTCTGGATTTATGCTTTTACTCGTAACTTAGTTAACAGGTATAGGTGGGTGCATAGGTTCTGTTGGTTCTGGTTGTGGTCGTATACTTGCCAGTGTAAGGAAGGTTCTCTAATCTCGACTGGTATCATTGCTTTCGCCCTGTAGAACAAGCTGAAGGGGGATTCGTTGGTGATAAATTGAGGGGTGCATCTATAGGCCCATAATACTTCCAACAAATCCTGTGGCCATCGACCTTTTGCGACATCTAATCTTTTTCGCAACTCGACCAGTATGACCTTTTTGGCGGCCTCAGCTTGTCCATTGATTTGTGGGTGTTCCACTGAGTTGGTGATGTGTTTGATTCCTAATCCGGTGTAGAATTTGACGAGTTCCTTATCTATGAATTGCAGGCCATTGTCAGTTATGATAGTGTGTAGGACTCCATTACAGCATATGATGTCCTTCCATACAAATTGTTGGACTTGTTGGTGATTGTGGCCAATGGCTTGGCTTAGCCTCCATCCATTTCGTGAAATAGTCAATGCCAACTATGAGGAATTTCACTTGTCCTTTCCCTAGGGTGAATGGTCTCAAGATGTTCATTACCCATTTTGCGAATGGCCACATGGAGAGTATGGAGTGCAATTGTTCTTGTTTTTGATGAATGAGATTGCCATGTTTCTGACATGGTATGCATTTCTTGACGAAGGCTTGACAGTCCGCCTCCATGGTTGGCCAGAAGTAGCCGACTCTAAGTATTCTGGTAGTCATGGTCCACGCACCTGAATGGTAGCCCCATATTCCTTCATGTATTTCTCTAAGTATATATTCAACTTGCTCCTTTGTGACACATTTAAGCAAGGGTTGTTCATATCCACGTTTGTATAACTCGTAACCTATCATTGTGTTTCGTGCTGCTTTTACCAGCCATCCCTTGTCGGTGTTGGGTGGAGGGTTTCCGGTTTTGAGGTATTGTATGTAGGGAGTTGTCCAATTGTTAGTGTGGCCCAGGTTGAGGTAGATGTTTGTTGTTGATGGTGCAAATAACATCTGTTGCGGGAGGGATTTATGCCTTCCTTTAAGTTTAGTACTTGCTACACTACAAAAAATGATGTAAGTTACGATGATTTTTTTTTTGTTACATACGGCATTTTGAACCACCATAATTTACGCTAGTGGTGGTTCCAAAAATCGTCGTACATGTTATCGCCACAAAGTAAATTGTGGCGGTTTGTAATGAACTGCCGTAGCAACCGCCATATGATGCATTGTATAAAATGGCATTTTGTAGACATAAATAACGGCATTTAAAACTGTCGCAATTAGCTCATTGAAAGCACAGTCTCAATGTAAATTGTGGTGCCTAAAATGCCATTATTTCATTATATTATGATATTTTCAACTATCATAATCTAAAAATAATATATTATTTATAATTATTGACATACATTTATGATTTCATAATATAATAAGCCTGTTCAATAATAAATACAAAAATATAAACTTATAAAAGTACACAAAAAATTAGTCAAAATTAATTTTATAGATGATTTTAGATAACAAAGTATTTTCATCATTTGAACACAATTACTTATCCATGTCAATATCCAAAAAAAAAAGACAATACATATGTCAATATCCAAAATAAAGACAATACACATATCAAGACATTATCAACATCAAAATATCAATTTGTCTTGCTTGCTCCACTTGATCCTACATTGTCATTTGCAGCTGGCACACTGCTTCCAATATCTGGTACCTGCAACAAATAAAACATATAAGTAATGTTTTATTGAAATAACTTAAGAAAGAAATAAAACAACTTTAAGTCATTTACTTAAGTAAATTACACCTCATTAACTAAGGTACGTGGAAAACTTGCAGCAATAGAAGCTAGGTATTCTGGAACATCTTCTTTAGAAGCAATGTAGGCAAGTAATGCTTACATTTGGATTTTCATAGTTTCAAGCTCATTTTATATCCTCACAAACTTGTCATTTGTATTTGGAGAAGTTCCACTAGATGAAGCAAAATTCATACCACTTAATCTTGTAGTAGACTTTTTAAAAGCAAGGGTAGGACAAGCTCCATGTGAGAATCCTCTAACTTGACCTGCATGCTCTTTTCCAAATATAATACCAATCGGATCATATGGAGATATATCTAATGCAGTTTCTGAATTTTGCATCATCAAATCATCAATTTTTTCCTACAAAAAATGGAATTGTAGTTCAGGCTAGATTTAACATTAAGGTAAGTTTATTGGTATGTTGCAGATTAGTACTTAGTACTAGGGACATTTTACAAACAGAAATTTAACAATACAATGATATATAATATAACAACTTACAAATAGAAACTTCGCATGACATGATCAAATTATTTGGCTTAAAGTAGGATATATTTTATCTTTCTATAAGGCTACAATTGCATTACATGTTTAGTTTATCTATGCATCAGTGTTGACCTCATGGACTCCATTAAACTATTTGTTATGTAATTATTTCTCTGTTTTAATAATACTCTAGTTGATATGTCATGAATCATGATTTTCTACTAAATTGATATTGAAAATGAAGATCTAAGTAAAATTCTAGATTACCAAGTCATATCAAATAAATGAATCAAATAATGAATATATTAATTAAAATTTAAAACACACATGGGTTGGAATTTTTCTCCATATTTGATGTGTAAATTACAATCTTTTAGGATAGGGAACACAACTTAACCGAGCCAATATTATGGCTATCAAATGTAAATCAATCTAATTTAGTCATGTAGTGCTTTCTTTGATATTTTGGTTTATTGTGCTATTCAATAAAAGGCTTTGTTCCATGAGAGATACTTTAAAAGGTTATCTTTTGGAAATGTTTAATGCATCTTTCAATACAAATGTTACGACTCATAATCCAAACAATGGCAGCAGTGTGTACAAGAGAGTTTATATGCCCCTTATTTCAACACTAACCATAATGGCTTCCATCGCCTCATTTGGTGTGTGACAGTTTTCAATTTTTCTCCGTATATTACTGACCATGCTTACAATAAATAACTCAATAGCTTACTAAGCAAAGCTAATAAATAATAACTTCCCTATAGTATTCATACCCATTGTGCTCAGATTTTAATATAATAAATAATAAAATAAAAACACATGATGTTGAGAAATAAGAAGGAATAAAGTTACCCCAATCTCCATGGCCTCATCATTCACATAGGTGCCATTTTTTCTCTTATGTGTTATTTTCCACATTTCAACTCGCCCAATATTCTTACCAGTCTCATTTTTCTATGTTAAAAAAAAACATATTGTAAGTAAAAAAATCAGAATATATTATAACTGAGAACAACATATATATCAGTAAAAAGATACCAAATTATCCCTTCTTCTTGACAAAGACATACCACCACCAGTGTCAGGAATTGTTTGTCTTTTCCTTATATCTTTGTTTCTATTACACATATTCTACAAAATGAAAAGGAAATCAATTTTTGCAAATTTAAACTCAAACTTATTGAAAATATTATAATTAATCAGTTTGTACCATTATGGAAGGCTTGAGACGATAATCAATAAAAATAGCCCATTGATCCATGTTATGACCTTCTGGCACATTCTTGATGAGGTCATTTCTACTAAGAAGTGGATCATAAAATTCATTCCAAAGCTTACATTTGTACTCCCTCCATAGTTTTCCAATTCTACACATGACATCTCTTTTTGCCAATTCTTCATTTACCTTGAAACAAAATTGAGCCTTGAAATAATACAAAAGTTAGTCCACACTTTTCTATAAATAAATTAATACTAGAGATGTCAACATGTAGGTCAAATTACCTTTAATGTACTCTCCCACACTTTATCTTTGTAAGTATTTGGCATAGTTGTCCATATTTCAAAACTTATAGGAAAGAAAATGTGATTTTGAGCTAGTTGGCCACAAACTCCAGCAAGTAAGGCAGATGCTTCTCCAATTGGTTGATATTTATCGTCATAGTTCACCAACACACATAATCCATTAAGCAAGTTATGAATATCTTTAACCTTGAGCTCGAGATTTTGTGTACCTTCATCCTCGTCTAAAAAAATTAAATCCATGAATTAGAAATGAAGAGGAAAATACAATATTAAAATTACATATTCCTTACCTATAGCATCAACAGCCCAATAGTGGTTTGACTGTCTTCCTCTTTTTGGTCCCATTCTTTCCTCTTCAGATTCATTAGTGGGTTGAGCAGATTGAGAATTTGGTTCTACATGTTGAGATGTTGATTGTGCAGATTCAAATGTTGGTTATGTAGATTTTGAAGTTGCATGTGAAGATTCAGAAGTTTGTTGTATTGGTTCAAAAGTTGGATGTGTAGGTTCAGTTGGTTGAGTATATTGAGTTCTTAGTTGTGTAGGTAGCTTTCTTGGTTGTCCAGGTTGTTGTCTTGGTTGTCTAGGTTGCTTTCTTGGCTGTCCAAATTGAGTTAGTGGCAATGAAGCTTGAGAAGTTGGTTGTGCATGTTTCTTTCTTGGTTGTGCAGTTTCAGAATTTGGCTGTGTAGGTTGAGAAGTTACTTGTGTAGGTTGTTGTCTTGGTTATGCAGGTTGTTGTCTTGACTGTGCAAGTTGTTGTCTTGGCTGTGCAGGTTCATGAATTGGTTGTGCAGGTTGTTGTCTTGGCTGTACAGGTTCATGTATTGGTTGCTCATAGGTAGCTTGTAACACAGAATGTTGTGAACTAGATGTAATATGTTGATCTTTGGAGGTTCCAAGAACTAACTTAAGCAAGTTCTTAATCCTTTTTGGTCTAGGCATATCTGCAAATAAAAATGAAACAAGCTTCATGTTATGAAAACTCCAAGTAAAAACATCAAACCAATGCTTTTAGAAAAAATGGTTAAATATGAGATCAAATGCCATTTGAAATTATATTTCACTGTTCTACGTTGTAGAAACAAGTCGAAAATGATGCTGAAGTATTCAAACTATTTCCATTATATATTACTCTGACATTGAATAATTTTCATCAAGTTCATTATTATTGTTGTCCCCATTTAACAATTCATCATCTTTATCATCCCTAAATAGTGCCAATTGTTCAGAATCAGTGAAAAAATGATTTAAGTCTTGTTGCAGACACGCTTCAACTTCACACACATCGATATCTCTTTCTCCCATATCATAAACGTCTCTTGGTTTCAAATGGACAACAATTGTCCAATCCTTATTCACCTCATCGTTGACAAAGTACACCATTTCAGCTTGTGAAGCTTCAATGTAGGGATCATTCTGCTCACGGTTTCCAATGTGAATTAATCATGAAAAATTAATACAATTGAAACCCCACGGATCCTTTTTAAACCTCCTATCTTTTGTGGTGTCAGCCCACTTGCATTTGAATAAAGTCACTTTAAAATGACCATAGTAATTTAACTCAATTATATCTTCTAATTTTCCATAATAGGCCAAATTCGCTTGCCTAATGTTATCGTCTGCACTGCTTGCAACACATGATGTTGAAGAAGTTAAGAAAACTCCACTATTTTGGGTTTTCTTCCCTGTTTATCGGCTTTCAGTTCTAAATTTGAATCCATTTACATTGAAGGCAGTAAATCTTCTAGCATGTGGTGTTGGACCTTGAGCTAGATATTTGAGATCATCTGACACTGAACTTGAAATATTTGGGTTTTGAATCTAAAAAAATAATTATCAAATACGTCAACATATTTTCAAAGCATTAATTTAAAATTTTCAAAATCATATTTTTCATACCCTTTGAGGAAACCAGTTTATGAAATCCTTATTAACAATCTTTTCTATGTCATATTTGAAATTCTTCCCCCTCTAAACCGCCTTCGTAAATAATCTTTAAATTCCTTAACATAGCATGTCAACATGTTAATAATAATACAATATAAAAAAACACATTGTCCCAATAATTAGAGGTATGGTTTATGTTAATACTCACTCAATATCAGGCTTA
>Ga0214542_1010931_pt1 | contig 12841 bp, 8 predicted proteins | sample CNSS1metaG_FD_160096 | JGI IMG/M metagenome (GOLD analysis project Ga0214542, IMG submission 160096) | Root nodule microbial communities from cowpea collected in UCLA plant growth center, Los Angeles, California, USA - CNSS1 | ecosystem: Host-associated > Plants > Roots > Nodule | place: USA...
TGTTAAGCTCACCCTATCTGCGTGTGTGTGGCGATGATCGTGTACGCGGTACACGGGAGCAGATTCTGTTGATGCAGGTGGCTCAGGTGACGCTTAGCCGCGGAGAGGGGTTAGACTTGGGGAAATGATTATGTTTTCTTTATTGCCTTTGAAAACAGTTGTAAACCCTGATGGGTAATTTTATAACGTTATGGTTTTGGTATTCATAGACTTTATTCGATGGTTTAATAAAGTTTTAAATTTTCCCGCGTTTTGGGAAAATGAGGTATTATTAAATGTGCGTGGTTTTAATCTATTTCTTTTATTTATTTATAAATCAGTAATATCCTGACGGGATGTTACAGATCTCATGGTGGTGAGTAGTGTATATGTTAAGGATCGCATCCTGAAACTCTAAAGGGTCAGTGAGTCTCAAGTAGAGCAAACTGACTCAAGTGGTGAGAGTAGCGGGAGGCCCTAGTCTTTGGCAGGATAATGGCCTCAGACGCTTAAAGGCTAACCTTGTGTGTGGTAGGGTGAAACCCATTGGCAATGGTTCTGTAGAGCAGTAGAGGCCACCACAAGTGCAAGCGTCCAGTGAATCCGATCCTAGTATATGTATCCGGATAATTGAGTCAAAGAGTCTTGCTTATTTGTTATGATGTGATTCTCGTGCCTACTGTGTTGTATGTTTGGACTATTTCTAAATATTTCACTGCAATAACATGCATAATTTAATTCACTCTAGCTTACCCTGATATTTCTTTTGTGTGTGTGTCCTCGTTCTGATTTCCCTTTTTGCGATGATCACCATTGGTGGGAGCAGATGGAAATACTTCTGGAGGTAGGCCTGATGGTGGTAGCGGTGCAGCCTAGTGGGCTCGTTGATGTGGCTCTTGAAGGACGATTCTCTGGCCCTAGTATCTTTGTAACCCCTTACTCTAAGAGCTTTTATTTTGCATAACTATGAATCTGGTTGTTTCTGTTTTGGCTATGGCATGGTTGTATGCCTAGAACCCCTTTTCAAGTACTCTTTTGGATGACTGTAAAAGTGAATTCTTTGTCTATGGTTTTCATCAGTTTGCCTTACTCTTTATTATCATGATCATGTGATATTTTATTAAGTAGTCAATTCTATTTAAATGGGATGTCACATTTTTATGGTATCAGAGCCTTCGTTCCTAAGTGTTTGTGGGCTATGTGTTTGCTTAGCTTTCGTTGTGCCTTTCTTGTCGTGTTTAGATGGATTCTAGTCTAACCAAATTCTGATGGTTCTTTTTGTGTGTCCAGTGTTATGGCACCCCCGCGTATCGCTCCTCCTCCACCCCCTCAGGGCGATGGGCAAGACCTTGCTAGGGCGAGCGAGGCAATGGTTGTTGCTTTGACCCAGCAAAGCAATGCCATGTTGCAGCAGCACGAGGCGGCGATGCAGCGCCAAGAAGCCTCTCTTGAGCAACAAAACTTTATGATGCAGCAGATGGAGGCTGCTAGGCAGGCTGCTGAGGACGCTCAAAGGCAGCACATGGATGCTCTCCGCCAGTTAGGGGAGAATGCTGTTGGTGCTCAGATGTATGGTCCTCATCCCCAACCTCCACCCCCTGAATGGAGTTTGGAAGACTTCTTGAAGCACCACCCCTCCAAGTTTAATGGCAAGACGAGTCTTGACCAGGCGGACCAATGGATGAAGGATATGGAGCGCATCTTTGATGCCAAGAGGTGCCCCAGTGAGAGCAGGCTTGCTTTCACTGTCTACATGCTCACAGGAGAGGTTGAGCATTGGTGGGCCAGCATGAGGCTAGTGATGGAAGAGAAGCATGAGGATGCCCCATGGGAGGCCTTCAAGAGGAGGTTCCTATCTGAGTATTTCCTTGATAGCGTGAGGTACGCTAAGGAGGTAGAGTTCCTCCAACTGACACAGGGGAACAAGTTTGTGGTTGAGTACACCAAGAGGTTCAAACATCTAGGGCGTTTCTACACCATGTCGCTCAATGAGGAGTGGCGTTGCAGAAAGTTTGAGAATGGTCTCAGAGGAGACATCCGCTTGATGGTGGCCCCGCTATCCATCAAGGACTTTGCGGCTTTGGTGGAAAAGGCCAAGGTCATGGAGCGTATGAAGGTAGAGGTGGAAGCCCAGCAGCAGCCACAACAGAGAGTTAACGGACCATCTGGGTCCATGCCATGAGTTGAAGAGAAGAAGAAGCCTTATGCTAGGCCTCATCCACAGCCACAAGGGTCTAGAGGCTTTTCTTCCCCACCCAACAGGATTCAGTGCCACCACTACGGAGGACCGCACGTGAAGAGTTTTTGCCCGCAGCTATGGGTTTTCGCAGGTGCAACCATTGTGGCAGGGAGGGCCACTTTGGCAGGGATTGTCCTACTCTGAGGAGGACAGTGGCACGACCTTCACCACAGACTCCGAGCCAGACTTCTGGTAAGACTCACCAGAGGATGGGAGGCAGTAGGCCTCAAGCTACAAGCAGGGGTTTTGCGATGACCGGGTCAGAGGCAACAGGCGCAGGTAACCTAGTCGTTGGTTGTTGTGTGATTTCTGGCAAAGCTTGTTGTGTTCTTTTTGATTTTGGAGCAACACACTCGTTTGTGTCAGAGTCTTGTATGCGGGAGTTGGGTCTGCTGGTATGTGAGCTACCGTTTGACCTCGTGGTATCTACCCCGGCATCTGGGTTGGTTAGGACTTCTTTTGTGTGTGTTAGATGTCCAGTTGAGGTAGAGGGACGCGTATACAAAGTCAATCTCATATGCCTCCCTCTGCAAGGGCTAGATGTGATCTTGGGAATGGATTGGCTCTCTGCCAATCATGTTCTCATAGACTGTCGGGAGAAGAAGCTGTTGTTTTCCAACTCAGAGGAGCCTGGGTTGTTGTCTTCTCATGGGGTTATGAAGGAAATCCAGGACGATGCACAGTGCTATATGGTCTTTGCGAGGATGGATGTTGAGAAGGAGGAAAGGATAACGGTGATACCAATGGTCAGGGAATTTGAGGATGTGTTCCCTGAAGAGGTACCAGGTTTGCCCCTGATGAGAGAAGTTGAGTTCTCCATAGACTTGGTACCGGGAGTTGGCCCTGTGTCGATAGCTCCTTACCGCATGGCCCCAGCGGAGTTGGTGGAGTTAAAGAAACAGATAGAGGGATTGCTTGAGAAATAGTTTATACGGCCGAGTGCTTCGCCGTGGGGAGCGCCTGTCTTGTTGGTAAAGAAGAAGGATGGCGGCTCGAGGTTGTGTGTGGATTATAGGCAACTAAACAAGCTGACTATCAAAAACAAGTACCCTTTGCCAAGAATAGATGATTTGATGGATGAACTACATGGGGCATCAGTGTTCTCCAAGATTGATCTCCGGTCAGGTTATCATCAAATTCTGGTGAAGGCAGAAGATGTAGAGAAGACTGCTTTCAGATCCAGATACGGGCATTACGAGTATGTCGTCATGCCATTCGGTGTGACTAATGCTCCGGCTTTGTTCATGGATTACATGAACCGGATCTTCCGCCCGTTTCTAGATAAGTTTGTCGTGGTCTTCATAGACGACATTCTCATCTACTCTAGGACGCGTGAGGAACATGCAGAGCATCTGAGGATAGTGCTTGGTATCTTGAGGGAGAGGCAGTTGTTTGCCAAGTTGTCAAAGTGTGACTTTTGGATGAGAGATGTGCAGTTCTTGGGGCACGTGATATCAGCTCAAGCCATAGCTGTGGATCCAGCTAAGGTGGAAGCCGCGATACAGTGGGAGTGTCCCAAGTCAGTGACGGAGATTCGGAGTTTCGTGGGTTTAGCTGGCTATTACTGGAGGTTTATAGAGGGGTTCTCCAAGATAGTGGCGCCCCTGACATAGCTAACCAGGAAGGACCAACCGTTTGCATGGACTGATAGGTGTGAGGAGAGCTTCAGGGAGCTTAAGCAGAGGCTGACGAGTGCTCCAGTGTTGGTAATCCCAGATGTGAGTAAACCCTTTGAGGTTTACTGTGATGCCTCTCATCAGGGCCTGGGGTGTGTCTTGATGCAAGAGAGGAAGGTGGTGGCCTATGCTTCGAGGCAGTTGAAAGTTCATGAGAAGAACTATCCTATTCATGATCTCGAGTTAGCAGCGATGGTTTTTGCTTTGAAAATTTGGAGGCACTACTTGTATGGTGCACAGTTCCGCGTGTTTAATGACCACAAGAGCTTGAAGTACCTTTTTGATCAAAAAGAGTTGAACATGAGGCAGAGGTGGTGGATAGTGTTTTTGAAGGACTACGACTTTGAGCTTCTCTATCACCTAGGGAAGGCGAATGTGGTAGCGGACACACTGAGTAGGAAGACCGTGCATGTGGCACACCTGATGATAAAAGAGATGGAGTTGCTTAAGAGCTTCAGAGACATGAAGCTACAATTTGAGTTGGAGCCGGAATTCATTAGGTGTAGCACCTTGGTTATATCTACTGATTTCCTGAGCTTGATTAAGGAGAAGCAAGCCCAAGATGCTAGTTTGCAGAGGGTAAAAGAGCTACTTGGGTCGGATCAGGCCAAGGAGTTTGCCTTGGGTAGTGATGGTGTGTTGAGGTTCAGAGGCAGGGTCTGTGTACCAGATGATGTTGAGTTGAGGAAGTTGGTACTTGAGGAGGGACACAAGAGTCGTCTTAGTCTGCACCCTGGCATGACTAAGATGTACCAAGACCTCAAGGAGAACTTTTGGTGGCAAGGCATGAAAAAGGAAGTTGCTTAGTTCGTATCCGCTTGTTTGACTTGTCAAAAGGCGAAAGTGGAGCATCAGAAACCTGGTGGAACGCTCCAGCCCTTGGATATTCCGGTGTGGAAGTGGGATAGCATAGCTATGGATTTTGTTACCCATTTGCCTCGCACGGTGAGGGGGCACGATGCTATATGGGTGGTGGTGGATCGGTTGACGAAGAATGCTCACTTTTTGGCGATGAATCTCAGAATGTCTATGGCCAAGTTGGCCCAGCTCTACATCCGAGAGATAGTGAGACTTCATGGGGTGCCCAGTAGCATAGTGTCTAACAGAGACCCCCGATTCACTTCGAGGTTCTGATAGACGCCGCAGGAGGCTATGGGTAGCAGGTTGAGGATGAGTTCTTCCTATCATCCTCAGACGAATGACCAGTCAGAGATGGTGATTCAGTCCTTGGAGGACTTGTTGAGGACATGTATCTTGGACCACCTTGGCAGTTGGGATGAGGTGTTACCGCTGGTGGAGTTCACCTACAACAACAGTTACCAGGCTAGTATAGGGATGGCGCCTTATGAGGCTTTGTATGGGAGGAGGTGTAGGACTCCCTTATGTTGGTACCAGGATGGTGAGTCAGTTTTGGTAGGACCTGAGTTGCTGCAACAAACCACATAGAAGGTGCAGTTGGTGAGGGATAGGTTGCAAGCATCTCAAAGTCGGCAGAAAGCATATGCAGACCGGAGGAGGAGGCCCTTAGAGTTTAAGGCTGGGGAGCATGTGTTCTTGAGGGTGACCCGAACCACTGGCGTGGGGAGGGCTATCCGCTCAAGAAATTTGTCTCCTAAGTTCTTGGGTTCGTATCAGATCTTGAGGAGGATAGGGCCCGTGGCTTATGAGATTGCATTGCCACCCCAATTGGCTAAGTCTTCCATGTCTCACAGCTACGGAAGTATGTTTTTGACCCGTCACATGTTTTGGAGGTGGAGGATGTGCAAGTCAGGGAGGATCTCTGGGTAGTAGTATAGTCGTGGCTATAGAGGACCGCCAAGTGAGGGAGCGCAAGGGAAGAGCCACTAGTCTTGTAAAGGTAATCTGAGACCGGAGGACAAGTGATTCCACCTAGGAGCTAGAGGAGGACATGAGGAGTTCCTATCCACATCTTTTCTGGTAAGTCTAATTTTTCGAGGACGAAAAATTTTTGTTGTTGGGGAGATATTGTAAGCCCTCTTTTTCTCCTTTTCAGCTGAGTTTTTGGGCCTAGCCATTTGTAGGCCTAAGGCCGACCCAATAAGGGGACCCAATACCCTTGCCAGCCCCTAACCCCTTCATTCTGTTCCATTTTCAGAAACCAGCTTTTGTTCCCTCCCTTCATCTCAAGCAAGGTGCTCTACTAGGGCACACCATCCTTACGTCTCCAAGTTAGCAAAACCCATTCTATTTCCAACTCTCTAATATAGTTCTTGGAGCCGTGGTACTTTCTGTTGCGGGTCTGTGTCGTGTTGTTAGCATCTAAGCAAGGTAAGGGAAGCTAGTTTTCTTCGTCTTTCGTTGTAGGTGCTTGTTTTCCCTTCTGTTGTTGCATAAAATGAGTTGGAAAATGTTTTGTGCTTGTGTGAAATCAAAAGTATGATGTTTGGTTTGTTTGTTCTGGGTTGCATGCACGGAACAGTAGGGGAGAACTGGTATTCTCGCCCAGGCGAGCTCGTCTCACCTAGGCGAGAATAGCAGAAGCTCGCCCAAGATTCTGCCTCGAGCGCTCGCCTAGGCGGCCAGTCACGTTTTGAGCGACGCGCTGTCTCGCTCTCCCGAGAAGGCCTCGCCTGAGCGAGAGCTCGTGAATTTTCCCAAGGGCCACTGTTGCATGTCTCGCCTAGGCGAGGGCCCACGATTTTGAGCGAGGCAAGCACCTCACTTGAGCGAGGTCCCTAGCTAGGGCGAGGTTAGTGCAGTGGTGAGTGCGGGCACTGTCTTCTTGACTGTTTTGGTGATTTGATGCATGTATTGTCTAGATTAATCTTCCTAAATATGATGTACGTGAATATGATTGGGTGTTTGGATTTATGAATGAAATTGGCATGTTTGGTATGAAGTTGATCATGGATTTGTGGCTTTGTGATGTCTTAACATGAGAATTGGATGAAGGAAATGAGAGAAGTGGAATGGTATGAGAAAAATGATTCTGATTGTGTGATAGGCGTAATTCCATGAGTCTCGTGGGGAGATCTCATGGTGGTGAGTAGTGTATATGTTAAGATAAGGATTCAAGTAAGGATCGCATCCCGAAACTCTAAAGGATCAGTGAGTCTCAAGTAGGGCAAACCGACCCAAGTGGTGAGAGTAGCGAGAGGCCCTAGTCTTTGGCAGGATAATGGCCTTAGACGCTTAAAGGCTAACCTTGTGTGTGGTAGGGTGAAACCCATTGGCAATGGCTCTGCAGAGCAGTAGAGGCCACCCCAAGTACAAGCGTCCAGTGAATCTGATCCTAGTATATGTATCCGGATAATTGAGTCATAGAGTCTTGCTTATTTGTTATGATGTGATTCTCGTGCCTACTGTGTTGTATGTTTGGACTGTTTCTAAATATTTCACTGCAATAACATGCATAATTTAATTCACTCTAGCTTACCCTGCTATTTCTTTTGTGTGTGTGTGTCCTCGTTCTGATTTCCCTTTTTGCGATGATCACCATTGGTGGGAGCAGATGGAAATACTTCTGGAGGTGGGCCTGATGGTGGTAGCGGTGCAGCCTAGTGGGCTTGTTGATGTGGCCCTCGAAGGACGATTCTCTGGCCCTAGTGTCTTTGTAACCCCTTGCTCTAGGAGCTTTTATTTTGCATAACTATGAATCTGGTTGTTTCTATTTTGGCTATGGCATGGTTGTATGCCTAGAACCCCTTTTCAAGTACTCCTTTGGATGACTGTAAAAGTGAATTCTTTGTTTATGGTTTTCATCAGTTTGCCTTACTCTTTATTATCATGATCATGTGATATCTTAAGAAGTAGTCAATTCTATTTAAATGGGATGTCACAACACTCTAATCCACTTGAATTGATCCTATCTCTCTCCCTCCCATCAACGATGAGGGAGAGAGAGGGAAGGAAGAGGGAAATACCTTTATTTTTCAATCATGTTTGTTATGCAATGGTTTGAGGGTGATATCAAGATTACAATTATGTACGCAATTTATTTTTTAGCATAACTATGAAAACGGTATAAAAATAACGAAAATTTGAAAATTGTTATCAGATAATGTTTAAAAAGTAATTTTGAATTATAAATTTTTTTATTACATTATCTTTTAAATATTTTTTTATTAAAATATGTTACTTTCATTTATACATTTTCATATTTTTTCTACGATAAATCAAACTTATATAATAATAATTTTTAATTATTTTTAAAATAAAATACAATTTGGTAATCTTGTTTTTCTTTGATTTAAATATAATTTTTAATCTGTCACATTATTCAAATCACTCACAAAATTTAATAAACTATACTCTTAATCCAGCCACTTACACTTTTAATCCACTTAAAGCGAACAACACAAACTTCACACTGTAATCCACTTGATGTCATCCTCTCCCTTTCCATCCGATCAACCCTGAGGGAGAGAGAGGGGAAGGAAGAGGAAAAATCTTCTTTTTTTAAATCATCTCTGTTATGTCTTGTTTTGAGGGTGACATCAAGATTAGAATTATGTCCGCAATTTATTTTTCAGCTTAATTATGAAAATGATTTAAAATATGAATTTTCAAATTATTTTTTCAAAAATAATTAATAACGAACATTTGAAAATTGTTGTAAAATAAGGTTTAAAAAGTAATTTTTAATTATTAAATTTTTTATTAAATTATCTTTTAAATATTTCTTTTATTAAAATATGTTACTTTCATTTATACATTTTTTTAATTTTTTCTACGATAAATCAAACTTATATAATGATAATTTTTAATTATTTTTAAAATAAAGTACAATTTGGTAATCTTTTTTTTTTTATGATTTAAATATAATTTTTAATCTATCATATCCATCAAATCACTCATAAACTTCAACAAACATTACTCTAAATCCACCCACTTTCACCGTTAATCCCCTTAAAGTGAATAAGATAAGTTTCACACTCTAATCCACTTGAATTCATCATATCTCTCTCCAATCAACGATGAGGAAGAGATATGGGAAGGAAAAGGGAAATTCCTCTATTTTTCAATCATATCTGTTATGCAATGGTTTGAGGGTGATATCAAGATTACAATTATGTCCGCAATTTATTTTTCAACTTAATTATGAAAATGATGTAAAAATATGACTTTTCAAATCACTTACAAAAATAATTAATAACGAAAATTTCAAAATTGTTATAAAATAAGGTTTAGAAAGTAATTTTTAACTATAAATTTTTTATTACATTATCTTTTAAATATTTTTTTCTTAAAATATGTTACTTTGCTTTATACATTTTCGTATTTTTTTCTACGATAAATCAAACATATATAATGATAATTTTTAATTATTTTTAAAATAAAGTACAATTTGGTAATTTTGTTTTTTTATGATTTAAATATAATTTTTAATCTATCACATCCATCAAATCACTCACAAACTTCAACAAACTTTACTCTAAATCCACCCACTTTCACCTTTAATCCACTTAAAGTGAACAACACAAACTGCACACTGTAATCCACTTGAATTGATAATCTCACTCACCCTCCAATGAACCTTGACGGAGAGAGAGGGGAAGGAAGATGGAAATTCCTCTTTTTTTCAATCATCTCTGTTATGCAATGGTTTGAGGGTGATATCAAGATTACAATTATGTCCCCATTTATTTTTCAACATAATTATGAAAATGATGAAAAAATATGGCTTTTGAAATTACTTTTACAAAAATAATTAATTATGAAAATTTTAAAATTGTGCTAAAATAAGGTTTAAAAAGTAATTATTAAATTCAAAACTTTTTATTACATTATTTTATTAATATTTTTTTAATGAAATATGTCATTTGCATTTATACATATTAATATTTTTTCTACACCAAACCAAACTTATATAATGGTAATTTTTAATTATATTTAAAATAAAAGACAATTTGATAATCTTATTTTCTCTTGGTTTAAATATAATTTTTTATCTATAACATCCATCAAATCACTTACAATCTTCAACAAAATTTACTCTAAAGTCACTCAGTTTCACCTTTAATCCCCTTAAAGTGAACAAGACAAGCTTCATACTCTAATTCACTTGAATTCATCTTCTCCCTCTCCCTCCAATCACCGTTGACGGAGAGAGGGGAAGGGAGATGAAAATTCCTCTATTTTTTAATCATCTATATTATGCAATGGTTTGAGGGTGATATCAAGATTACAATTATGTCCGCAATTTTCAATTTAATTATAAAAATGATGTAAAAATATGGCTTTTGAAATTATTTTTACAAAAATAAATAATAACGAAAATTTGAAAAATGTTCTAAAATAAGGTTTAAAAAGTAATTATTAATTATAAATTTCTTTATTACATTATGTTATAAATACTTTTTTAATGAAATATGTTATTTTCATTTACACATATTAATATTTTTTCTACAACAAATCAAACTTATATAATGATAATTTTTAACCATATTTAAGATAAAGGACAATTTGGTAATCTTGTTTTTTCTTGATTCAAATATAATTTTTAATCTACCATATCTATCAAATCACTCACAAACTTAAAAAAACATTACTCTAAATTCACTCACTTTTACATTAGATCTCCTGAAACTGAACAAGACAAGCTTCACTCTCTAATCCACTTGAAGTCATCTGAATTCTCTCCCTCCAATCAACATTAAGGGAAAGAGAGGGGAATGAAGAGGGAAATTCCTCTATTTTTCAATCATTTCTGTTATGCAATGGTTTGAGGGTGATATCAAGATTACAATTAAGTCCGCAATTTATTTTCAGCTTAATTATGAAAATGATGTAAAAATATGGCTTTTAAAATTATTTTTACAAAAATAATTATTAATGAAAATTTTAAAATTGTTATAAAATAATGTTTAAAAAGTAATTGTTAATTATATTACATTGTTTAATAAATATTTTTTTATTCAAATATGTTATTTTCATTTATACATATTAATATTTTTTCTACAACAAATCAAACATATATAATGATAATTTTTAATCATATTTAAAATAAAGAACAATTTGGTAATCTTGTTTTTTCTTGATTTAAATATAATATTTAATATATCACATCCATCAAATCACTCACAAACTTGAACAAAATTTACTCTAAATCCACTCACTTTCACCTTTAATCCCCTTAAAGTGAACAAGACATGCTTCACACTATAATCCACTTGATGTCCTCCTCTCCCTCTCTCTCGAATCAACCTTAAGGGAGAGAGAGGGGAAGGAAGGGAAAAATTTCTCTCTTTTCAATCATCTCTGTTATGCCATGGTTTAAGGGTGATATCAAGATTACAATTATCTCTGCAATTTATTTTTCAACTTAATGATGAAAATCATTTAAAAATATTGATTTTAAAATTATTTTTACAAAAATAATTAATAATGGAAATTTGAAAATTTTTCTAAAATAAGGTTTAAAAAGTAATTATTAGATATAAAATTTTTTATTGGATAATTTTTTTAATATTTTTTTAATAAAATATGTTATTTTCATTTATACATATCAATATTTTTTCTACAACATCGAACTTATATAATGATAATTTTAATCTTATTTATAATAAAGGAAAATTTGGTAATCTTGTTTTTTCTTGATTTAAATATAATTTTTAATCTATCACATCCATCAAATCACTCACAAAATTCAACAAACTTTACTCTGAATCCACTCACTTTCAACCTTAATCTTCTTATAGTGAACAAGACAAGCTTCACACTCTAATCCACTTGAATTCATCATCTCCCTCTCCCTCCAATCAACGTTGAGGGAGAGAGGGGAAGCAAGAGGGAAATTCCTGTATTTTTTAATCATTTATGTTATGCAATGGTTTGAAGGTGATATCAAGACTACAGTTATGTCCGCAATTTATTTTTTAACATAATTATGAAATTTGTAAGACCCGGGAAAATTAAATAGTGATTTAATTAATTATTTAAAAAGGACGAGTAATGGAAATATTGCAGGGAGGAATTGGAGAGGAAGAACGGTGTAACGGGTGCAAATCAAGAGAAGAGAGGGTTTTGCTTCAAAGGACACTCACCAATTCGGGTTGAAGCGAGGATAAGAGGTTAGGGGAGTTGTTTATTGTGTTTTAATTCGTGATCGATCGAATATGTATTGTCTTGTATAACTGCATGAATTTCTTCTCTTTTGACGCTGTTGTTTTGGAGATTCTAGGTTCTCGCCCAGAAACCGCCTGCCGGGCATGAAGGTGCCGCCAGGCGGCACATCAGTAATAGCCATTCTGGGTTTTGTAACATGAGCTGCCTGACGGTGAGCATGAACCGCCAGGCGATGTGTGGTACTGTCGTTGTTTTTATTGTGTTTTGTTGAATTGTGACCTGTGTGAATTTCAATTGGATATTTCTTGTCTGTGTAATTGGATAATCTTGCGATATTTCATGTGTTTTGAGGTTTTGGACATATTAAGAATCTGATTGGAGACATGAGAGATTCGTACGGGAGTCAAGGGATGGTATGAGTGGTAGGCTAAATAGGATTGCTATGCGATTGGAAGAAGTAAGATAGGTAATTGAATAATATAATGGTGTGATGGTTTGTCAATTCATGCTGAGTGAATTGAGCCTGAGATTGAGAATTGGTTAGAACTTTGAGGGGTTGGGGTATTCGCGGGTGCAGGAAAAGCTGAGATTCTATCATGGTACTGGAATGCCGCCTAGCGGCGTTACCCTTGCCGCCAGGCGATAGTGGGACACAGACCCGTTTTTGTGCAGAGATGGGGTGACGCGAGGAGAGGCAAAAATCCGTGTGTGGGCTGTTGAGAAATTTTAATTAAGGAAGAATTCGTGGTGATTAATAGAATAAGAGAAAAAGGAGGGGAGTATATTGTAAGGTATTGATGAATAGTAGGTAATGGGAAGTTTAATGAAGATGAATAATTGGAGATAAAAATATGGTAGAAGGAGAGTGTAGCTGCTATTAAATGGTGAGTATAAGATTTCGTGGTTTGGGTAAACCAAT
>Ga0214542_1010940_pt1 | contig 12824 bp, 4 predicted proteins | sample CNSS1metaG_FD_160096 | JGI IMG/M metagenome (GOLD analysis project Ga0214542, IMG submission 160096) | Root nodule microbial communities from cowpea collected in UCLA plant growth center, Los Angeles, California, USA - CNSS1 | ecosystem: Host-associated > Plants > Roots > Nodule | place: USA...
ATTTGTGTATATAAGTTTAATCTAATAGGTTAAAACTTCACACTTTCTTTGGCGCCTTTTTCTTTTTCTTCTTTCTTTGTTTCTTTTACACACCCTCAGAATTTAATATAATTTAGAGAGTTAAGGATATATGTATTAAGTGTTCTTTTTAATATGTAATAGTAAAATACATTACCAAACGATAAAAATATATTGCTTATGAGTTGAGAAAATGACAAAATCTGAAATTATTTCAAGGAATAATCAAAAGAATTAACTTAATAGCACAGACGAAATATGAGATAAATATATTTTGTTGGATTAAACTATAAAATTTAGTCTCACAAAGGTAGAAAGGGTAATACAAATGAAAATGTATGTGGATTGTTATAGTATGGTCTATTTGGATACATAGGAATAACATCATATTTAGAAGTAAGGTAAAAGATGTTGAGGAGATCTTTAATCTAGCTCAAGTTCAGATATAGACTTGAATTACTAATAAAGTTCCTAAGACAAGCTTCTTTTACTCGGATTGGTGTTTATGTCATTACATGCATAAAATTTGTAGGTCTTTAATTAATCTAGTGGGTCTAAGTATACATAAATATGAAAGCATTATGGATGTTTGATCTAGCTGGAGCGCATGCAATGCGAAAGAAAAATAAATAATCATACACTGTGTATAATACTTGGATGGAGAGTAGGGTAGGGTGAAAAGTAGTGACCACAATACAAAATCTTACGATTCTTTTCATTAGTCTAGGGAATTTAAAATATCTTGTCTATGTACTAACCATTCTAGATTCCTAGTCCACATTTGTCTTTTGGTGTTGCAGAAGCTCCTTTTCTTACAATCATAGCTTTGGAAACTTCTTGTGACATCCCCAAAGGCATGCTGAATGGCACTATAAGGAAAATAAAAAGAATCCCACATCAAGGAAAGACATGGAACCTCACATCTTTTTCTATAATATGGAGAAACTAGGTCATTTTGGTAGCTAAAATTTAGCTAGCTAATTTTTAGTGACCATTTCCTTTGGTAGCCAAAATCATAGTAGCTAATTTTAAAGACCAATTTAGTGACCAATTATAATTTTTTGTTCATAATAGTGATTATTTTAGTAACCAATAATTTTTTACTTTGCGAACTAGTATCAAAATTGATCACTATAGTAACTAACAACTTTTTGTCACTAAAATTGGTTACTAAAAAAGTATTTTCTTGTAGTGTTTGGTTGTTTTAACCTTTTACAAAATACAATATCATCTGATTTAAATTAAATATATATCTATATATATATATATATATATATATATATATATATATATATATATATATAATATGGATGATAGCTCAACTAAAACTCAAATGAGAATGAGTTAAAAGAACCACTCTAAAAACACAATTATATGCAACCAAGAGCTAAACCCAATACCCTACATTAACCTATTACAAGATAAAAAGAATACCCATTCATGAGATATGTACATTGAGACGGGTTAGTGTTTTCTATGCTACACCTTAACAAATTTGTTTTGTATCGTGTGGTAGTTTCAGACATGAAAGATCAATGACGATTACTTTGTCATTGTCCACTATGAATGCTCTCTTATCCATCGTCTCTGCAAAAGTGAAGAAGGAAACTCCCTTGTTAATAACACTCCTCCTGCATGCTTCATACCTGCAAAAAGAAATGAAGAATTGCTCTTTCCAACTCTAACCATCTCTATGAAAAAATCGTCCAGATGTATTTTTAGTAAGATTAACATGACATAAAATCTCCACAAAGGAAGACATTTTTCACATCCATAATGTTATTTCATTCAAAATGAACGGGTAGGGCAAGAACAAATCAAACTATATTCATCTTTTGTAAATAAAAAAAAGTTTATCATAATCAACATAAGTCTGAGAATATCCATTTTTAACCAATGTATCTTTATACTTGTCTATTGATTCATCTGCCTTTCGTTTCATTATAAATATTCATATGCACCCTACTGTCTTCCTGTCTCTTGTTTGTCAACAATCTACCACGCTGAGTAATATATCCATATTTTTCTTGTACAAAGTGTGATTGCTTATGCAAAAAAATACGAAGCTGATGTGCAGTTTGAAATCATGGCATTTATTCGAGAATATAATAACGACGCACCAACCAATATGATTTGGGAGTTCATGGAAAAAGAACTAAACGATTCCTTGAATATAGAGTGATCCTGTAAATTTCATATACTTTTTTTTTTCGTTTAATTTCTATTGTATTTTTTGTTCAGTTTCAAGATATGTTCATCATGTTCCTCTGATTTCTGAAATTTCATCCAGCTATCATAAAAAGTTACAGATTCATAGTCTTTCTCTTTCTCTCGTTTTCTTGAATGAAATTATGAAGAATAAAAAACGACAAATTCATAGTGAGACATTTTTTAAGGTGGTCCTCCGCTTAGCCGTGATGCATGCAAAAACGTTAATTGGGATTCATAAAAGTATGTCAGAGCAGCATCATCATCGGTGGATTCCTTCTACTGTGTCAGATCAAATACATGCATTGCTAAAACTTAATCGAGAAAAAAAAAATCGACGAAAAGTTTGGGCAGTGTAATTCAATTCCTTCTGACAGATGCTTTTGGCTTTTTATTTTCAGAAATTTTCTCTTAAAGCAGTAATATCGCAATTTACCATAGTCTTGTGTTTTGTAACTTACTTCACCATCTCAATGCTACATTAATGTTTTCATGTTAATCTATTTAACATTTTAAACCACTTGCATGTTGAAATGAAACTTTGATTACCAAAGTAAATGGATATTTGAATACATTAATGCGTTCATGTTATTCTGTTTCACACTTTAAACTACTTGCATGTTCAAATAGAACTTTTCCTGAGTAAAGTAAATGCATGTTTGAATACACGTTGCATCATCCACGAAGCATAAATTCAGTAACTTTTATGAGTCAAAGACAGTTTTCCTTTTCTTTTCCCAACCATGCATTACTTTTCTCTGTCTTAGATGAATGATGTTTCAAAGTTCAATGTTTACGATGGTCAAAATATGATTTTGCTCACAATCTTAATTTTTTCTATCTGTGTAATGAAATGTAGTCTATTTAGCTTAAAGTATAAACCTAATTATAAAAGAGATTAGTTAGAGACATATTTTCCATACTATTCTATATATTTTCAAACCAACCGTTGAAGAACCATCATTCAATTGAAAGAAACCAGTGATTTGGGTATAATATTAATAAAATGCTGCGACGATAAATTATGGAAGTAACGTTTAATTTAATTGAGAAAGAGTCTAATACCCAACAATCTTTGTTTATTATCAATATTAGTTAATTATTAATGTATTAAATCATGTCAAGCTATTTACACCATAATAGCATATTTTCAATCAGTTTTTACCATATTAAAAGACTACTAGTATTTTTTCTAACCATGTTAATTTGTTTAGATGAATTAATTTTTCCTAGTTTTAGTGCAAGGTCTTTTTTTAGTGTGTTTTAGTATTTGTTTTTCCTACGTTCTAGATGTGTAGTTTATTTAACCGCATATTATATTACATGAACGTGTTTTTATCTAAACAAAAATATATTATTATAGAAATATTTGGAATACATATAACTAATTATAAATTATATAACTAATTATGATTATATAAAAATATATTAGAATTTATTTCAAAACAATATAAAATATCGACCATTGAATTGAAACTATCAATGACAAAATCATATTAAGTTTTACAATATGATCGGAGAGTACTGAATCATAATAATGAATCGGTATGGTATATAGAGATCTAAAGAAATTAACCGGGGGAATTATGAAGGGTGGTTTGATAAAGGTATATATTGGCAAATAAGTGATGGAAACAAATTCAGATTTTAGAAGGATAGGTGGAACGGAGATATCCTACCTAAAGAAAAAATCCTTAGGTTATACAAAAACTTTTAGCCAAAGTATTAGATAATAATAAAAAATGTTAGGGATGATTTTCGATTGATTCCTATGTGACACTACAAGAAAATTCTCAATTAAAAATTAATTTTAGAAAAAAAAAATTAATAACTATAGTGGCTAATTTAAATAGCAATTTACAAAATTAAAAATCATTGGTTATTAAAATAGTCACTATTATAAATAAAATATTATAATTGGTCACTAATTAATTAGAGACCAATTAGAAACTAAGTCATTTTGGTAGTCAAGACCTAGGTAGTTAATTTCAAGTGACTAATTTTCTTTGCTAGCTAAAACTATGGTAGTTCATTTTAAAAACTAATTTAGTGACCAATTATACTTTTTCATCCATAATAGTGACTGTTTTAGTAACCAATAATATTTAATTTTGTAAATTTATGTTTAAATTGGTCACTATAGCTAGTAATAATTATTGACTAGTAAATTGGTTACTATTTAGAAGTTTTTTTGCAATGACCATATATATAGATAGAATTTCATTTTGAACCCATTGTAAACAGACAAATTTGCATTCATGTCCCCACACCATCACATAATATAAGAGTCTACTAATAAAAGGGATAAGAAACAAGTCTGCCATCAACCTGAATAGAAGAGCCTAATATTTGTTAAAGGCACAAAGATTGTAAACACATGTTGGACACAAACACCAATCAAAGTATGAAAAAATGCTTTCGAATTTTTATATATTATCCAAGATTATGATTTAAGTTAGGCTCGAGTGAACACTTCGTTAACATGGACCCTTCCGTACTTAGTACATTGAATTATATGCATGTTTTAGTTAATTTGAGAGTGTAGTTTGGTCTTATTTTTATGATTTGTTGTTCTTGCAGCCTATTCTTTACCGCTACTTGCATTAACGAGAGTTGATAATCATTTTAATTAATTCAATATGTTTTTTAATATTATCATGTATTACATTGTTAGATGCATTATTATTCAAGGTTACATTTATGATTTCATATATTGGTTAGATTTCATGATTAATTAGCTTTAATCAGGTAGGATTTAATAATTAATTGAATCCATTTTATGTTACTAATGATTATTTGTAATTTTGAGAATCTTATAAGAATAAATACTAATGTAATGAAAAGTTCATAAGTATATTTTACAAAATTAGAAGTACAAATCATTTGTCATCGAACTAAAATGATTATGAAATTCTACATAGTTAGATTTAATTAATCATGATATCAATGTAATTTGTGAATCTAAATACATCAAACATAGTAGATCAATAAACATAATGCATATAGCCATTAATGAAATAAACATAATGCATACTAGATTAACAAAACTTCAAATAATGAAATATTACACCTCTCAAATCCATTCATGTATGAATGCCCTTTAATGCTCTAATATCACAATACAATTAACTCAATTCACACTTAACAAGGTGATAGTCTTTAATATTTAAGTTAATGTTAGAATGTAATTTTTGACACCAATTTTATTTAAACATCATCTAAGAACACATCCTTCTCAAGATTTGATCTGAAATCTGATGCAACACGGTTGTTCTTTCTAGTTTTAAACAATTATAGTTTTTTCAAAGAATCAACGTTAACAACAAAGGCAAATGATTTCAGTTTGCGATGATGAATTAGAGTGAGTGAATGGTGTAGCATATATGTATAAATTGAAGAATCTTCTATTGTTCATATTGAATTTAAACCTAATTTTCTTCTTCACTTGATTTCGATTTTAGGACTGTTAAGTGATTCATGGTTTTTGGATACAGATGGCAGCCATACAATGTTCGTTACAGACTTCTAACATTTTATACATAAAAGACAAAGTGGACAGTGAAATACAACACCACCTGCAAATCACTTTTTTTTATCAACAAAAAATAAATAAATTATAGGAGAACACTTAAGGGGTGTTCTAATCCTTTTACAAAAAATACACAATTACTTGAGAGAGATAGAGAAACATGACAACATGGTCATACAAAATAAGATAGTCACCAAAACAAAAATAAGCTATTATAACAAAGGACAAACCTCTTCTTCAAGCCCACAAAACATTATCAGTTCAGAGGCATAATTATAACCCTGGCAAATGATAGGCAGTGACTATCTAAGAAAATTAACCACCTAACTAGCAAAACCTTTTAGGAAGGTTGGTGTTTGCAGCATCATTGCTTGCAATTGAGGTGTCTCTTCTGCCTATTAGCACTGAGTACCTTAGGTGTGGACTTCCCAAGATGGCAACATAATCACGAGCAATTATAGGTAAGATATCAGCACAAAACGATATGGCCTTTGCAAGCTTTGTCAACCATTGCCATCTCATTGACCACATTAAACCCTTTTATGGAGTTGCAAGTTGTATGTTCAGGCTATCTTGACCAAATATTTTAACCCTGCACAAGCTTAAAAACAAAGGAAAAAAGGAAGGCTTGCAGCCTTGTTAAGAATATTGGATCTCCTATGCAATCTCCAATAATCCTAAAACCTATTATTATTCAAACAACTTTGCACCACACCCTTACCTAGCTCGGTTTTTTCCTCTATCAACTTACCTTCTATACATCTGATTATTGGACTAAGGATTTTATGCATATTGTGGGGTTCATGCACCAATTTGGGTACATAAAATTTGCCTTTAGATATTTATTTGTAATCCACGTCCATACCTTTAATTGTGCCGTATAAAATATCTCTTCTACATCCACTCTCTTATTCTTGAAGATGACACTATTCCTATGACTCCATATAGTCCAAATGATTGCTATCAACATACACCTCCATATTGAATTTAAAGGAAATTAACTTAAAATATATACCAACTATTAAAAGATAATAAACATCTTCCATAGGATTGGTAGAAAAATGAGGAAGAGTACACCAAAATAATAACAATGAAGGCTAAGGATTTGTTTTTATCGACAAAAACAAATCAAATTAATGAAATAATTGAGTTACCTCAATTCATATACACAACATAAAAAGAAAACAAAAAATATTAACATTTTATGATTTTTTTTCATATTAAACCTATTGTACATAAACATTACATGCCGATACATACAAAACAATTTCAAACCATACTACAGAAAAAATGAATTGAACATCCAAAATCTCAAATATTTTTTATCCAAGACTGACAGTGATTTCTTTCATGTATCAAACCTGTAGATACTTTATTCATACATGTTTTCTGGATCTACTAGTTAAAAGCCATGCTCCAACACCTCCTGGAAGCTACAACATACATATTATACAACATGCAACCAAACTGCAAACAAATCCATAATATCTCCATTTGAATTGAACCTAGACATATTAATTGTTTTGTATTTTTCTTCTGAAAATGATAAAAGGGACAGGTTATATTAACATTTTTTCTGTCTCCATGCATGAGTTCTGCCATTATGCAGGTGGCTTTAAAAAGCTCTGGCAATGGCTTCCATGCCATGGCTATGGATTTGGCATTTGTGTGCAAAAGTTTTTAAAGGTAGATGATGAATTTCAATTCTTAAAATTTCTCATATGTTTAGGGATTAACGTTGTACCAAACAAACTATACCATAAATATTTTATTTCTGTATATATGTCCATGCATCACTGTATGTATATCTTAAAATTTAGCTAAAACAATATATAACAAAGAGGAAGATAAAAAAGATAAAAGATAAAAATCATATCCAGGTATTTATAAAATCCTGTATACATTTAGACATTTGCAAAATCATATTTATTATTATTGTTCTCATTCGTATTTAAATTTTATACATTTAGACAAATAAATAAATGTAATATAAATTTATAATTTAGTATTGCTGGAAATGGAATCATTTGCTTTGGTTAATGTTAATAATTCTCTGAGAAAATTACAAGTTCTCTTTGAGATTTGTTCAATATAATTACAGTCAATTGGGGAACCCAATGCTTCTTCTATCATCATTATTCATGTTTCATTTGGATGTTAAAAACAACCACACATTAATCTCATATTATTACTAGGATTACATCTTTTTACGGATTTATAATTAAAAGGAACTTTGTTTAACTCCATTTAGGAGTTTAAAATCTTAAAATTCTTTAATATAAATAATCATTATTTAGCATACTTAACTATGTTTGACAAAATAAAGATGAAGAAGAATAACATCAAAAAATTAAAAAATATTTATTTTTATTCATATATTAATTTATACATATATAACAAAATTTGGGAAGGTCGAAACCTATCATGTACAACCAAGATTCTCCATCCCACATCACCATTCTACTTGTGATTAAGAAAATAAATAAATAAATTTATAGCATCAAGTCACTAGCCATTTTTTATTTATTTAGAATTATAAACATAAATATTCTATTATTCAAAATATTTGGATATTACGCATTGATTGGGACTGGAACAGTTCAAGATAAATGTCTTAATCCATTCTATAAAACTAACATGAAGAGTTCAATTTATACAATAATAAACTGATTCATATTTCTTGGATAAAAATGGCGTATTCAAAATTATCATTGTGTTTTCTAAACTTTCAACTTGAAAGTGTTGAAAGTCTGAAATGCACACTAATGAATTTGGCTTCCATTTGTATTCAAGAAGGAAGAATCAATTTCTGCCATTACTGCATAACTTTTGAACCTTGCATGTTTGTTATAGAATGAACGAGGAGGACATTTATCTTGATCTCTTCCACTCACAATCAATACATAACATTCAAATATTTTGGATAACAAAATATTTATGTTTATAATTTTTAAAGAAAAACATAAAATTGCCTAGTGACTAGCTATTAATTTGTTTATTTATTCTTTAATCACATGTAGAATGGATGTGGTATGCACTGGTTTCGATTTTCTGAGTGAGTTTTTCTGTCATGAAATAAAACTGAAACGATTTAACTATACACCAATTTATAGAGACTTCCATATACCTAACTTAATTATCAACTACCACATAATAACTTATAGAATAACTTCATACGATCATTGTATTATTAAATTCATTTCAAACAAAAGGAAGAAACATTTACAAAAGCAAGAGAAGCATAGACTAAAGCAGTGAGAAGTAAATACACATAACTAAGATGGAATTAATAACAAACTTCTAGGATTGAACTTGAACAAAATGTGTATCTGCAAAATCTGTTTTCTTGAGAGGTTTCGCTATGAATAACGATCAAATTCTAAATGTTTTTGATTGTTTTACGTAAAGTTTGCATGTATTTATAGTGCACCCAGGCTCCAACTTGTCTCATAAAGAAGGCTTATCGGCACAATGTTGTATCTGTCATAATGTGATTGTATGATTATATACAGGGTTAAATATGTTTTTGTCCCTTAACTTTCAGTAAATTTTGGATTTAGTTTATTTCAAAACTTTGGACCAAGTTCTTCATTTCTGGATTTAATCATTTTAATCAAATTTTGTTAAGTTTATCTAATATTTAAAACGCAAACACAATCTTAAAATACGTACAAAACATTAAATAAACTTAACAAAATTTAATTAAAAAGACTAAATTCACATATTTCAAAAAATAAAAAACTAAATTAATTTAAAATTTTAAAATAAACTAATTTTAAAATTAACTGAAAATTAAGAAAAAAAAAATTTATTCCTTATATAAAATACTCATTTTTCGAATCAAATTACAACAAACTTTGATTGTAACGCTTCAAAAACATTCAAAATTCGAATCTTGATCCTGGTCCCTCTGATACATCTCAGCACCATTTTCCGTGTTGTGTTGCAGAAGCCTTGGAATGATGAATGTTACCGTTTTGCATGGTTGCCATTTGTACACGAATTCAGATATTTCCATGTATATTGAATGAGCATGAATCAGTTTCTGTCATTTCTGCATATATTTGGACCTTGCATGTCTGTCATTCTTCTTTATCTGTTCAACCATTAAATTGATTCAGTAATAAAATTAAATCTGACATATCTATATGACAGATATTGGATGAATAAATTTTGTTGAGATCACCAATGCTCCATTAATATTTTGCAAGTCAACTTCTTGAGAAGAGTTTCACTAAGTAATTGAAGAACCTGTGAATAATAATGTCGAAATAAATGTTACTACTTTCTCCTCTGTTATTTCTAAGCAAAATTTGTTTATTTTACTTGTTATTTTAAAATATTTTCAAATAACAGACAAACAATATAAAGTGATGACATGTATTGGTTAAATCATATTCTTTCTCTCTTTTTTTTCTCTGTGGTAAAAGTTTGTTTGTTTTTTCTTGAGGATTTTCTTTGGTGCATCACAGTTGTAACTGGAATCATTTGCAAAACAATAATTCTTTGAAAGCAGAAGAGGACAAATTTAGTTTTTGATTATTTCCAGAGAAAGGCAGAGAATGCATCTCAGACAGCCATGCATTTGTACTTTGCATGCCAATTTTGATTTATCAGATCAGAAGAACGCAGAAAACAGTGTTCAGAGGTTAAAATGTAACAATCTATTTGGATTCCCTATATTACATTAGCTATTAAAAATTTGATAAAAATATTAACCATTTTAATTAATATATAAGATCATATTTTAGATACAACATTAATCTTGAATGGGATCTGCTCTTAAATAATGTTTGAGTAAAATTAGTGTTAAAATCTACATTCTAACATTAACTTATATATGAGGGACTCACCTTATAAACCTTATTAGGTATGAATTGAATTAATTGTATTGGTTATTAGAATATTAAAGTACATTCATGTATTGGTTAAATTGAGTGTGCATTATATCATTGTTTCAAGTCTTTTTGTTCTTGGAATCTATTCTAATTTATGATTATATGCATTGGTGAGATTTCAAATTCATTTTAATCTATTTATAAGATTTTCTCGATATTTATTAATGAATTATGATGTTAGACCTACTTTAATTCATAAGTATATATAGTCACATGTTTCTAAAATACATATCATTTTTTTATTTAATCTAACTATGTAATATTTATATATATGTGACCAATAGTTTATGATTCTAACTTTGTGAATCATATTATGAAAGGATTAATTTGTAACTTTTTATATATGGTTTCAAAACTAAAACTACAATTCATGCTTAGATGCAATTAATTATTAAATTTTAGCCTGAAACCAACAATGACATTAGACACATGTAACAATATATATAACCATAAATCATAATTTGGCTAACAACAATATGCACGAATCAATATGAAAAAAAAAATTGTTATATTGATTATAATGGATATCAAATCTCAGCAATATTTATAGGCATAACTCAGGATGAGTTCCAACAACAACAAAATATAATATATTTTCAAATTAACCAACACATGCATGTAAGTTAATATACTAATTACCGAACAAACAATTTTTTCAGTTCACAATAAAGAACAAGATGAGCTTTTCGTGTAATACTATGCTGATAATGCCACTAATGTTGCTATATCCTCCACAATTGGTGCTTCTCTTCTTACCTGTCTGTAAAATGGAATGGTTTAGAAGATGAAATAATTGATAATATCATTTGTAAATAACATATTTCTGTCTTACTAACTTTTCGTGTTGTATAAAATAGAGATAAATATGTTTTTAGTCTATGTACTTATATACAAAATTGGAATTTGTCTCTTCCTCAAAGTTTATACAAAATTCGTCGTATACTTATAGTTATGCATGGAATTTGTCCTTCAGAATAAACAACGTTAATTGTTAGGTGACGTGTTTAATGACCATATTGACTGGATTGACATTAGAACATGTAGTTGTCACGTGACTGACATGTGTAATTTCAAATAAAATATATTTTTTTGTTTTTATTTTTTCTTTATGTATAACTACTTAATTTTTTTATGATAATTAACCAAACCATCCTAAATAAAAACGAAGATTTCATACACAAAGATTCTAAAGTGAAATTTTTGCTTTACTAATAAAATGATTTTTATTGAATAAAATTCAACTCATTCTATATTAAACTTTATCAAAAATTAAAAAAAAAAAGTGTTATACATACTTTAAAAAAAATCACTATTACATAGTTTATCACCAAACTTAATGTAATAAAAATATCAAAGTTTTCAACCCTTATATAACAAAATTAATAATTTTTTGTTAACGTATTGGGTTATAAATCTGATATTATAAAGTTTTCATTATTAAAGTTGAGATGGCTGAGTTGGTCTAAAGTGTTAGATTAAGGTTTTGGTCTAAAAGGGTATGGGTTCAAATCCCATTCTTAACAAAAAATTTTTTTTAATATAAATCAACTATATTGATTATTTTATAATTATTAATTTTTAAAATATTAATTAATTGATGAAATTTGGTAATAAATAAATATTGTAACTTAATAGACTCTTTTAATTAAATTAAGCTTTCTCAATTAATTGGTTCACAATTATTCTTATGAAAATATATATAGTACGAGGTTAGTAAAATATTACTCGTAATTTGATTTAATGCTAAAAGTTTAGTATTTTTTTTTATGAAGAATAAAATAATATCAAAGATAATCATTCATTTTCTTATTATTTTGAGTTAATAATTCAGAAAGTGATCTTGTTTCTTTTTTAAGTTTTTTCAACGTACTTTTGTTTTTGATTAGGCAATCAAAATATTTCTTATGATAGAATTTCACAAACAGTAGGAAAAGAATATTCTATATTATACAAGATTCTGGTGTGGTTGTAAGTAGGGGTGGCAATGCGGGCCGGCCCGCCCCGTTTAGGCCCGCCCCGCATAAGGCCCGCATATCGCGGGCCGGCCCGCCCCGCCCCGCACATTTTATGCGGGCCGCATACTTTGGCCCGCCCCGCATACACGTTGGCCCGCGGGCCCGCGGGCCGGCCCGCTTTTTTTTTTTTTTTTTTTTTTTATTTTTTTTTTTTTT
>Ga0214542_1010941_pt1 | contig 12824 bp, 12 predicted proteins | sample CNSS1metaG_FD_160096 | JGI IMG/M metagenome (GOLD analysis project Ga0214542, IMG submission 160096) | Root nodule microbial communities from cowpea collected in UCLA plant growth center, Los Angeles, California, USA - CNSS1 | ecosystem: Host-associated > Plants > Roots > Nodule | place: USA...
GAAAGGAACCTTCACATCTAGATAGCTTGCTATCTTAATGTCCAGTGGGGATTTCACTTAGCTTTCTTAATCAACTCACACCATATTCAATAATCTTAAAAAGGAACAAGATAATCCTTCATCAGGTGACATTATTTTAACACCATATAATCATTTTTACAATGACATATATTATTTTACTCTTTACTTTTTTAATAACTACTTGACAGATTTGTTTTTAATAACTACTGACACTGATTTTCAAAATAACAGTTATTAAAATTAACAAATTTTTTGTAATTATGAAAACAATCAAAATAGTGAATGTGAAATGGTTGGCAAACTTTATCTTAGTTCCTGTGGAACCACCACACAATAAATTTTTCAAAGCTGGTTATCTGGATGAGTTAATGAGATTTGATGAAAGAATAGTCACGCTGGGACAAACGTGGAAGTAGTAGTAATGGTTGACTGGGTCAAAACGAGGAACATAGTCTCAGTTCATCCAATGTTGTGCACTTACCAATTCTGATAAACTCATGATATTATTCAGTGTCCGATTGACAAATTCGTCAATGGGGATGTTTTCATTCATGATTATTGTTGCTTACGTGCTTGTTCCCGTTCTCAAAATTTCCGCGGCTAACCTCACTGTGTCACAGTCAATCATTGACGGCGAGACATTAGTGTCCAACAGTGGACAATTTGAGCTCGGTTTCTTCACCCCAGGTAAATCCACAAAACGCTACCTTGGAATTTGGTATAAAATCATACCTGTTCAACGAGTTGTTTGGGTTCCAAACGGTGCAAACCCGATCAATGATAGCTCAGGTATTTTGGCATTCAGCAAGACATGGAATCTTGAGGTCAGACAAAACGACACAGTTGTCTGGTCTGCAACCTATCAAAAACAAGCACGGAATCCAGAGGCAGTGCTCTTGGATAATGGCAATTTTGTGATAAGAAATGAGGGAGAAACAAACCCAGATGAGTATTTGTGGCAGAGCTTTGACTATCCATCGGATACACTATTGCCAGGGATGAAGTTGGGATGGGACCTCCGAACTGGTCTGGAACGGAGAATAACGTCATGGAAGAGTTCAGATGATCCATCCCCAGGAGATCATTCTTGGGGTCTAAAGCTTAATAATTATCCCGAGTTTTACCTGATGAACGGCACGCGTAAGTCTTCCCGCATTGGACCTTGGAATGGACTTTATTTCAGTGGCGTATCACAACAAAAGCCAAATCCATTCTACGAATTCAAGTACGTCGTTAAAAATGACCTTAAGTACGCTCCCAACAAGGTTGAGATGTCGTACTCGTTTGTTCCTAAGAATAGTTCGGTCCTCGTGGCAATTACCATAGGCGAAGGCCAATTCGAAACCCGACGATGGGGGGAAACCATGGAACGTTGGGGGGTTTTTGAATCTACCCCAAAAGACGCGTGTGATACTTACGGATACTGTGGAGCCTACGGGAACTGCTGGATAACAGTGTCACCAGTTTGCCAATGTTTAGAAGGATTCAGTCCAAAGTCAACACAAGAATGGAATGTAATGAACTGGACTGAAGGATGCATCCGGAAGAAACCATTAAGCTGCAAAGAGTACTACAAGGATGAGTTTGTGAAATATGTAGGCCTGAAAGTACCAGATACGACACATACTTGGGTTGATGAGAGTATTGATTTAGATGATTGCCGAAGGAGATGCTTGAGTAATTGCTCTTGCATGGCCTTTACTAATTCAGACATAAGAGGAGCAGGTAGTGGCTGTGTCATGTGGTTTGGAGATCTTATTGACATCCGACACTTTGAAACTGGTGGGCAAGATCTATATATCCGGATGTCTTCTGCAAATTCAGGTACATTAATCTCTCTTCTTAACACTTCCATTCCATCATTCTTTTTTCTTAGGAAAATGCAAGTTCCATTCCACCATACTGTTTTCTTTGGAAAATGCAAGATCTCACCACAAACACTCGGGCTCAACAACGACACAAACGTGTGAAGATAATTATTGCTACCACAACTGCTGCAATTAGTGGCATACTTTTATTTTGCATTTTTGTCATGTACAGAGTCAGAAGAAACATAGCAGGTAAATATACACCAATAACGCTGTCACCACCATAACTGTGGCAGCTCTTTTTTCTATGTATCTTTCTCTTTATTTCCTTTTTTCTTGTCTAATTTAATGTTCAATATTTATCCACGTAAACCTGTCACAATTCCCTCGAGCTTCACAAAAATATTTTGAACATTTCATTGTTCTTTGCGTGGTCCAGAGAAGTCAGAGAAAAAAGAGAACATTGAAAGGCAGCTAGAAGATCTAGACATGCCATTGTTTGATCTATGTACAATCACTACTGCCACTAACAATTTCTCGAGCAATAATATGATAGGAAAAGGTGGTTTTGGACCTGTATACAAGGTAATTCAATATTTAAACACTTTTAACAGTAATAGAACAAGTAGAGTCCAGTGACGAACTATATTGTAATTTGTTACTGAAAATGTATTCTCAAATGAAAGGTATTTGTGTAGGGAAAATTAGCTGATGGGCAAGAGATTGCTGTGAAGAGACTTTCAAGAAGTTCTGGACAAGGAATAACCGAGTTCATAACAGAAGTGAAACTGATTGCAAAGGTTCAACACCGTAATCTGGTAAAGCTACTTGGCTGTTGCATCCGAGAAGAAAAAATACTAGTATACGAATACATGGTTAATGGAAGCCTAGATTCCTTCATCTTCGGTATGCCTATAAAAGAATATCTTAGATTAGGTCCACTTGTGTTGTTTTCTTTCTGTCATTTAATGCCAATTTAATCTTGCAAATCTACTATTGGATAACTATTTGCTTTACGAAATACAGATGAACAAAAAGGTAAATTTCTTGATTGGCCTATGCGCTTCCAAATAATACTTGGAGTTGCAAGAGGGCTTCTGTATCTTCACCAAGATTCCCGGTTAAGGATAATACACAGAGATCTCAAAGCAAGTAATGTTTTACTTGATGAAAATTTAAATCCAAAAATTTCAGACTTTGGAATGGCCAGAGCTTTTGGAGGAGACCAAACCGAAGGAAACACAAACAGGGTAGTTGGGACATTGTGAGTGTCTGTCAACCTATACTGCATTAAATTTATCTACTTATTTGTGTGCCAACTGAATGTTTGGTCTGTTAATTTCTTGTAGTGGGTATATGGCCCCAGAGTATGCCGTTCATGGACTATTTTCAATCAAATCTGATGTTTTCAGCTTTGGTATTTTGTTGTTGGAGATTGTATGTGGGAACAAAAATAGACCTCTGTGTCATGGAAACCAGACTCTTAACCTTGTTGGCTGTGTAAGGCCTCAAATAGCTTATTATTTAATTAAGCCAAAGTTAACATGATTCTTTAACTTCTTCTCATATTTTATGACTTAGGCATGGGAACTTTGGAAAGAGAAAAATGCCTTAGATTTGATAGACTCAAATGTGAAGGACTCGTGTGTAATCACAGAAGCACTGCGATGCATCCATGTCAGTCTCTTGTGCGTGCAACAATACCCGGAAGATAGACCAACCATGACATCCATAATTCAAATGTTAGTCAGTGAGATGGAACTGGTTGAGCCTAAAGAGCCTGGTTTCTTTCCAAAGAGAATTTCGGATGATGAAAATGTAAACAAAATGTCTATAAATGAAGAATTAAGCATTACCTCTTTAAATGGCCGGTGAATAGATTGCATGTGCTCCAAGAGAGAGTAAAAATGTTGTAGAACATGCATTACACTAAATTCTATGATTATCATGCAGTATGTTTTACTTCAGTGTAGACGACTTTTTCGTGTCAAACTTGAATGTTACCAAATTGCTAAATTGGGTACAGTTGTCAATATATGAGTTATGTATGAAGATTAGATATAAGTTAAACAAGACATCTGGAAAAACAGATTCTGGGTCTTCCAGGGCTACCATTATGTAACTAAAGAGTAATTCTAGTTTACCCAAACTCTAAGGTGTAATAATGATTACCTATTTAAGTATGAGTTGAGTATATAAGGAGAAAAATCACAGATTGATTATGAAAAGATTTTGGATTGAAAACATTAATATTCTTCTATGGATTTACTTGTAATATTTTGCAATTAATTGGTATTTCCCCTCAAGTTCATTATCTCCTAACTTAACTCCTAAAAACAATAGAGCTTCGGTACAAAACATTCAACACTGGAGGTGATGGTGAGATCAAATGGAAAGAAGTTAGGCACCAGTAGAGTTTTCTTGTTAGCTCAAAGTGGGTGAAATTATTTTAGTTGGTTCTTGTAGAAAATATTTACTTGATATAATTTTTTATTTATATTACTTTTTAGGAAATTTTTCAATTTTATAAATATATTTTATATAAAGATAAAAATATATTTAATTATTATTTAGATTTAGGAAATAAAAAATAACATAATGTAAATATTTGATATCAGGTTACCTTTTGCTAGAGTGTTTCAAACCTTCATTCTTGTCGTCTGTTCGATGCTCCTGTTTGTCAGCCGATCAAGAGTACCTATTAAAGGCACTTCAATGCTAAAGTCAGTAAGGGTTCGATCATCGAAAGCAATAAATGTTGTAATTAATGTCAGAAAAAAGTTCCAAAAACCATACCTTCACTAGTGCAGAATTGCGTTTTTACCTCGCCTTATAGGCCTCGGTTGGCGAGGAACCGAAGCATATAACGGTGCGGTGGCAATTTTGAAATTAAAGGCAACTTATAGGCCTCGGTTCACACAAAAACCGGTGCCAAACGCAGTTATAGGCCTCGGTTCAAAAAAAACCGGTGCCAAAAGTTGTTATAGGCCTCGGTTAAGGAGGCCCGAAGCCAAAAAGGTTGCCAGAAATTTCAAAAATGCCATTGACGTTGGGACCTATAGGCTTCGGTTGGGGAAAAGCCGGTGCCAAAGGTGTTATATGCCTCGGGTTTTAGGGAACCGGGGCCAAATAGGTGTTATATGCCTCGGTTCTAAATTGAACTGAGGCCATATGGTTTAATCAGGGCTCAAAAACAGAACCCCTTTCTTCCTATCGTGCGCGCCAGCTGCTCCTGCATTTCTCTCTGCAAATTCCGGCCAGTCGCTGTCTCCTCTTCTCTCCGCGACTTCCGCGAGCCCACCACCCGAGACCACCACGCGAGCCTCCTGCCACCGTCATCTCGTCTCGCGTCCAGCCACCACCACGTGAGACCACCACGCGAGCCCCCTGCCGCCTTCTCGTCTCGCGTCCGTCCACCACCACGCGAGCCCCCTACCGCCGTCCACCACCCTCAACGCTGCCAGCATCTGCGTCCACCCGTGTCTTCACGTCTCCATCACGCTGCCACCAAGCACACGAAGATGCGAAGCAAATCACAACCATTGGAGCAGAACGAAGCCACCTACACTTTGAACCTAAATTGCGCACCACAAAACTCATGAAGCAGATCGGAATGTTAAACCACCGCGAATCAAGCCAAAACGCAATAACCATCATCGTCGCGCTTAAACGAGAAACCGCAGCGCACATCTCCAACGCGAAACCCTCCTGACATTGCAGCCCCTTGCGGCGACGACAACCCTAAACTGTAGAACAAGGAAACCCTAATTATGAGACGGAGGATTAGGCCTCGGTTCATACCAGAACCGAGGCAAAAAGGTGACATATGGCCTCGGGTACATGGGAACCGAGGCAGAAAAGGGTCTCTATGGCCTCGGGTTACGACCGAGGCCAAAGGCTATCCTCCTTTGGCCTCGCCCCAATATGCCTCGGTCCGGGAACCGGTGCAGAATATGAAAAATAACCGCTACCAAAAGGCCTTCCTGCACTGGTGCTTTAACCTATATTTATAGTTTCTTACCAAGCTTGTGATTAGGATCAACCTAATCATGGCTCAATTGCTTTTTAATCATGCTTACTGATCTTTTATCCTCATAAGATGACTGGTTTTTTCATCCCAACGTTGTTCGGCATGACTATTTGGACATTGTGGCATATATTTTATATAAAGGACCCCAAGGTGGAATCTAGGGGGTAGTCTAATTGTTAGCACTAGGAGGGATCGCTTGGTTGTCGAGTAGTTGCTGATTGCATAAACGTAGATTTTTTTCAAAGTAATCTCAAACGACCACTGGAAGCTCATTCGATCATATCTTTGGAGATTTTCGAAGTAATCTCACACGGTCGATAAAGTTAATCGACCAACCCATACGGTACATAAGTCTTCCTAGCCTCGAGCGAGGTCTTGATCTGAAGCGAAAAGGGTTTAATGAGTTTATCACCATGTGGTTCCATGCAGGGTTGCCATGCTTCGTGGACTAGGTTGGCACCTTGTTGGTTATAGTAACGCCTTGTAGTTCGAGTCTGCCAGGCGAAAATTTGAAGGGTTGCGTGTTTTGGGTCATTGAGGGTTGGCAAATCTGATGCCTCCCGTATTGTCACGTGTCTTAAAGATTTTCTATAAATAGGAACGAGTGGTTCTTGTCACTTTCATAGTATTCCTTCTTTGTTCATTTGACGCTACCCGATTTTTATTCTTTTCACCAGGTAAAGATGTTGACTTGTTGGGCTCATGAGAAGGAGTGTGATAATTAAAAACAAATTGGACTCTTCCTTCTTTTTTTCTTTTCTTTTTTTTTCATTTTTCTCTATTTTTTCTTTCTTTTTTTGCTAAAGTTAAAGTTTGAAAATCTTTAAAGAAATATTTATTTCACCTTTTTTTATTTACTATTAGCTAAAAATATTTTTTTTAAATAAATTTATTCATTCAGACGAAATTGAGTGTTGACAACTTTTAAACCAACTCTAACGATATTATTGGATTCCGTTTAAATAAATTACTTTCACTAGTGCAAAAATCCCTTTCTATAACCACTTATTATACTAGTTATAATTCACTCTCTATAATAAGTGGTGTGGTGGACAAATTGTAAATAAAATAACACTTTATATATTGGTTGTAGTTATAAGTGGTATAGAAAGTGCGTGCAGTGGTATTTTTGTAATAAAGAAGAAAACTTTCAATACTAGTTGTATTTATGACTGGTATAGAAAGTGGGTACGGTGACATTTTTATAGTAAAGCAAAAAATTTTTTATACCATTTCTAGTTATAACTGGTATATCTAGTTATAACTGGTATAGAAGGTCAATTCGATGACATTTTTGTAATAAAAAGCAAACTTTCTATATGTAGAAATATAATGATTGTTGTTTTGAATTGTCTAGTCAACGCACTTGTTTACTGAGTTTATGTGAGTCTACACTATTTGAACTGTCTAATGCCTTGGTCATCTAATGCTTTATGTTGCCTAGTGACTTTTGTTGTTCGATGCACTCACTTGGTGATCTCCTTTGGTTGTACTCCTCTAATGCATTAGCTAGTCAACTGCTTAAATTTGTCTAATGTCAAGACTTAGTTTATTGCATGTGCTAGATTTCCAACTTATGCAAACACTTATAAACTTCAAATTTCAAAGATTAAACATATGAAAACACTTTTCTAAAATATATATTTCGATCTTCAAAACACGTTGAACTAGCATTTCAATTATATGTATCAATTAGGCGTTCTCCTTTGCTTGTCTAATGTTTTTTCTCATCTAACTAGATACTTCCTCATCTAATAGTATGAGTGTTTTGTTATCATCCAAATTCTTTTCACTTAACTAGTGCAAAAAGTAGATTCAAGGACGGGTGTAGTGCACTTGTCATAGTAACTTGACTGATGACATATCTATTACATATTAAGAAAAGAAGATACTACCAAAATTACTACAGTACCCATCTTCTTTTCTGACTAGTGTCACAAAAATTAATTTTTTTCGTTATTTTAAAACTCTAGTACAAAAGGACTCGAATTCAAATTCTTCTAAAGTCAATTTGATTTTATTTTTTCATTTATTTATAATTTCAACTATAATATTAATTATAAGTAATATTTTTATTTGTCATATTTCTATAAGTATTATTATTTGTAATTATTTATAATTATTACTAATATTATTATTATTATAAATATTATTAGTAATAATAGTTGTAAAATTATAAGAAATATTAGTATTATTACAATAATAATAAGTAATATTATTATTTGTAATATTTTTATAATTATAACTATTATTTGTTGTAACAGTAGTAAAATTGTAAGCAATATTAATATTATTATAATAATAATAATAAGTGACATTATTACTATTTGTAATATTTTTATAAGTATTAATAATATTATTATTATAAATATTATTAGTAGTAATATTATTTGTAATTATTAGTAATATTGTTATTATTATTATAAATGTTATTTGTTGTGATAGCAGTAAAATTATTAACAATTATTATATTATTATTGTTATAACAATAATAAGTAATATTATTATTTATAATATTTTTATAAGTATTATTATTTGTAATTATTAATAATATTATTTTTATAAATATTATTTGTAGGGATAATAATAAAATTAATATTAATATTAACATTATTAAAATAATAATAAGTAATATTATTATTTGTAATATTTTTATAAATATTATTATTTGTAATTTTTAATTAAATTATTATTTAAATATTATTTGTATTGTAAAATTACTATCATATCTAATTTTAAAAATTGGCATTCCAAAAATATTATATTATTAACAACTATAACTATTATTAATATTATTTTTATTATCCATAATTTTTATTTTTATTATTATAAATATAATTGTGATTATTATTATCATTAATATTATAAATTATAATAATTTTATTTTTATATTATTATTATCGATTATAACTATAATTATAATCATTATTATGATCAACTATAAGTGTTATTATCATTATTATTAACTATAATTATTTTTATTACTATATTATTATTATTATTATTAATAAGAACTATAATTATTGTAGTTATTATTATTATTATTATTATTATTATTATTATTATTATTATTATTATTATTATTATTGTTGTTGTTGTTGTTGTTTTTATTATTATTGTTAGATACACATTTTACTTTTACTTGTTATGTACAAATTATATTCAATTACTTGTCCTTTTTATTTGTTTTGTTGTTCATTTATCTTTACATTTGAATAATTATTTTAATTCAAAAACATAGTTACTAAAATTAGTAAAATAACAAAACTGAAAAATAATTTTTTTATTATAAATAATTATTTAAATTTAAAATATAATAATTAAGAGATAAAATTGAAAAAATAAAAAAGGACACCAAAAATGTTTATTTATTTATATAAGTAGTTTTTATTTATTTATTTATTATTATTATTATTTGTATCACTCACGATATTATTATAGTGGTATTATTATTATCATTATTATTATTTTTATTATTATTATTATTAGTTAGACACACATTTTACTTTTGTTTATTATAGGATCACATCTCAATTACTTGCACTTTTATTTATTATGTTGTTCATTTTATCTCTATATCTATGTAATTATTTGAATAAAAAAATAGTTACTAAAATTAGTAAAATGATAAAACTTACAAATAATTTTTTATTATGAATGATTATTTAAATTTAAAAAATAATATTTAAGAGGATAAAATTGTAAAAACAAAAGACACAAAAAATGTGTATCCTTTATATGTAGTTGTATTATTATTATTATTATTATTATTATTATTATTATTATTATTATTATTATTATTATTATTATTATAGTTAGACACACCTCTGAATTTTATTTACTACGGGATAATATTTCAATTATTTGTCATTTTTATTCGTTTGTTGATGTACATCTTTACATATAATTATAAATTATTATAGTTAACATTAGTCTTCATATTAGCATTAGCATTGACATTAATATTTATGGCTTAAGTATTATTATTATTATCATTAGTTTGTTATTATTGATATCATTATTATTTTTATTATTATTATTACGCTTCATAGTGGTGTTTTTATTAGAAGTGTTATTTTTTTAATTATAAAAAAAGCTATTATACTAAATATTTTTGCTAAATAGATTTTTAATCTTTTAAAAATTTATAATATATAATATATAATATATAATATATAATTTATATTAATATTATTATTTTTAAAGTTTAAATAAATATAATAACAATTATATTATTATTCTAAAAATATTTGAAATAAAAAAAACAAAAAAAAAACGTGTGTGTACGCACGAGTGAGAGGCTATAATATTTATTTCATAAAATTAATTAATTGCACGATATTGTAATATCAATTTTATTTATTATATTTAAAACTAAAATTATTATCATATCACTTAGATTTATTACTTCATTACTTTAATAATAACATTTACAAAAATATAACCTAAATTTCATGATATTTAATTACATAATATTTTCACCACTTTATTATTTTAATATACAAAATAAAATAAAAAAATGCAACTTGTGTGTACACACTGGTCAGTCTACTAGTTCGTATTAAAAGTTGAAACTTATTATGACTGATATAGGTGGACTTGTCATAGTAAGTTAACCCATGGCCAGTGGCGGATCTTAACCACTAGTTTTGGAGGGGCCAAATAGTATAATTCTTTCATCATTAAATTATTGGATCATTAGTATAATGTTTTAAAAATTGGTTCCTCTAACTGAATAATTTGATCTTTAGTTTAATGTTGTGAAAAATATAATATATCTTGTTTTCATCTTCACGAATAATTTCACTTTTATCATTTTTGAATAATGAATATATTCTTTTATTCTTCATCAATATACCTATTTTTAAAATAATATTAAAAATAATTTATCATACCTTACTAAAAAAATTGAGAAGTGTAAATATTAAAGAAAAAATATAGTATAGTTAAGTAACAATTAAAAATCGGTTATGAAAAAACACATAATACATTATTTTTTCTTTTATATTCATAAAAAATGAATATACCAAAGGCTGATGAGATAAAAAAAAACAATGTTAGCTATTAAATTAATATTTTATTATCAAGTAAAATAAAAGAGAATTACTTTTCTTTTCTTCGAAAAAGAAATAAGACAAATGAGAAATGAGAAAAAAAATAATTACTTTTTTCTTAAAAAATAAAATATGAGAGTGAGAGATAAGTACAATTTTTTGTAAAACTAACAAGACAACAAGAAATGACATAAAACATATCTTAATAAATATTTGGTTTAATTATTATTTTTTTTTTATTTTTTAGGTCAAATATTTTAAGTTGGTCCTCCAATTTTGTTTAGTTTCAATTTGGTTCTGAATTTTGAAAAAATGATGCAATTTGATTATTTTCATTAAATTTCTTGAAACAAATCAATGTTTTTTCATTAAACTTAAAGTTGCAAATAAAGATAGTTTGTCTTGTTGGTGTAATTAACATACTCTCACTATCAATCTTGATGAAATCCTTGATCCGCTTTAACAAATTTAATGAGAATAACCAAATTGCATCAATTTTTCAAAAGTCATAACCAAATTGAGACTAGAAAAAATTTGAGAACCAACTTGATATTTTTAGATGAAAATAGTGACGAAAAGATTAATTAAACCTAAATATTTTTATTCTTTATATATTAAATTTTATGTTTTATTATATATTAACATTAATTGGTTGTACTTTATAAAAGAAATAAAAAGTTTTCATCCATTTACAAAATATACTACCTATAATTTAAAATTTTTTAAAATATATATTTAAAAAAAAATTCAAAAATCTTTGGGGGGGCCATGGCCCCTCCCAGCTCCTTCTATGCTCCGCCATTGCCCATGGCATTTTTGTAATAATGGTTAAACGTATTATGAATGGTGTAGGTAGACTTGACATGATAAGTGGAGCACAATGCTAGTTATTATGTTAGTTGTTAGAATATCTAACATAATATGTTTGAATCCTTTATTTTTCTAAGTCATTTCGCTTTTCCTTTTTCGCATTCAACACAATCTTCCTCTTTGAGGTAGTTCTTGTGTCTTCTTCCACTCAATCCTCCTCTCTGAACAACTACCCAATTTCACATTTTCATTCAAGTAGTTCGCTCCTTTGTTTTCCATTGTCGTTGTCTTCCATTGTGGTCTAACGTTCTTCCATTGAGGTAAGTTGAACTCACGAACACTAAAATGTGGTGCATTGTTGATGTCGTCCTTCCTCTTCTTCTTAAAAAATCCAAAGGGCTTTACCTCTCCTACACAAGCGCCATACAATATCGCCATCTATAATTAGGGTTATCATTTGCGCCATTGGTGTCCCCTTCTTCTTCTTCTTCAACATCTCTCAACCTCCACAGTCAACTACCTCTAGGAAGTCATTGCCTAAAGGTGTGGTCATCAATTTGTAGTGTCACAAGGATCGCGAACCCTATGATGATGAAGGGTGAAATAAATGGGTGATGAAACCTGGAAAATGAGATGAAGGTGAATGGGTATAGAGTGGAATGGAAAATGGAGGTTGGAGAGGAAGAATGTGGGAGAATTTGTGAGGTGTTCTATGCAACTTATCATGTCAGGTATACCAGCACCTATCATAGTAAGTTGAACTTACTATGTCAATTCTTGGCAGCGTCATAAAAAACACGAATTTTCTTTGTCATCCACTATTATGATGCCAAAATAATTGTCACAATATGTCTCGTAGACTTGATATAAAAAGTCTCTTCTCCACTAGTGGGGACTCATCCACTTCAAAAAAGTAGACACTCATTGGATGTTAGACTACTATTGCCAAGTAGTTTGGATTAAGTTCAAAATGTGATTAGAAATTCACTTGTGAAAGACTCTTCAATGTTTATGTCAATAAGAGAGTGAAAATTTGTGATAATTATGAGTATAATGAGTAAGAAAGTAAGAATGATATTTCCTTAATATTATATATATATA
>Ga0214542_1010948_pt1 | contig 12808 bp, 5 predicted proteins | sample CNSS1metaG_FD_160096 | JGI IMG/M metagenome (GOLD analysis project Ga0214542, IMG submission 160096) | Root nodule microbial communities from cowpea collected in UCLA plant growth center, Los Angeles, California, USA - CNSS1 | ecosystem: Host-associated > Plants > Roots > Nodule | place: USA...
AAAAAAATAAATATTAAAAAAATAAATATATATATATATATATATATATATATATATATATATATATATATATATTAACTATTTAATTAATAATATTTTAATAGAAATTATATATGTTTAAATTATATGTATAAAATTATTGAAACAGTCAATGTTAAAGAATTACTAATTTAAAGAACTTATATTTTTCTATTGTTATATATACAAACTTAAAATTACGAGTACAAAATTGTTCAAATATAATGAATTTAGTTATTTAATAACTTAAAGAAAAGAAATATTGAGTTTATAATATATATATATATATATATTATGGAGTAATAGTTTTCACATGTTAGTGCTGGTTTACAAAATGGATCTAAACGGACACAAACAAGAACAATAAATAAAACAATTAATGTAGGCTCAAACTACTTTAAAACGACAATTACATTTACGAAATTTGAAAAATGAAAATAAACTCGTAAAATGAGACACAAAGTTAATTTTTATATTAAAAAATTAAATGTTATCATCGATGACACTACATGTTAATATATATTAAAAAAAAATTAAATGCAACGTGTTGGTACTCAAACACTAAATTAAAATTTTATATTAAAAGTTATACTTTAGTATCAGTTAGACCGACACAAAACTATACTAAATTTAAAAATTGGATTAACTATTGATCTAGTTTCTATTTTTGTTGAGTTTATTTAATTTAATCATAATTTTATTTTCTTATTTAATTAAGTCCTACTTTTTGTTAATTTAATCGATTTTTAGTTTAAATAGTTAATAACATTGTGAGTAGGGTGACTCATTTTTCTTACGTGATCTATATTATCTAACGTGTCTCCAAAAAAACATAATCTATCATCCCCTCTTCATTACTCTTAAACTCACAGTCTCACTGTAATATAGACCAAGGATCAAGGTTTCTTCTTCGTCCTTATCATTATCACCAAATATTTTCATTATCAATCACCATATGAAAACTCCCTCATCTCCCACTCTTCTTTGGTCCATTGCACAATCCCCTTGCCATCATGATCAATCACCACATTCAACCCCCATTTATCTTCACCATCCTCCACATCATAACTTCAAATTTAGCCATAAAAGAATGCACTGTACAAACACCCAACACACACAATCCAGAACACATCATAATACTCATTATCACTTCCACACTTCCCCTCCTTTCTCAAATCCCTGTAACCCAAAACCTCCAGATTTTCCATAGCACTTGTGCATTTTTAGGTTTTGAAAGTCTTCGATATTTATAGTGTAGATTTTTAGTTTTTATAGATTTTATCCTTAGATAGGATAATCTAGTCTAGTATGGTATTAGGAATAGGACTTAATATATGTTTTAGGTTTTAGTTCTATAACTAGTTTCTATAATCAGTGGCTTGGAACTTTCAGTTTAGTTTCCTTAGAATTAGTTAGTCATAGTTAGTCTTGGCATAGTAAACTAGATTAGTTATAATAGAACAACATAGTTAGCTTTATAATTAGAGTCTAGTAGTGTTAGTACTTGAATTAGACAATATCAATTTTGTTTTGGAGTTTATAGTCTACAATAGTTAGTGAGTTATAGTAGTTTTATTTCATTGCAATAATGTAGCATAGTAGAATAAACCATACTAACTATTTTACCTAGTTTAGTCTAGTTTTATTTCATTGCATTAGTGTGCATTTGGTGCAATTTAGCCATCCTTATTCAGTAAATTAAAGGTGATTGGAGGCTGATTAAGAAGAAAAACCAGCAAAGGTGCATATATGACTTAGTGATGTAAAGGATTAAGGAGGCAAAGTTACCCCAAGGGTTTACTTTTCAAGTTAAAACTCCAAATCATGTTCCAACTGTTGAAGACCTTCAATAACAATTTTTTATACATTTTGGAAGCTTAAAAACAAAAAAACTATGTGAGCCCCACCATTAAAGGAGAAAAGGAAAATTCCATAAATGTAGGAAATAAAACCAACAATTTTATCCCAACTAGGTTCAAGCACAAGTACCTCCACATCTCAAACACATTCTCCAACCAACAAGCCCATTACTTTCTCATGATTTCAAGTGCATTATCAATTTATAAACACTCATTTTAATAAATCGTAATTACATTAAATAGTTAAATTAATTAAACCGCAACTTAATTCAATTAAATAAATTAAGTTTTCCATGTATCTAAAATAACTACTATCCCAAAGCTAGTGATACACCAAATGGATGTTAAAACTACTTTTCTGAATGGTGAATTAAAGAAGGAAATTAATATGACTCGACTTGAAGGGTGTGTTGTACCTGGTGATGAGAACAAAATGTTCAAGCTTTTATAATCTTCGTACGGTTTGAAACAAACACAAAAACAATGGCATGAAAAACTTGATAATGTGCTACTCTATGATAGTTTTTCACCTAACGTTGCTAATAAATGTGTGTATTGAGTTTATTGGTTTCAAAATGGCTAGTATTGCAGCTAAGTGGTTGAAAAACTTCTTGACAAACATTCCACTAGGAATGAAGCCAATCTCATATGTGTCAATACATTGTGATTGCCAATCGACAATAGTTATAGCTAAAGACAAGAACTACAATGGAAAGAATAAACATATACAATTGAGACATAATTTGGTGAAGCAATTGCTAAAGAGGGGAACTATCTCCATTGATATTGTGAAGTCAAAACAGAATCTAGCAGATCCTCTGAGTAAACCCCTAGGAAGAAACATGATTTTTGAAACATCGAGGAGAATGAGAGTTGTTGGTTTGAGTAGTGACATTAAGATTCATAATGTTTTTCCATGAATCAAAACAACAGTATGAGGAGCAGCTACTAGGAATAAAAGTTAAGGATTGTTTAAAAAAAACAAAAAAAAGGAAAAAATATATTTACACTTAGAGATGCGGGGTATCGATCCCCGTACCTCTCGCATGCTAAGCAAGCGCTCTACCATCTGAGCTACATCCCCATTCAATGTTTATGAGATATATTTATGCTAATACTATGTTACAAAAAAAAATCTCTAATTTTATGACTTTATAACATTAGTTCATGTCTAATCAAGGATGTATTGTAAGACCCGGGACAATTAAAAAAGGAATAAATATTTAATTACCAATAATTGTGGATTGGAGATAACAAGAAGCAGTGGTGGCTCAAGTGGTTGAGTGTTTTGGGTGATGTTGAGAGGTCTTTGGTTCAAGTCTTGTGTATACCATTAGTATGATGTTTTAATTATTTATTTTCTTTTGTTGGTACGCATGGTCGTGTGCCCTTTTCTAAGAAGCCAAAAGGGTAGAAGAGTGGAACTTGATGGCCATTAATCTTATGATGAAGGCTTGATTCCTACCAAGCACGATGGCCCATGGCACATGCTTAGGAGAAATGAAGTTCCTTAATCTCATCCTTTGCTTTTATTTTACTCTAGTTTGAATTCCATGAAGTTAGCTTCATTGACTATTTTAAGTTGACTTGTTGACCTTGACCTTAGGTTGATTAGTTGACTTAAAGATTAGCTTAACTTAATCCAACATGTTAATTTAAATTTAACTTGTTTCATAGATTCATTAAGAGGTGGGACAATGAAGGACAAGTGGCACATTTTGATGACTTTTGGAGAGCACGTGTGGAGGAAAAAGAAAGAACAAAGCTTTCTAGAAACATCTAGAAAGGATGACCACATGCCTTGGCCACCAAGAAGTCTAGAAACATTTAGAAAGAGCATTCACTTTGCCTTGGCCAAGAAGGCTTCTAGAAGGTGTCCATGTGCTCCTATGTTGACCAACTTTCTAGACTCTAGGATTTGTTATTTGCATTGTAATCCTTTTTAGCTTATTTGTTTATGCTAAGAGGCCCTTATACACTTCTATTTAAGGGGACCTCTACCACTTGGACAAGGGTTGAACATTTTGGAAAATTTAAACACCTTTGTGTATCAACCTTTTTGTGAGAAGCTTTCCTCCTTAGGTAGTGAATTTCCATTCCTTGCTTGGCCATTTTTAAGTTTCTTTCCCTTATTTTGTTTTGGTTTTCATCTTGTTTAATGTGTTTCCTAAGTTCTATGGTGGAAGTGATCTCAAAATCTTCCGTGATTGGGAAGTTCAAGTGGAGTAAATTTTCAATGAAAATCATGTAAAGGATTAAACACAAGTTGATCAAGTAGTGTAAGGATTTTTGGAGTATGTCAAAACTTGGTGGCATAAAGTTTGTAAATATTATGACCAAGGGCCACCCACGACTTCTTGGATGGACATTAAAACTCTTATGCGTGCTAGATTTGTTCCTCCCTCCTATAGGAAGGAACTTCTTTTAAAGCTCCAAAGGCTTCACTAAGGTCTTATGTATGTGACTAAGTACTTTAAAGAATTAGAGTCTCAAATGTTTAGGGTTGGAATAAAAGAAACTAACAAAGAAAAATTGAAAAGGTTTGTGAATGGTCTTAGGAGAGACATACAAGACCAAGTAGAGTTGTATGAGTACTCCACTCTTAAAAATGTTTTCACACTTGCCTTTAGGATTGAAACTCATTTGAAAAGAAAAAATAGGGCAAGGAAGAGTTACTCACCCAACCACTACTATAATCACTCATGAAAGGGAAAAGATAAAGAGAAACATGATAAAACCCCTTCTAAGTCTCACAAGGAACCATCAAGTAAAAATAAGTCACCAAGTGGTCACACTCACCATTCCACTTCTCAAAAATCAAGTACCATCAAATGTTTTAAATGTTTGGGGTATAAAACCAACAATTTTATCCCAACTAGGTTCGAGCACATGTACCTCTACATCTCAAACTTTCAGATTAGTTTCCTTAAAATTAGTTAGTCATAGTTAGTCATAGTTAGTCTTGGCATAGTAAACTAGTTTAGTTATAATAGAACAACTTAGTTAGCTTTATAATTAGAGTCTGGTAGTGTTAGAACTTTAATTAGGCAATATCAATTTTGTTTTGGAGTTTATAGTCTATAATAGTTAGTGAGTTCTAGTAGTTTTATTTCATTGCAATAGTGTAGCATAGTTAGAATAAAGCCTACTAATTATTTAGCCTAGTTTAGTCTAGTTTTATTTCATTGCATTAGTGTGCATTTGGTGCAGTTTAGCCATCCTTATTAAGTAAATTAAAGGTGATTGGAGGATGATTAAGAAGAAAAACTAGCAAAGGTGCATATATGACTTAGTGATGTAAAGGATTAAGGAGGCAAAGTTACCCCAAGGGTTTACTTTTCAAGTTAAAACTCCAAATCATGTTCCAATTGTTGAAGACCTTCAATAACATTTTTTTATATGTTTTGGAAGCTTGATCAAGAGCCAAGGAGACTAAAACCAACAACAATGAAGAAATTATGCACTAAATTGGCCAAAAATTTATGTAGTTGACCATGAGTTAACCTTTTGCTATTCAATCCTAAAGCTTGTACCAACCATTGGAAACCCTAATAGACATCAAATAGGACATGTGCCGAGGTGGAGAAACATCAAAAAAAGGTTGGAAGTAGAGTCAATGACTGAGATTGCTTCATACACAAGATTGGTTAACCATTCTAGTTAAGTGATAGTTAGTTTAGCTAGTTTCTTAGTTTTAAATAGGAGAGGAACTAATTAGGTTGGTTAGTGGATTGGAGGAGGGTGAATCTTTGTAAATATATTAGGAAGGGAAGGAAGACACAAGAAAACACCATAATTCCACGACCACATCACCTAATACTCTCTTGCATTTTCTCTCTTTATTGTTCTCATCTTTTGACTTGAAGATAAAGAACTTTGGTGAGAGGAAGGCTTAAGAACTCCAAGATTTGTATACTTCATTCGGTATCATGCAATAATATACCCTTCTTTTTCATTTTCACTATTCAATTTCTCTTATACACATTCAATTTCAATTTTGTACCAATTATGCTATGTTTTCATGTTTTATGTGCAATTTTCACTCAAGGTCTTCTTAAATTCATGATTTGATCATAATTTTTTCCATAATCTGCTAGATTTGGGTTATGGATTCATGCCTATGACCTAGTGTGTCCAAAAGACCAAACCACATCACTGTTTCACTTGCAAACGTGGTTATTGGAAGCAATTATGTGAAAAAACTCAAATTCAAGAGTTTTTTACTTATGCATAACTATGATTTTCAATTTCGTGTATGAATTTTGATTTTTGTGAGTTGTAATTGATTGTTATAGGTTCAGATAATGGTTTTGAACATGTTTGTATCCTGAATTTTTGCAGAGAACATAAAAATGCAATGAGACAATTTTTCTCAGAAGCTGGTTCTTAAATTCAATGTTAATTTCTACTCAATCATTTTACTTCAATTCAATTCCTATGTTTAATTTATGTTAATACGAGTCACTCTGCATCATTAATTCGTTCAATGATTCATTTATAGTTGAAACTACATTTGTCTTGCACACTTGCATGAGCATTACAAAAACTGTATAAAAATTGTGACTTTTTGGTTTCATTGTGATTTTTTATTCCTTAGGTTTATAATCCTTCTCTTAAGCACATAGTAATTGTCTTAATTATTTAGGATATGTTCCACCAATTCTATTATAAATAAAACATTTAAACCTTATTATGCATTTCATCGAACACCTAGTGGAAACTAGGATTTGATGAGCATTTCATCAAACATTTTGTAAATCATTCATTGTTTCAATTAGTTTTAAGCCTTATATTTCATATTTTAGGTATTGTTTGCACATGTTAAAAGCCATTAAATAGTTTTAGTTGTTTCTAGAATTAGTTCATGTTCTAGCTCATGCATTGCATAGTAGCTTATTCCATTAATTAGTTTAGTTAGTTAAATTTTCCTCACCACAGTTCATGTACAAGCATTTGCATCTTTAATTTGTTGTGTCCAAGGATTGATACCAAGGTTGACCCTATTCTACATTCAAGGAGGAAATTGGATTTTTGACTAGAGTCTTGTGCGATTAAAAGGCTTTATCAAATTGTTAAATTTTTTATAACTGTTAAGCATGATTGACATGGAAATGATTATGGCAAATTTTATTCTGAATACTTTGCATAAACTATAGTCAAACAACCACCTTGCATGATTTTGAATAAAAATACCCTTTTTGAACCTTGGCTTGAGATACACACACCTTGAACCTAAAATGTAGGCAATCCAACCATTATTATTGATGATTAGGATGCAAAAAATGTGTGTGTGTCATGAAGGGAAATGGTGAGTTGTGAAGTGGATGAAAAGGAACAAAGTTGGGGTATGTTGAAGGCATACCCAAAAATGCATAAGGTAGCCAAAAGAAAATTGAAATGAGACGCCTCAAATAGAAAAATAATGTACTAAGTCAAAGTCAATGAAAAGGTGTACTCAAAGGAAGGTAAAGAAAAAGAAATTGAGTTGCAAGAGAAAAGAAGGCAAAAGAAAAAGAATGTTGGAATAGGCTTAGACACTTGTGTTAGAATTAATTGACGAATTAATTCTATTAGTGACTCATTTGAAATATTATGATGGGCCCAATTGTGATTTAATAAAATATAAAGACTTATTGGTTATTATTATGGGAAGTGATAATAAAATAAAATAAAGATAAAGATAAAATAAAAACCAACTTGATGGACGTTGGTTTATAAAGGGATTGGGGTTCTGTCTTTGGCCATAAGGTTCTTTTCACAGTACCCCATGAAGAACGTGTGAGAAGAGAAAGAAAGGCAAAAAGATAGATTGGGAAACGATGATTGAAGAGCATACAAGATTAAAAATTGAAGAACGCATATTCACATGATCTCTCACAGATCAAGGTTAGTGCTCTATTATGATTTATCGTGTGAGAATTATAAATCTTAAAGATCCTTAATTAGTTTTACAACTTGCACGTTGTTGTTTTCCTTTTTAGCAGTGAGTCTTGCTTGCCTTGTAAAACAAAATCCTTTGATGGCCCAACCAAAAGCCCTAAGTGATCTTTGTTAATTGTGTGTACATGGTAGTTGAAAATGAAATACAAAGCTAATTGGACAGTAGCAAAGGTGCTAAGAGTGCAAATACTTTGAACACTTGGGAGGATACAATTTTGTACTTTAAAACGGGAAAATCCATTGAAAGACTTTGTGTTGATCCCTAGCTATGATGATTGAACTACATTTGTGTCTGAAAATGCGGGTATAAAAAATATTCGTACCCATTACCCGCGATTATCCATTTACAATATCTATTTCCTACCCTTTGCGGGTTTTATCTGCAACTACTCGTGGGCATGAATTTTTTTGACATCCCTAATGTTGATGACTTTTTTTAATCTAATAATTTAGTGGTTGGTGGTGTTGATGAATTTCATGCTAATTCTAATATTATTCATGATTTTAAAGGTGTTTCTAGTGTAATTTTGACTAATTTGGTTGTTAATGTTGCAAACCTTATTATTGATGGTGTGTTTATGTTTGTTGAGCCTGTTAAGCTTGTGTTTTGTATAGGCATTTTATCAAGCAATTTTGGATTTTGCATTTAAACATTATTTTAGTTAGTTTTAAAGTTTAAAATAGGTTCCATATTGGTTTTTAACACATTCCATTTATTCATATTTGATTTCTATACATTGTAATTCATTTTAGGAAATTAAACCATTACATTCATAATAGTAGACCATGCATTTTTTCTAGGTTTCAGTTCAATTTGAGGTATACTTTCTTTCATCATTTGCATATTATTAAAATCCCAATTTAATGTAGTTTGAAGTATTATTTTGTCTTTCCTAATTGTTAGACATATTATTAAAATTTCACACTCTTAAATCACTTAAAACCTTTTTATTTTCATGGATTGATACCCCGATTACCACTCTACTACATTAGAGAGGGGAAATTGGGAATTTTGTTAATTTCTTATATAGCTAGGAGGTTAATAATCAACAATTTAGTTTTGTGGAAATTGCACCAACTTAGCCACAAATAGGATAATTTGGATCATTTTTAGATAGCTACACAAAACCAAATTAAGCATAAAAAAACACTTTAAACTAAAGCTTTAACACCAAATGATAAGAGTTCATCCTATACTTTTAGTGTGTTTGTGGGACTTGTAAGACTCGGGAAAAATAAATATTTATTTAATATAAATGCAAGTGAAGGAACCTTTATAGTAATTAATACAGGGAATTATGATAAGGAGCAATGGTAGCTAAAGTGGTTAAGCGTTCGGAGTGGTGTTGAGAGGACTTGGTTTAGAGTCTTGTGTATGTCATTAGTGTGTTAATTTATCCAGAAACTGTCTGGCGGCATTAAAGGTCCAACAAGCGACACGAGCCAGTTATGCAGTTCTGGGTTTTTGGGGGATGAACCGCTTGACGACATTGAAGGCCCACTAGGCGACACATCAAGGATGACCCAATATTATGGATTGGTTATGAACCGCCTAGCGCCATATTGTATGAAACTACATGATTGGTAGAGAGTTGGGAAAATTTGGGGGTTTTCGCTGGTGCAAAAGAATCTAGGTTCAACCCAGAAACTGATGCACCGCTTGGCGGTACAAGTTAGCCGCTAACAGTCCGTTGGGACTAGTTGTTTAGGTTGCGAGTTGGAGGTTTTGGCCTTGGGTGATGACGCTAAAATGGAATTGGGATTATATGATTGATCTATGAATTGGAATGGACGTATAGGTTTTATATTATAATTTTATAGGTACAAACTAGTATAATAAAGTTTGAATTTGGGTGCATTATTTATGTATAAGTGCATATGCCTATATGTATACAAAGCGGGAATGCATGTGTAGACCTATGAATAAGTATATGCTAGTTAACATCTATGTACAATGGTGAGTGACTGAGTTAGTTGGAATATATATATTTGTAACCTTTGTGTTGGAATGTGTGCCTGTGTTCATTGGTGTGTGAGAAACTGTTGTGTATTGCATAAACCAATAGTCTGGAGTTTATTGGTGTGGCGCCTGGCGGTATGGGTTGGACTGCCAAGCAATAGGTCATTAATAGAACTCTAGGGCAAAACCCAAGAGTTAACACCTAGCAACGTAAGGGGGTCTCGCCAAGCGGTTTTTCGTGGAATTGGGCTTGGACCTGAATCCAATGGGCTGGTGCTTGGCGACACCAAGTGTTCCACTAGGTGTTTTGGAGCGTTGTTTCGCCTAGCAATGTTGTAATTGCACCTGGCGATGTTGAATGTAGAAGGGGTTTGCATTGAGGGATTCTAGATAACTTTGGATGGAAGCCTTGAGGAGATGACTTGTTGGGGACCCATTTACAAGTTATGGCTTATAATGAGGAGTTAAACACATGGCCATATTAGGTTGGAGCCTGATGGCATTGGAATTCCGGTGTGAGCATGCTAATTGTGGCTAATACAGATGGTTCAATTGATTGCTCTTCATGGTCGGAACCGGTGAGGCTGGTAGTCTTGTGATGAATACGGATTGTGGTCCGTATTGGGAGCTACACTCGGTGTTACGGATTGTAGTCCGTAATTGGATAATTCCCGTATGTGATCTATCGGTGGTGGCCAGTAGATGGAAGGGCCATGAGTTGGAGCTTGTGGCGACAATAATCATCTTAAGGATATCATCAAAGGTTGTAGGATCCAGAGGTAGACAATGGAAGAAGTGAATGCTTGGGTCTGAGGGTTGTAGTCCTCAGAAAGGGTTGGGTTATCTTTAAATGCTTTGGATGATGGCTTTAGGGTGGAGACTTGCTGAAGCATTCATTGAGTTGTGACTGACATTCCTTGAGTTATGGCTTGGAATGAAGGGTAAAATACGTGGTGATCTCGGGTTGTGGCCTGATGATACTGGTAATCAGTGCGGGTTATGGCTCGTACGGTTGGTCTCCACTTGATTAGACAATCACATGTTATGGCCAGTGATGTTGTTAATCTTATGTTGAGAGTACGAATTGTGGTTTGTATTGGGAACTCCACCTAGCGTTACGGATAATGGTTCGTAACAGGATAGTCTCTCACGTGTACCTACGAGTGGTGGCTTGTAGATGGTGGAACCACGAGTTGTGGCTTGTGGCAACAAAATATATCTTAAGGTAATCATTTGGAGATGTAAGGTTCTTCGATGAGACTGTGTTCACTTTATTATGTTATTAATTGTTTATATTGTTAGTTCACCCTATCTGCTTGTGTTTAGCGATGATCGTGTAATTGTTACACAGGAGCAAATGATGTTGCAGGTGGAGCTAGTGAGGCATAGAGTCGAAGAAAGGCAACATGAGAGTTTTATTTTATGGTTTTATATTTACGATTTTTTTTTTTGTAAACATGATTTACTATCAGTTTTTGAATGTGTAAATTTTGAGTTAAATTATGAATTTTGGTTTTACCACTTTTAATTGAACTCTTCCCACGCTTTGGAAATGAGTATTGATAATAAATTCAAGTTTATTATTATTATATTTTATTTTATTTAAATTAGTAATATCTGTCGCAATCAAGATCGCGGAGGGACAGCAATAGGTCATATTATGTAAAACTATAGAAAAACCAAACCTTAAAAGAATGGTCTTCAAAACCAAATTTGGATTCGAGAGTCGGTTACGTGTGGGAAAGGTATTAGCACCCCACAACACCTGTCTTAAGACGGTTCCCTCTTTAATTAAGTGTGTAAAGTAGAATTTTGATGTTTAGAATATTTATTATTCCCCCAAAAAATCAAACAAAAAAAAAACACATACAAAAATATTACAGATTAAAGCAATTTTTTTTTTGGCCCGCCGAGGATTGTACCTCGCTCCTACATATTTCCATTTGGAAAATCAGAGATAACGTAGTTCTTTATAAAAAATTTTGTTGTTATTTATTGTTATTTTGTTTTTTTAATTTTTTAGATTTTAATATATATTTTTTGTATTAATATCAAGAGAACTCGAGATTCTACCTGATGAAAGATTTAGTTATCAAGCAAATCCGAGATTTGACATTATATTTAAAATGATTTTATAATTTTGTGTTTTATTATTACTAATTTAAAAAAAAATTAAAAGCCTATTAAAGAGTGTTTTGATTATCAAGCAAGTCCAAGACTTGACATGACATTCAAAACTTATATAAAAGAAAAAAAATAATTTATTTATTTATTTTATTTATTATTATTCCTTTTTTTAGAGAGAATTAAAGCATACGAAAGAAACTTTTTTATTTATCAAGATAAAAATAAAGGGAAAGAGAAAGGTTGAGCACATCAATGACAAACTCAAAATTATCTAACATGAGAACCCCAAACACATTTAATCATACAACAGTTCAAATGATCATACATTTGATATTATAAGAGAATCATGAATAACATTAGGAGCTAAGAGAATTTACCTTAAGGTGATCCCTTTTGCGCGTGCTCTGGTAAAAAAAAAAGGAGAGAGGTTTTTTCAATTTTTTCTCTGCCTTGTGTAACATCCCGTCAGGATATTACGGATTTAGAATAAATAAAATAAATAAAGTCATAAAGACGTCGCGTTTATGAATAAACCTCATTTCCCAAAAGCGCGAGAAATTTAAACTTTTATAAATTCAATAGATAAAACCAAAATCCATGATTACAAAAGTTGGATAATCCAAAACGGTCTCATAAAATTTTACACTTTATTTCCAAAATATAAATAACATAAAGTCTCCCATGCTATCCCCCGCTCCGTATCTAAGCATCACCGGCACCACCTGCATCAACATCCTCTGCTCACGTGTACCGCGCACACGATCATCGCCAAACACAAGCAGATAGGGTGAGCTTAACAAATAAAATATATAAAATGGCATACACATATACAACAGATATATATATATATATATATATATATATATATATATATATATATATATATATAAAAAACACAAACATC
>Ga0214542_1010953_pt1 | contig 12803 bp, 10 predicted proteins | sample CNSS1metaG_FD_160096 | JGI IMG/M metagenome (GOLD analysis project Ga0214542, IMG submission 160096) | Root nodule microbial communities from cowpea collected in UCLA plant growth center, Los Angeles, California, USA - CNSS1 | ecosystem: Host-associated > Plants > Roots > Nodule | place: USA...
TTGGCTCTAGCTTACCCGTTTTGTTGCATGGTTGTGATGTATGTGGCTGTTCTCTCTTGCGATGATCATCAACTTGGTTGATGGGAGCAGATGGGCGAGGTTCTCATGGGCAACAAGGGAATGGCGATTCCGCTGCTTAGCCACCTGGGCTGGAGTTTTCCTTGTGTTATATTTAGGGCTATGGCCCATGTATCTCTTTCTTTATTTCTACGCTACACTCTAAGTTGTATTCATATTCAGCTATTCTACTTTTTGGCATCGTGGTGTGCCTAGTTTGGTAGGGGTGATGTTGGGAACCCCAGGACTGCGTTGTTATGCTATCTTATGTGTGGCGTTCCCTTTAATTGCGTTTATAAATTATATGGGACGTTACATTTATTATAATTGATATTTTTAACAAAATTAAGCTTATTTAAATGTATATTTTGCATTAAATTTTATTTAAATTTTGTTTTAAATATTTATATATATCTATAATTTATAGATAAATCTTAAAGTTGCTTTAAAAATTAAAACTTTATAAATTCAAATATAAAATTTTAAAACAATTTTATAACAATTCAAAAAAAAATATTTATTTAAAATTTTACAATTTAATTTATAAAAATGTTATTTTAAAACCAACTCTAATATTTGTCGAGATAAATTATTGATATATAAAAATTTGAAACAATATTTAAATAAAATTTAATGTTAAATAAAAACTTAATCTTGTTAGAAATATCATTGTAACATTTATATAAAAGTAAAATTTGTCTCAATTTGAATACGGACTGAAATTGATTCAGTTTTAAAAGAATTGAGACCAAATTGAGACAAAATTATAAATACAGGAACTACATTGAGACTTTTCACATCTAATAGTGACATATGGCACTACCATTGTTGCATCACTCTGTCTCTACCATGTGGCACAACGTTAGATTGACACGTGACATTTTTTTTAAATTTAAAAAAATAATAATAAAATTAAAAGAAAACTTTGTGTTGACATGTGATACATAATTAACATCATTAGTAATGAAAGTGATATAATTGCAACAAATTTTTCAAAAGAAAGACTCAATTAAGTCACATGAGAAAAAAAGACGTACTTGAAATTTCGTTACAAAAATTAGAATCTCCGAAACATTTAACCAAAAAAAACAAACTTGTTTCACGTATTACTACTACTTAATCAAACTTGGCCTGTACTGACCTTAAACTACCTATACAATTACCGAACTCCAATTTTCATCCACATTTTCTACAAAAATACCATATTAAAAAGAAAAAGAAAAAAAAAATCTACAATTTACATCATATACCAAACCAAACAACTTCATCTTTTATTTACATTTCATATTCTAATCATACTTGAATCATAATTACGTATATAAAATAAAAGAAATGAAAACCACAACTTTTTTTTTCTTCGCCCAATAAGAAAATCCGTAACAAACTATTAAACCCCGAGAACCCTTTGATGTTCTTTATATAAAAACACCATTCCGCAAATAATAAAATCTCTCGTTCATTTCTAAAATAGATCAGTCACATCACATGATTGATGTGCATAGAAAAAAAATATTAAAACAATATCATCCTGTAACTATTCTTATAATAAGAAAAAAAAGACCCCAAAGTTGTTAATACAAAATAAAGCACCGCAAAATCCAAAATGCTTATTATTAATATATAGGAAAATTATATTTTGACTCTTATCTTTTATTTTCTGACATGATATGGACCATTAATTTTTTCAGAGAAAAAATAATGGTACATTAATCAATGATCTATACTAAGCCACATCAAAAAATAAATGATGAGAGTAAAAAATTAAAGTTATAATATCATTATCCTAATACATAATACTTAAAACCCAAACCTGGAACTATATTCACCAAATTAGAAAATATTATTTTAATATTTTATTATACCAACACTGAATTCTTTAATTGCTTCAAATATATATATATTTTTTTTTATATATATAAAAAGAAAGATATATATATATATATATATATATATATATATATATATATATATATATATATATATATACTGTTCCTGCAGAAATAATAATAGATTATGAGACTCAAATCTTATCTTACTCCAATTTTTGAATCTCTTGGATTGATACTCTTCGGCCAGATTCGATGTGTCTTCACATCTTGGTACTAGGTGGAACATTTTAGAGGTTACCTACAAAAAGGACTTCAATGATCAAGTCAGCAAAAACTCTCAAAGTCAAATCTCACTTTGTAGCATTAATGAATTGCATATATTTAATTGTTGGGGTCACATTTTCCTTTGCTTATGGGTTAGGCCCTTATTATGCTCGTATGGGCCTGGTTTAAGGCCTAGGCTTCAGGTATAACACCTGGCTCTAGGGTTTTAGCTATTTTATCCTAAGTTGTGGTAGGTGGCCTTTACCGGCTAAAGAGGAGTTGTTTGATCTATATATTTTGGCTGCTATGTAAGCGTTTTCTCTTTGTATAGTCAACCGTCCAAGCTTCTAGTAATATTAGTGATGTCTCATCCTTAGCTATGGGACCAATCACAACAAGCATGGCTAAGAAAATTCAAGAAGAGTTAACAATATCTAGTCAAGGTGAAGTTAAACTCCTTTTCACTTGGGCCATCATGGAGCATTTTTAGACCTTGTATTAAGGGTCATGTAGTGTAGGTTTTCCTTTGAAGGCCTTGTATTAAGGGCCATGTAGTGTAGGGTTTTAAAAACAATCTTGCTTAAGTATGGAGCATCATATGCGCCTAACTTAAGCAACTCTTTAATGTTTAATTATGTTAAGCTAGCTTAGGAAAAGCATCCCACATGTGCCACATGGCAAGTTCTTTAATGAAGAATTCTCGTACATATGTAGTGTCCATGTGTCATTATCCTAGAGAGACTTTTCATAAAGTAGCTTTTCACATGGCAACACACGAGTGGTTTGTTTTGTGAGAGTGAGGATTGCCACATGTCAAACTCTGCTTCATCAAGATAACACTTTTAGGGTTTTCATGCATGTTATCATTCTAGGGTTTTAACCATTTTCAAGACACCTTACTCTATAAATAGAGGTGTCTCCCCATGTATTTCTCACTATGAGAATGATAATGTTATGCTGCCAAAATTATTTTTGAGCTATACTTCTTCTCTTAATCACTTGCTAGAGCATCCCAAGAGGTCCCTATAGCACCCCTTTCTCTAGAGTTGGGCTAACCTCTTTTAGAGCTCCACAAACAACCTTCATCCCACTGTTAAATCACCAAAATTGAGAGTCATTTTCTCTCAACACCAAGCTTCTGCGAATCCACCATCCACCATACTCACCATTTCAAGCTTTAGCCCAACCTAGCTTGGCACTACAACAAAAATCACTTTAGGCTACAACATAAAACCGTAGCCTAAAGCATAAAAATCGTGGTCTAAACTTTAAGCTACAGTTTTTCAGGTGTGGACTAGGTTGTCGTGGCCGTAGGTAATAAGCTAGGATTTTTTATATGACCACATTTTCATAATCGTTGATTAAAATCTTAGAAATGACCACGATTTTCAACCTACTTTAGACCACATTTATTGAACTGTTGTTTTATGCTTTAAACCACACTAATATATGCATTGTCTTTGGATTTATGCCACATTTATTCAATTGTTTTTATGTGAAATAAGTTTTTTAATTTTGTATAAATTGCTTATGCAAGACTTGAAGATGGAAAATTTGTAATATATATCCCCAAATCACAACATCACACATCAAGAGACTGCGCAACATTAAGTGAAAATAACATTTAAATAATCGTATATACAAAATGTATATAGATGAAACATATATTTGAAATATATTTGAAGGTTATAAGAATTCAAATTACATGACAAAATAATTGTCATGAAGTCGTTACTAAAGATCAACTTATCATAGTTAAAACTACAAATTCAAAAGAACTATATACATGGAAGCACTTCTTTACTACATAATTGTAATTTCATTAATCTAAAGATTGTCTTCATTGTCTTCATCATCTTCATGCTCTTGAATTATTAAGTTCTACCATAACAAACTTTGATAGATATCCATTGCCTTGGGACACAATAACTCTTAAAATTTTAGCATGTGAAAAAAGATTAATAAATTATCAAGAACACAACTTGTCAAAATATCAACTAACAAGTTTTTCTTTACTACTAATGGAGCCATATGCATTGTAAAAAAACTTACTCACCATCACCTAAAAACAAGGACATTATAGATTAATAAGGTGAAATGGTATTCTACCTGTTCTCCCTCGCTAACAATGCAATGCTCAAACTCCTCCACTACCTTGTTTAAGACTGATTCAACTAATTGTTCCATGGACTCTCTTGCATTACAGATGACAAGATTGAAATGCGTGAATGCAAGATCAATGTACTTTACATACTTGTTCATGATCAGATGACTCAAAGGTAGGATTTCCAATCTCATGCACAACCACCAAAAAGTTCCTCATGTTTTCAAAATACTGATATGTAATAAGGCTGCTCCATCTGGGATTAGTGCATAATTAAGAGGACTCTCCACAAACTTTAAGAGTAATACAAAGTTTACATTAGCAAATAATGAAAACTTAAAACCAAGTATAAAAAACTTATGTCTAGATTGAGTAACTAACGGAAATCTAATAAGCTTATCTAGTTTTGGTTGTACATTCAATCATACTTGTTGTCATTTGTATCGTAGGACGATGACAAAATACTTATTGTTAGGTATGAGATGAATTTCTGATATTCACTTCATAAGGTCAAATGAAAATGATAATGATTTATTGTTAGGATATTAACTTTTACCTTTATTGATAAATAATTCATAGAAATACTTTTTTGTTCCTTCCATTTAAACTTGCTTATTTTCCATGCTAGTTTAATAATGACCAAATTATTATTATTTTATTGATTTATCTAGGATACAAATTATTATTATTTTATTGATTTATTTAGGATACAAATGTACTGCTACCCCTTTAAATTTAAGATACCGAAATAATTAAACTTTTCATACTTCTTAGATAAATTCTAAGAAAAATCTTAAACAAGTCAAAAAGTCATTAGCATATAAAATTAATTAGACATTCAGATTGTACCAATCTAAAGTTTAATACCTAGTGACTATTGGCTAATTATTAAAATTAAGAAAATTGAATTTGTCCACTCAGCAATGTCTAATTTAAGTAAGCAATTGCTCTTGAAGCAAAAATTTCTCTAGTCTCCTCTACCCATTTAGTTGATCCTGTCAGGAGGGAATAATCATATCAAAAGTTTCATCAAATACGTCACTTGTTCCACCAAATTTCCACACACCAGATTGAACCTTATTAAGGACATTATAGAGGATGATCCCATCTTTAAAACTATGTGTAGCACTCAAAATGCAAGGTTGAGGACAAAGGTAAAGGTCTGTGTCAACTACTGAAAAAACTAGTACCTTGGCTGGTTATTGTTATCCATGTGTAATAATTGAGGTGGACTAGTTAACTAAGAAGATACATTAAACATTGAAAAAGATCTTTAGTCAAAGTATAATTACCGCGACAGGAACTAAGATGTTTTTCATAAGACAAAAGTAGCATTACAAAAGGGAAAAAAGAAAATTAAAATAGAAAACTATGAATTCAGACAAACTTTCAGCCCTTTCACCAAGACCTTGATCAGAACCTTTTTCAAACTGCCAGAATGAATTTTTAAACATCATTTTCATCATTCAATGTGTGTTTATTACCAAAAGTCATTGTGCTCAATATGTGAAAGAGTTTTTATTATGCACTAAGGTAGATACTCCCCTGCCATCTACTATTCACTCACCTTATCCCCTCTCTCCATAGGCCCCTATCCAAAGCAACACCTTCTTCCATTGGCAACCACAACCATGATTCTCTCTTTGCACAACTGCCATCCATGGAGTGGATGGGTGTGAAGGATCCAAATACTATAGAGGATGATCCCATTTCTGAAACTATGCCTAAACTCTTCCTCAAAGGGCTCTATTGGAAAAATTTTAGCTGCAACAACTCCAACAAATTTCTTCAGCCACCTTGCTGCTTCATACCTTCGGAATGCTGCATTTCAAATACTTTCAATCTCAGGATAACTATTTCATAAGCATCACAAGTCGTTAACCTTTGGTAAAAGCAAAGCTATTAGCAAAAACGAATTATAATTACACACATTCATGGAAAAACATGACAACTAGACTTGGAACAATAATATACTTGAAAGGAAAGTTAAGGCACACAAAACAATTGGCAACAACACTACAATTAAGTTAATAATTTTCTAAAAGGGTTGCTCATAGAGCACAAAATTACAAAACAATAATTGTTCTTCAAAAGGAGCTCAATAATGAGCCAACACCAACTTCTGACCATCTAAACCGCAACATTCCTATCGTCCTGATGACCACTAGGGGTTTCTACATCTGCTCCCACCAAATAAATTTGGTGATCATTGCAAAAAGGAAAGCCAAACAGAGAAACATACACCAAACAAGAGGATAAGCTAAAGTAAAATATTTTTTCATGGTATTGAGCAAGTAAATATTTAAATCAGGTTATAGATATACAAAGCAGTAGGCACCCAAATCATATGATGGCAAACAAATGCAAGACCTCTCTGACTCGATTAATTCAGATCGTACTCTTGATATAGAATTCTGAAGGAAGTATGCATCTGTGCTGGTTTCTAAACTCTGTAGAGTTTAGACACAAGGGGTTATCACCCAACTGCACACACAAGGTTAATCATCTAATGTCTTAGGCCCAATACGTCCCAAGACTAGGACCTCCTGCCACTCTCACCACATAATTCATTATGCTCTATGTGAGCGTGAACGAATATTAGAGTTCAAGATACCTTCCTTTATCTATACATCTCCTATATCAAGGTATACACTAACCACACCATCACCAAGAGTTTCCCATGAAACTCTTTTACAGACAACATTCCACATGCCATCTCAAGCATTTTATATTCTCATGCCAATGCACCACCAACCAACAAATTCATAAATCATTTCATACTCAACATCACTAATCGTATTCTCATTTAATCTCATACAACATACATGGCATCATACTTTATGCTTTTAATGTAAAACACTTCATCATGTAAGCAAACAACCAAATCAGAGAAGAAAATAGAACTAGAGCACGTCCCTACACCAATCTCGCTCAAGCTGGAAGTCCTCACTTAGGCGAGAGATGTTCTCTCGCTCAAGCGAGCCCTTCTCGCCTAGGCGAGAGCTCGAGCAGTGAAATCGTGAGGTTTCTACGAATTCTCGCTTAGGCGAGACCTCCTCGCTTGAGTGAGATTACTCATCGCTTAAAATGAAGGCTCATCGCCTAAGCGACAGTTCGAGTAGACACCAAGGAGAGTTTCTGATATTCTTGCTTGGGCGAGACTCGCTCACCTGGGCGAAAATGTAAGACCCCGTAGGATCTAATTAATTAAATAAATAATTAATTAATAAATGCGGGTGGGAAAATAATTATGACATTAAATTATGAAGAGTATGACGTGGAAAAGTACTAGCTCAAGTGGTTGAGAGTACTTTGATTATGTGAAAGGACTTGGGTTCGAGTCTTATGTATGCTATTTTTGAGTTATTATTCGTTAATATTTTTAATATATGTAAATCATGCTGTAAAATAATATGTTAATTGGATGATGATTGTTAGCATGAAATATGAATTGGCATGATGGCTTAATGTTGATTGGGCAATTGCATGATTATGGGTTCAAGTCTTGGGAAACCCAAAGTAAACCTTATTTTTCTTTTGCTAATGTTAACTTTGGATGGAATTGGAAGGGGTAAAGGGAACCTAGTTTGAAGGGTGGCTGTAACCACAATTCATAATGAGAAATGAATGGGCATTAAAAGGTAATAAGGTGCAATTTCGTTTTTGATCTTTGGATTAGCCTAAAACACTAGTTTAAAAGGCAAAAGTGAAGGTTTTGCAAGGCTGAAAATAGACCTAGAAAACAGAGACGAAAAGTGAGAGTGAAGGGGGCTGGCGTGAGTGAATTTTGAGGTTGGGTTGAGGAGAATCAAGAGTGGCCATTGGTGACCAAAGGAAAGAGCTTGAGGATTTCAAGTGTAGCAAAGGAAACCAGGTTAGGGGAGCTTCCCACGTTAAATTTGTTGTTTGGTATGAGTTATATGAAAATCATATGTAAACTAGGCATGATTCTGTATCTGTTCGTGATTCTGCTAATTTTTGGAAATTTTCCAGAAACCGCCTGGCGGGCTATGCATAGCCACCAGGCGGCTCATCCATTTTTGCGTGTTCTATTATGTTTCTGGGTGTAGCGCCTGGCAGTGAATCCCTGTACCGCCAGGCGACTCAAAGTCTGGGAATGTTCTGGGTTTTTTTGCATGAAGCGCCTGACGGATTTGCTTGGGACCGCCAGGCGACGCGGGTCTGTGGACCGATTTGTGTTGTTTCGCGTGGTCTGACATAAATTGCTTGAAGGAAAAGCAAGGAGTGGCTCTTAGGAGATGATGAAGATTAGTAAATCTTTGACTTTGGGCGTAGTTGATAGAGTAACTCGATGGAATAGTGAGTATGGAATGTATGGTTGGCAAAGTGATGTTTTAACGAATTTTTGGGTAAAGGGTGGGATTTGCACTGGAATTGTGTTAGATATGGTCAACGCTAAAAATTTGTACACTTGCTAGCGTGTGTACGATCGGAAAGATGAACCTAGGCTTATAACAGAATGGAGGAGTGTCCAAGGTGGGCTTCACAACGCTGGAATTTCTGGAGTTTCCTAGAATCCTAAGCACCGCCTGGCGGTAATGGTTTAGCCGCCAGGCGCAAGCGCAGAGAAGGGGGAATTGTGGGGCTGTGAGATGTACTGGAGGGGTTTTGTTGCTGGGTCGTGATTTTAGGGGAGGATTAGATGGTGAGGAGGACGAAGTTGGGTGCGGTAGAGGGATGTGAGAACTTGGTGTGATATGTGGAAATTGGAGTATGACATTTGGAGAGTTGAAGTAGAGAGGACATAGGTCTTAGGTACAACAAGGGCTGCAGCTAGAGCGGTAGTGGGGTGTTGTACAACTCGCGTGGAGACAGTTATGGTGATAGGAGAAAACGCAGCATAGTATGATTAATTGAGATGAGCCAAAGTGGATAAATTTTAATATAATAGTACTAAACAAAGATTGGTAAACAAAGGAAATCTGATATAAGCTTAGCTATATGACGGAATGATGAAGTTAGAACAGGTGCGTAGGACTATCAATGGTTTATTGGATTAGTGAGATTGTACTTAAGACATTATATTTAGTTGAAATTTTGGTTTGGAGATCTTATATGGTATTGAGACTTTTGGTATTAGATGACTTGTTGTAAGTGAAGTTGATTAGTTGGGAAGGTTCCCTATTAGTTGTACTAACGTAGAATGCAAACTGTTACAAAGCCAAACCAGAAAGGGGAAAAATCATTTAAGTGAGATTGTTGATACTTCGCCCGGTGGCGAGCTGGAGACCGCCAGGCAGAAGTGACAAAATAGAGGGGCACCTGATTCGCGGGCGCCTGACGGTGAGGGACTTTCCGCCAGGCGGTACCTGCAGCGAGGGGAGTTTTTGAGGCGCTGTGCGCCTGGCGGTACGCGTCACCCGCCAGGCGGTCTGGGAGCTCGTAGCGCTTGGCGGCACGTGTCCCCCGCCAGGCGACTTGTACTGCTACAGCTTGGAATTTTGGTTTTGTAATTGTGATCTACAAGGCGTCTAGCGGTGCTTTAAAGGTGGGTTTGCTGGTGTCCTTGAGTTGTGGCTCAGAACGTATCCCTTGAGTTGTGGCTCGGGATAGGGGTTAAGCACGTGATATTCCTTGAGTTGTGGCTCGGAATAGCATCTCTTGAGTTGTGGCTCGGGATGGCGGATGAACACGAGGAACCCTTGAGTTGTGGCTCGGGTTGGCGAGTGTTGTCGGTGTGAGTGTGCTGGTTGTGGCCAGTACGGATGGGTCCAGATAGATTACCCTCCTCAGTTGTTGGCTGACGAGTTTGGTAGTCTTGGGACGATACAGATTATGTTCGTATATGGGAACTCTACCTGGCGTTACGGTGTATGATCCGTAGCATTGTTTCCCGCACGTGCTCTATCGGTTATGGCCGATAGGTATGGCAGCAAGTCACCTTGAAGTAATCATTAGACGATGTAGAACACGAATAATCTGATTGGGGGTCAGATGGTAGGAATTAAAGTATAGAATAATGTGGAATATTATGAATAGTGATATGTGTGTATGTAGATATATATATATATATATATATATATATATATATATATATATATATGTGTATATATATATATATATATATATATATATATATATATATATATATATATATATATATATATAACTGTAATATTATATATGTTTTATTTGTTAAGCTCACCCTATCTGCGTGTGTTTGGCGATGATCGTGTACGCGGTACACGGGAGAAGATGTTGTTGATGTAGGTGGCTCCGGTGAAGCTTAGTCGCGGAGAGGGGATAGACTCGGGGAATCCTTATATTTTCTTTTATTTGCTTTTGGAATCTGTTGTAAACCTTGATGGGTGATTTTATAACATTGTTCTTTTGGTTTTTATAACGGATGGTTATGAACATTATTTGCTCATTTAATAAATTTTAAATTTTCTCACGTTTTGGGAAAATGAGGTATTGTTAAATGTGCTGTTATTTAATTATTTCTTTTATTTTATTTATAAATCCGTAATATCCTGACGGGATGTTACAAAAAACACCAGGTTTTCTCCACTGTTCACGCGTGCAACAACCAAAAATTTGAAACCAACAACGCTTTAACATTTTCCAAGCAACCATAGTTGTACACAAGAATCACAAACACAAAACAGAGCTAAAAATAGGCAGATACTAAGAAAACATGAAAACCCTAGCTTCTCTTACCTTAATAAAAGCTAGCTTAACAAAACAGGGCCTCAAGCAAGAGAATCACAACTCCAGGAACAGGTTAAGGAGCTAAAAGTATTGACACCAGAACCAAAATAGAGTTACTAGGATGAACCTTGGGCAGGGTTACAATAACACAGCTGGAAAGGAAGGTTAAGGTTTACTTACATGGAGATATGAGCTCAGGCAGCTCCGAACACGAACGATTTACTAGCTCGGTGAGGCAATAGCTGGTGCCGTAGCAGAGCTTTTACAGTATTACGAGAGAGGAGGGAGGAAAACTGTTTTTGAAAATGAGACACAAGTGAGAGTTAGGGACTGGACAAGGGTCTTGGGGGTCCCTAATGGAATGACTTGGGCCCTTAAAAAAGGCCAGGCCCAAACCTCTTTTTAGAACAAAAAATATGGCTTACACCTAGAGTGAAGGAATGGGATTTCTCGAACGTGAAAGACGGGTAAGAATGAAGTGGAGTCATCAAAATTTGGAATAACCCTAATAATGTAGTCATCACAATAATAACAGAGGGACGTAGAACAAAACAGAGGATTAATACCTAGATGAGATCATCAATGGTTAGCATGTCTTTGGAATTTCAACACTTTTACAACAATAAATCCTGAACGAACCATGAACTCAAGCAGAAATCTGAAAACACAAATCGAGGAAGAGTGGAATAGAGAGGGATGATTAGTTACCATAAGAAGCTTAAGGTAGGAGGAGTTTAGGACAATGAAAAAATGATGGGAACAACACAAACAAAGTAGAAAACAAGGCAGAAAACACAGAAAACACGGACCATGCAGCTACACGAACATCGCAGACAAAGCAGAGGGCGATAAACCTTGGAGTGAGAGTGAAGTTGAGATGTGGGTAAGAGTATAGAGTGAATTTTGCAAATCAGGAGGGAGGCTTGTCTCGATGGAGGGAAGTTTGGAGGGAACATCTTATTTTCATTTTACACACACAATTTTAGTTTGAAGAAGGAGGGAATGCAAAAATTTTCTTACATTTGTTTACTTTTTTAAATTTAGTTTAGCTTAAGCTACTTTTAAGTTTTCAAAATTTTTAAAAGTTTATTTTAGGTTAAGTTTTAGGGTTTAGGCTAGGGTTTTTAATTTTAGTCTACACTTTTTAAGGACAACATTTAAACAAATGTGGTATAAAATATTTACGGTTTTAAAATTGTGGTCTTTAACAATTCTTAAACCACATTCATAAAACTATGACCTTTTCTATGTTTAAGCTACGATTTTCGACATGTGGGTAAGTTAAGTGTGGCCTAAGGCAAAAAATGTTGTAGTGTGAGGAGGAGGCTATCATTTGGTATCAAGAGATTTGATTCTACAACAGCTAAGTTTCTTGTTCCTTACCTATGTTATTGTTATTTTTTGTGCTCATGTGTTTTTCTTTCTTGTCTTGTTTCTAACTCAACATCTTTTCCACACAAAAATTGTTGTGGCAACAACGTGGGATATTTAAAAAAAAAATATTGCAGCTAGCTCAGTGGTCCAAAACTTTCATTCTTTATATCAAAAGAAAGCCCTTTGAGTCTAGTTTCCAACAAAAAAATAATGAACGCATTTGGAGTTCTATGGAGAGCGTTATGAGAAAAATAGTCAACAAAGGGCGGATTTGCCAACATCAGTGTTTTTCATGTGTTTTTAAGCTTAGGCTTCCATATTTTGTGTTGTTTGTGTGCTTTTATGTTTTTTTGAGTCTTGTTTCATGTTACTATTTTATCATCTCATGTTTTTTTGGGTCATTTTTATTTTCAAATCTATCCATGTTGTCTAGAGTCATGTTTAGTCCTTTTAATGTCATTTTCTCCTAGTTTTGAGCTTTCAAAAAAAAAAATATATATATA
>Ga0214542_1010954_pt1 | contig 12798 bp, 7 predicted proteins | sample CNSS1metaG_FD_160096 | JGI IMG/M metagenome (GOLD analysis project Ga0214542, IMG submission 160096) | Root nodule microbial communities from cowpea collected in UCLA plant growth center, Los Angeles, California, USA - CNSS1 | ecosystem: Host-associated > Plants > Roots > Nodule | place: USA...
TAAGAGTGGCAATATTCACCATATGACATGCCCCTCGGTCATCAGACAACAACTCCAATCTACCCTCCAAAACAGATCCTCCACCCACTGCATACCACATCTCCTTCACATTTGCATAACCCATCTCCTTCAGAATACCTAAAATCTCAAAATAGCTCCATCTATCTGGGTCACATGCCAAAGTACTTAATTGTCCAACATATTGCAGTGACCCATTGCTCTCAAACCTCCTACCATGATGAAAAACAACTTCGAAATGGTCGTCCATACCAACAATAACATATAAATACTACCCTGCGAAATACCATTTTACCCAAACAAAGCAACACAAATTACAATTTCGTACCACTATAAGACCGACAAAAGCATGAAAATAGACAAAAGCATAATGGGGGACCACTGCTCGTGCCCACAAACACATTTCATAGACCACCACCGTCAACGGAATCATAAAAACGGACAACCACCGTCAAACAAATCATAAAAAATTGAAACAGCACCGCATAAAACAATTAAATTAATCAAACCCTAAACCCCACCATTCCAAAAACAATTAATTCAATGAAAGACAAATTAAAATGATTCGCGCACCTGGAATCCGAAATACTTGCCACTTTGATGTCAATTACAGCTTCAATTTCCTCCACAACGCTCGAAATTGCCAATTCGATTTGAACCCTAACTTCACGACAATGCCTCTCACTCGAACACCAACTTCTAATTCGTTCCCAAATCGCGTCCCCTTTTAATTTTCAATTTCATTTTTCAAAACACTGTTCCACATCACACACCTGATAATGCCACGTAATATTTTTTTTCCCACTTAAGTAGTCAACATGGTCAGACGTTAAGTCATTTAACGGAGTCAACTAAAAGGGACCAAATTGATGCAAATTAACTAATTTGGGTACTAAATAAATGCAAAGTTAAAAGCGGGTACCATTTAAACACATTGGAACGAAACTGGGTACGTTGCGAATAATTATATCCTAATTTTTTTATTATATTTATATAATATAAAAACATGTCTATATGTGGTTGCCAATGTGATATTGTGTTTATTATAACCTTAGTTTTCCTTTTATTTCTTTTTCCACAGTTATATGTTAAGAAAAATAATAAATAATTATTATAATCGAAAGAGGTTTAATTATTGATTTAAGTATTTAATTTTAGTTTATTTTGCTCCCTTAATTATTTTAGGATTTAATTTAATTTTTTATTTTTTTAAGAAAGTAATTTGATCCACCTGTTATTTTTTATTTAATTTAGTCATTTTTTTTAAAAGGATCCAATTTTGTCTTCTCGAATTTGATATCAAATTATTAATTAAGTTTAATTACAATTTATATATACATGTTAAACTAATTTTTTAAATTTATAGATCAAATTACTGCATTTAAGAGTAAAAAATTGGATTATTTAGATAGAATGTAAAGAATAATATAATTTTAGTATTTAAGTGAAGTAATTTGATGTATAATTTATAAAAAAATTAGTTTAACATGTATATATGATTATATATAAGCTTAATTATATTATCATATTAAGTGATAATTATATTTGATTATAAGTATAATATTTAATTTTAGAATTATATAATATAAGAAGGTTAAATTTTAAATTTTGTGTATAAATAAGTAGTATTTTTTTAACATTGATTTCTTAAAATTAAAGTAGTAGATTGTATTAATCTTAGTAGTTATTTATGGTATTTTATTGATTTATTTGTGATTGATACAAAGAAGGGCATTAATTGATGAATAGGTTGAAGTTGAACGATTAAGATATTTTGATTTCTTAGAATACTTTTAATTAGTTATTATTGTGTAGTTAGAGTTGGATTATTATTCTTTAGTTATAATTTTTTAGTAGACCAACATTAAATAAAAAATATTTTTCCTAAGGTATTATTGCATTTATTGTTTGGTAAATCAATATTAAATAAAAAAAATGTTTGTTAAGGTATTGCACGGGTCAATTTTTTTCTATTTTCTTTTAAATTAAGATTAATAAAATTATTATAATAATAATTATTTTTAAATAAATAAATTATTTATATAATTATATTTACGTGTAATAATTATGTAATTATATATATATATATATATAATATTTAAAAATGATAATAATATTAGATTATACTAATAATAATTTTGTTATTAATATTAATAATATCAATATTAAAACAATATTGTTATATGCTTAAAATTTACAATTAAACTTTAGAATTATATTATATTAAAATGAAATATACTTTAAAATAAAATGTAGATATATTGTTCATTATGAATCTCGTACAAAATAATAATAAATAGTATTAAAATATTTAAATAATTAATCATATATATGTATTTTTGGTAACAAAATATTTTAAAAAGAATAATATTATTTTATGCTATTCTTTTAAATGAAAATAATAAAGTGTCTATTATTACTCTTTTTCTGAATGACTAATATTAAAAAGTAACATTTGAATATGACTTGGTTTAAATTTTAAAATTGACATATATAATTAAAATTTTGAATTAAATTTTGTTAAATATTATATTAAATAAAATGCTTTAAATTTTTTTTATTTGTAAATTTGTGGTAAAAAAATTATATGTTATTGTATTCATTTAGCTTGTAAATATATATACTAAAAGTTATTTAGAAATTGAGAAAAAAAATATTTTTAAGAATGAAATATCGGACAAGACAAATAAATGTAAGTAGCGGATAATCTAATAATACAAAAGTTAAACTATTTAAAATATATATAAAGAATAAAATTTAAACATAATAAAATAATTTTGAAAGTATTATAGTAATTAATTTTTTTTAATATTGAATAAATAGTGATAGATAAAATAAAATTATAAAAAGCTAAAAATATATTAATACTAATGCTAATAAGAACCAATAATTAAAATATTTTTGCATGTACATTATTATAATAGTATTTATGATTATGAATTTAAAACATTGTTTTAGGCAATGTTTAGATAAATGAATAATTAAAATAAATATTTATTGCAATTAAAAATTAAATATTTTTGAAATATAATAATTACCATATGTTAAATATAATAATGATATAATTATTATAAGAAAAAATATAATTATTATAACAAATAAAAATTATAAAAAATAGATAAAAGAATATTTTAATAGATGAAATTAATGGTTACTAATGTTTTTTTAACTTTAAGAACGAATTTGATGATGACAAAGAATTATCTGAGTAGATAAAATTCTAAAAAGACCAAATTACTTATGATAGAAAAATATATTTATTATTATCATTATTAATATTTATTATTTAATTTGTGTATTATTAGTATAGACTTATTTATATTATTATCATATTTAACTATTATTAACTTATATTATCAATATTATTTTTTTATTATTAATATTATAAAATTTTGATCATAATTCACTTTTGACAACAAATTTATAATAATTTACAACTATATCATAAATTTAAACATACTCCTCATAAAATGTTGATAATGATTAAAATTAATCTGTAAGGTCAAAATAGTAATAAAATCACGAAAATAATAACACCAAGTCCCTCCTCACTATTTATATAAAGGATAGCACAACTAATGGATGTTAAAACACATTGCTTGCCATGAATCCGATTTTCAAAAATACAAAAAAAAAAATTGATATTTTTACATTTTCACATCTTTTTTGGCATAGGGGTGAGTGGTGGTAACTGTTAGTTTTGAAATGGTGATTTAAGTCAAGAAGTGGGTGAATTAACTATAAAACTTTTTCAAAATCTTAAACCTCTTTTCAATTGAATCAAATAGACTAGGAAGTTAGGATGTAAATGCAGCAGACTCATACACTTTCAATTGAATAAAGTGTAAAATAGAAGACTAATTTGTTCTTGAACTATGAAACAATCGATTAAAAAGATAAATCAGTCGACTAAAATACTGGAGATTTATGCAGAATGCAAAATGCAAAATTCGCAGAATGCAAAATTCGTAGATGTAACTCAAACATCAATATTTTACATACAAGACTTTTTTCAATCAATATTTTTAACAAGTACACAACCTCAAATTACACAAGAACGCATTAAATCACACCAAAGAACGAATTTCTTGATTTTCTTGAGTTTTTAAAGAGATTCAAAGTGGTAAGATGAGGGAGAGAGAATTGCATTGTTGTTTTTATACTCGTTCACTCAATCATAGAGCTACATCTAGTTTATCAGGACAATTATACTTCTGAACAATTATAATATTATTTAAGCATTTCTTTCGTTGGGTGGAAGAGTGATATTGCAACTTTATATTGAATTTTAATGGAAAATAAATTTTAAGAATAATTGTATTTATTTTTAAATGAATCAAATATTGTGACAACAAACAACAATGATATTTTTGAATTACATTAGGTTTATGTTTAATTAAACCTAAACTCATTTTTATTCAAGTAGGTCAAGAGGCAATGGAATAAAAAATATAAAAAAGTGTAAATTGCTGGATTTTACGTTTTTGTACAAACATATTTGGATTTTGGTAGTATGTCATACAAATTTATTTATGGTTACTGTTTAACTTTTAATAGATAAAAAATTAAACTAACAAACAATGTCATTATGCTTATTATTATTATTATTATGCTTATTATTATTATTATATTATTATTATTATTCTTATTCTTATTATTATTATTATTATTATTATTGTTATTTATGGTTTCTATTTTAACTTTTAATAGATAAAACTAACATACCTTTTTTTTTTTTCTAGTGGTCTTACTAAAATAGTAAACAAAACTTAAGGAATTTAAAGAAGCTGAAATGTATGATTCTACACAACGAGATGTTCGTACTATGAGCAACCAGCCCATACGAAAATCAAAATATTTTGATCGAATAGCATATAACTTTTCCTGCGCATGTTTCTCATAATGATAACAGGATGATCAGGTAGCAAAAATAAAAATCTTTTAGATATATAATTTTTTATAAGTTAATTCTGACATATATAATATATGTGTTTATTCAGGCTACACCAGGAGTTGGTGATAAAATTTTTAGTAATGTGATTCATATGCTAGTGGAATAAGGAGAGGTACACTTGAACCACCAAATAGATCCCGTCTCAACATGCGGAAGGTAATGGGATTAGCCGAGGGTAGTTGGATTGGCTGAGGAGGTGAACTTGAGATTGGTCGAAAAAGTTTGATTTAATAAAGAAGGTTATCCAGGTTATCTCCATAAAACAGGATTGGGACGAAGATCCAGTGAAAGTTTTCACCTAGTATCAAGCTAGTTAAAATCGAGATTATGCTTATTATTACTAGCGAAAACACAGGCGTTGTCGCGTCTATGTGTTCGCTTTTTTTATGTATCTATATGTATAATATTAAGAATAATCAATGACAATTTATGATGGGTATAAGTAGATTGGTTGAAAAAGAAAGTAGTAAATTACTAATTCGTAAGATTGTGTATCAACTAATATTTAATACATTTGATCAAGATTTGGGGTTAATGAGCTATATGTGATGGAGTCAATGGTAATTGTCTATAAATATACAAACTATTTAAGTAGGTGTCTATAAATATACATTCGTTAAAAAACTGAAATATATATTTACTACATACATGATGTAGAAAAAAAATTAGTAAATGAAAGTATCATAGATTTACATCCTTAAACATTTCTTTAATTGGGAGGCTAAATAAAGATTGATGTCTAAGATGTGTTTCAGCTTCCCTACATTTTAAAAAAAGTAAATATTATTGTTAATATATATGCAAATAACAGAAATATTATGTAGCAATTGAATTATGTATAAATAAAAAAAACTTTATTTACCTTTGAAGCAATCTTCTTAATTCTTTATAGAAGACATGGTCCATAAGTTGTTAAGTTTTAAAGAACTAAAAAATATCATTGAATAATGTTATTTACTTATGAGTCATTAAATGTATATGTAATGGTATACAACTATTGAAGAAATAGTAATAACCTCATTGATGCATATATGGTCACAAATAGTCTTCGTAAAGCATATGACATTTGTAAAGTTGATGCTTCAACTAAGCATTAATGAATACTATTGTCACTTTCTAAAAATCTCCATTTCTCAGCCGCCATTTTAAATGTGTGACAATGTTTCATTTGGTGATAATAGATATTCCCAACTGGTTTGTCCTCTTATGTGAGAAAGCAAAACCCGCAAGAAGAACTTATCTCCTTCAGAAGGAGATACAATATAAATTCGACCAATAACTTTCTTGGGTACCATTCCTTGTGTCTATTATTCCAACAATAATGCTATGGAATTTCTCGATACAAAAATGTTCTAGATTGGGGATCTCTTTGATTGAGGGAAAACAATTGTGTGAGCATGGTTTTAGAGTTGTTATAATCATTCAACATGTCATTGATGTTTCGATGCTTATAAAATCGCACTTGCTGTCGATTTGGCAAATGAATTTGCAATCTTTCAACAGCTGGATTCATTTGATAGATTGTAAATATGAAGATTTTCCATAAAGCCTCGGGAGCACAAATCCATCTAGCATTGAGATACTGCTGGACTACATCTATAATAGGTCCTTTATGAATCTCCATTGCTACTTGATCTGGTCCTTTGTAAACATGCTTATATAAATATTTAATACTTTTGATGTTGCTGCAGACCTCAACATTTATATGACAGTCATATTTTAAGAGTAACCAAGGGTTATAAGGAACCACCCATCTATTGTCAACAGTCACATTTCTATTTATGGAAATTGGTTCACCAAAACGTCTTTTGTATTGAGGATATGAATCATTACCTTGTCGTGTTTCTTCCAAGAAATCTTTGAGAAATCTCTTTTGGCATTGATTGCGCTTCATACATGGTGATCTAAGATTGAGAGTTCTGCAAGGACCATGTATCATGTGTTTCAACACAGTTTCATGCAATTGTGGTTCTTCTTCCTTATTTGGTATTTCTGCCTTGACAATGCTATCATAATCTTGTGGATCACGTAACTTATCATTATTATCTTAGATCAATAGCATATGTACATGCGGTAACCCACGTTTTTGAAATTCAATAACATACATATAACTAATAACTTTTCCGAGAACTCCTTTATTTACAACATCCTTAGTTCAGAAGAAATTTCACTCCAAGATGTATTACATGTCATTGTAAGGAAAATATCAGGTTTTCCATTGTGAGCAACAATTGCCATACCATCTTGATATCGTTGTGTCAAGTCTCAACGACTACTAGTAAATGACGATGGTAATATTGTCCTCTTTCCAACGGTATCTTCAAAGAAATGAAAGAGTGAATGATAATATATTTAGATGTAATAAATGTTGTTTTAAATATATTTACCTGCATGAGTTTGTCCTTCATGCAAAGCATCCTGCAAACCTTGGTACACTTAAGCACAAATGTTGTTTTGATGATTACGAATTCATCGTAACCTCCCGGTCTCAATCTTAACGTATTGTTGTAAAAGTCGTCCCGCTTGTAATATTACAAACTGATCATTTGGACGAATTTACATTAAATAATCATGTGTTTCTAAAAATATGTTAGCCTTCTTCATACTACATAATTTGATGAAACAGAGATAATTATGATAGAAGTTACCTGAAGCATGAAACTATAATATTCTTGGCAAGAGATACTTTAGCCATTATGATTTTTTGTGTTGGTGTCCCAACCATATGTTCCAAATGGAAATAATAAAGGATATTTTAAAGGGTCATAATATCTTACGGTCTCTTGTATGTTTATTAAATTTCCATCATGATCTACAATGAAAAGACATGATTGTAACTTCTTATATGTCTAAAATGTCTACTTTCAGATGTTTGATATGAAAATATTTGAAGCAGCTAATGTGGAGGAGGAACACGTGGAAGTAAGACTTTGCCACCAGAGCAACACATATCGTGTGATTCATGATAAAATAATCGTGCATGACAATGTAGACATGTAGTTGGTGTAGGCAATTGAAATTTGAGCATCGGAACCATATTTGAAAAATTTCTAGCACTATTATGTGATCGAGGGAATCTATGTAGCATATCTACATTATTGTGATAAATTGGAAGAATAATAAATAATGTAGTATTATAAATTGCAAAAGTATTAAAAGTGCATTATTAAAGCACAACATGTATTAATTATGGTGGGAAAAAGATACAAATAAGGTTCAATGGTACCGAAATGAGTATTAACTATTGATGGAAATAGTTTACTAACCATGTTGAATGGTACTGGCGTGTGTATTACTTTGTCCTGCTTCATTATGATTACATCCTTCCAATGTTTGTGCAGGAAAACCATAACCTGTGTAGTGTTAAATGAATGAAAAAAAATGCATAATAAATAACCAATATCACTGTAATAAATAAATAGCAAATTAAAAACCATGATAGATGGTAAAACAGTATAATCATATCTTGATACAAAGAGAAAAAAGAAAAAAGGAAGTAATAGCGAAAATTAACGACAACTTAAAGGTGTTTTATTATTCAACATCGTAATAAATTATAACAAAATCATAATTACACATCTTAGAATAATAAATAAAAAAAATTGAAAATATTTTTTGAAATGGAAAGTAAATAACATGGATTAACTATTGATGAATAAAGTTGACTAACCATGTTCAGTGTCAGTAATGTGCGTATTACTTGGTCCTGCTTCATTATCATTACGTCTTGGAAACCTTTGTTGGGCAAAACCATAACCTAATATTTAAAAAATAAGATAAATTGTATTTGAATCAAATATATACTTTATAGGAAAAGAACTAAAAAGAATGTAAGCATACTCGGAAGGATTTTCTCGACTAATGACATACAATAGTGGTGAGGTGCGTTTAAACCTAAACCAAGTTGTATTCTACTTTTTTGTATAGAGTTAGATATAAATTTTTTGTTTAAGCGTAAGTAAATGTAATTATATATGAAGTATTTTTAAGATTGTTAGAATACATTATTGTTTATATATGTCCTTTACTGTTGTACATAATACAAATGATATAGTGTATGAACCACAATCTATGTTACTGATAGGTGAAGTACTTAACAATGTTTCATATACATTATATTTTCAAACCTTTGCGGTGCATGAGTAGAACCTGGTATGTGAAAGCATGGAGCATAATAAATAAAAATATGTAAATATTTCATAAGATGATAAGTAAATAACATGGATTAAATAGTGATGAATAAAATTGACTGACCATATTGAGTGTCAGTAATGTGTGTATTACTTGGTCCTGCTTCATTATCATTACGTCCTGCAAACCTTTGTGGGACCAACCATAACCTAATATTTAAAAAATAAGTTAAATTTTATTTAAATTGAATATATAGTTTATAGGAAATAACTAAAAAGAATGTGAGGATACTCGGAAGGACATTATCGGCCAATGACATATAGTAGTGATGAGGAAAAATGTGATGTTACCTGCATTAGTTACTGACCGAGCCATTTGTCAAATAGATGTCATTCTTAATCGGGGAGCTCTGTTTGGAATTTGGACAATGTTGGTTGTGTTTTCAGGATTATTTTTCCTTCTTTTAGATTGTTCAATAAGTCTTTGTTGGAAGATCATTCCACGTCTTCTATTTGCAGCATTTATTAGAAGGAATATTTTCCATTTAGGTATGTTGTCTATTTAAACCAAAAACAATAAATAATAAAATCCAAAATTAATATATTTAAAAATGTATTACTTGGAAGAAATTAATGAATGAAAAGAAGGACAATGAAAGTAGTGCATAATATGTGCAACAAATAAAACTAATAGAAGATAATGATATAAGAAGAAGTACCTAAATGTGTGAGTAAAAAGACTACAAAATTTGATTTGATGTAACAATGAAGAGCAGCAAATGCAGATGATGATAGACTAGTTAGCAAGTTACTGAAGAAAAAAAAAGATTTGTAATTAAAAAAAGTAATTTGTCAGTTTTAAAATAATACAGCATGTTAAAAATTTGCTAAGTTCTAAAAAAATTGCTTAGTATTAGTATATTCTGTGCTTTGTCTGGACATAAGGCTAGGGACATAGAGATTTGTACAATAATAAGAACAAAAATATATTTTAAATTTGATATTAGTACATGATTATACTGTTACAATTTATTACTATAACACTAATGTTATTATGAAATGACCATTTACATTTTTTATTTGATAAAATGATAAAATAAATAATACATGAAGGGGTACTGTAGTGTAAACGTAACCGTTCTATCACAAAACAATACATTTATTAATTCTTATTATTATAATTCTAAAAAATAATATCAAGTGTCATAAATGAATTTTTACCTCTGATAAATAAGGAAATAAATTGCTAACCGTCTTATAGAGACTGATGGGTATAAAATCTAGGCTGAATTCAAAAGTTTATAAAATTTGTTTTAATTAGAACGTTAAGATGTATACTCACTACAAAAAATTGAAGTAAATATGACGGTTATAAAAAACTGCCATAATTTGCTTCAAAATACGATAATTCTATAACTGCGCTATTTTGTATGCAAAATATGGCATTTGAAAACGCCATTATACTCCCATTACACATTACACCGTCTTTTCTAGTAGCGCCATCTTTCCCTCCATAATACTCTTTTTTATTTACTTCTCATTTAATTCTATCTTTTTATTACACAATAAATTGAATTTTAATGACACAAATGCACAGACAAGACACAAAACTGGCTCATGTGAAGACAAACCGTACAAAATCCTCTCAGTCAACCCCAACCTTTGACAGTTTCGTTTCCACACTCCTCACACTCGTAGTTTTCCACTCCTCACACCTCTTAGTTTCCCAGTCCTCGCCGTTTCCACCCTCCTCGTCGCAGGAGATCACCACGCAATTTCCCAGTCCGCGCACCTAGCAGTTTCCACTCCTCGCAGTTCCATAAAACTTCGTCGCTACTTCGCACTCATATTGCGACCCAACAACGCTTCAGTACTCCATCTTTCCAACACCACCACATCGTTCTTGCTATCGATTTCGTCGCCGGAGATCTCGTAACTCATCACTGCAAGTGGAGATTACCAAGTCGTCGAAGATCGTGACTTCCTTCGCCACATTGATTGGGAACCAGCAAAGCGTCGAACATCTCTAGCAACTTCGACGACAATGTCGAACAGGGTTTCGTCGCGAGCCATTTCTCCACTGCCCAAACCCTCAACCAATAGGGCACACTAGCAGTCGCCACGAACATTTGAGCTGCATTTCCTCATTTTCGGCACAGACAAGGTGCTTCCACTTCTTTCCCTCTATTACAATTTCGTTTTTGGTTGGTTTGCACTTTGATTAGTGACTAATGTGTGACTCCTATTGTTTGCTTTGATTATTGGGTTAATTATGGATGAATGTAATATTGAGTGTGCTCTGTTGCATTTGGCTGAGAATGAAAATATCAATGGGGAAGTCTAATTTTTGTATTCTGTTATTGCAATCCCCAATTCTTTCTTATTCTGTTATTGTATTCTGTTATTTCTCTACTTTAAACACGTGACCATGGAGTTGGAAGCTCCAACTAGACCCTAAATCTAAAGAATATTGGTGGTACATTCAAGCTGTCATGCTCAGATTTGGTCTAGCTTCCTTTTTCAGGGTTAATGGTAGTGTGATATGAGTCTTCTTTTTATGGCCATTATATGAAATTCTGTTTGAAGATGTTCTTGAATAGCCTGGGTGAAGAGAGTTTTGAGCATTTGGATTCTAGTTTCTCATAGTCCTCAAAATTATGAAACGGAAAAAAGCAAAAGAGGATGATAATTTTGAACAACTGTTGCGTGAGTATAGTGTCTACAAGTGTCTAAATAATTAGAAGTTCAAAATGATATCAAAACAATTTTAACATAGGTTTTAATATAAATTTATCATTATTTTAATATGTCATGAATGTGGATTGGTTGCGGTCATAGATGTGTTCCCTTAAGAGTTGTTCTTTGATATCGTGAAAAGGAGGCCTAAAAACAAGAGAAAAATCTGTTATTTTTTCTTTGTACATTTTAATTCCTGACTAGATTATAGAGAAATTTATAATTGAGTGAAACTGTAGTGTCTTAGTCTGTACCAAATGAGTTGGGTGTATTTTTATTTCTTCGTGAAATTATAGTGTCTCAACTTTTGGCATTTTATGAACTCAGTTTTTATTCAATTGGAGATTTTAACTTTCTAATTTGTGATGAAGAATATGACCTTATTCGATCCCTAAGTGAGTGCATTTATCGGGAGTTATTTCTTTTGTTTGGTTTGATTTTGGTTTGACTAGGTTCATTGTGATTGCAAATTTGATTTGGCAAGGTTAAGAAACTATATAAGTTTCTTACAATGGATCTAATCCTGTATAGATATTTACCTAGATTTTTCTTGTGTATGTATACAACATTATAGGTGTTATAATGCCTAAACTTGCGAAAACCTGCATAATGTATTTATGATATTTTATGATTAGAAGATGAAAGATTTTTATGTACTTTTGGAATATTTTATAAATAGAAATGAATTATCATTGAATATATTTTTAATGAAGAGAATGTACTTCAATTTATATTTTCTTTTATTGGCTTATTATTATTAATGTTATTATAGTAACATTTGTTCTTTGCTAGTTGGTTGAACCTTTTATTCGGTTGGCCTATTTATATTGAACCTAATTGGGTTTGATATGGTTTATATAATTAGGTGAGGCCAATTGTGATTTTATTTTTATTATATATATATATATATATATATATATATATATATATATATAAAAAAATATATTTATATTTCTATAA
>Ga0214542_1010956_pt1 | contig 12793 bp, 7 predicted proteins | sample CNSS1metaG_FD_160096 | JGI IMG/M metagenome (GOLD analysis project Ga0214542, IMG submission 160096) | Root nodule microbial communities from cowpea collected in UCLA plant growth center, Los Angeles, California, USA - CNSS1 | ecosystem: Host-associated > Plants > Roots > Nodule | place: USA...
TACATGTGTGGGGAGGTTGGGATTAGAGGTTCATGACTTGGGGTGCGAGCTAGTAGTCTCGACACCGACGTCTGGGCAAGTTACAACCAGTACTAGTTGTGATGGATGCTCGATCGAAGTGGCGGGCTGTAGGTTCAAGGTGAACATCATCTGCTTGCCATTGGAGGATTTGGATGTGATATTGGAGATGGGCTGGCTGTCCAATCACCATGTGGTAATGGATTGTGGACGGCACAGATTGATATTCCCAGAAACTGAAGGGGTAAAATTGATCTCATCTCAAGAAGCTATGAAAGAACTGAGAGAGGGAGCTACCTGTTTCATGATGATAGCTCAGTCAGAGAAAAAGAGTAGTGAAGAGCAGCTCCGTAACATATCGGTGGTGGTTGATTTTGCAGATGTGTTTCCTGACGAAGTTCTTGGATTAGCCCTAAGCAGGGATGTGAATTTCACTATCGACCTCATCCCTGGGGCAGGTCCGGTGTCTGTCGCTCCTTATAGAATGGCACCAGCAGAATTAACAGAACTCAAAAAGCAGATAGAAGATCTGTTAGGGAAGAAATTCATTAGGCCAAGTGCATCTCCATGGGGAGCTCCAATACTACTGGTTAAGAAGAAAGATGGGAGTTCCAGACTATGCGTCGACTACCGTCAGTTAAACAAACTAACGATTAAGAACAAGTACCCATTACCGCGGATAGATGATCTATTAGATAAGCTGTGAGGAACTGGGTGTTCTCAAAGATTGACTTGAGATATGGGTATCATCAAATTTTGGTCAAGCTAGAGGACGTACAAAAGACGACATTCCAATCTCGTTATGGACATTACGAATATGTCGTGATGTCGTTTGAGGTGACGAATGCTCCAGCAGTATTCATGGATTATATGAATCGCATATTCCGACAGTGTCTGGATAAGTTTGTTGTTGTATTTATCGATGACATCCTTATTTACTCTAGAGATCGGGATGAACACGCTGAGCCAAGGGTGGTGTTGGAAATACTCAGGGAACATCAGTTGTATGGAAAATTATCAAAATGAGTTTTAACCCGTGAGCCAGCCCGGCTCACCACGGGTTTGAGCTGGGTTAGGTTGAGAAATTTTCAAATTTTTCAAAAGTGGGTTGATCTCAACCCGACTCACTTAACCCACGGGTTAAACAGGTTCGAATCAGGTTGAAGGTGGGTTGACCCATTTAACCCACCAACATTTTTTTACATTTTTTTTTATATTTTTAATAATTATTTACTACTCCTAATTATATAGGTTCCCATTTTCATATTTTTAAATGCTAGAATGTTTCTCAATAATATTTAAATAGTTTGAATGTTTAATTAATTTGATTGTCAAGTTATACACGTTGATACTTTCATCTGTAACTATAATCTTTATAGTAAATTACTCAAGCAATCGTCTTACAAATTTTTTTTTATAAATTAGCATAACAATAATGTGTATTTTTTTATTTATATTTTGTTGAATAGCATAACAGAAAATGTGTAATATTAGCCATGTTTTCTTGGACTATATGGACATCTTTTTTTAAAAAAATTCATCATATATTGGTGGTAAGCATGATGAAGACATTGGTTCTTGATTTTACTGTGATTGTCATGTCATGGGTTGCTTAAAAAATTATTTAAATATTTCAATATTTAAAAATAAATAAATAGATATTTTTTTTATGTAGGTTGGTGAGTCAATCCACTTAACCCACCAACCCGTGGTGGGTTGAGCCGAGTTGCAAAATTTCTGGCTCACCATAAAATGATCCAGGTTGGGTTCACTCATTTTCAACCTGCTCATGGTGAGCCAACCCGTGTGAGCCGGGTTGGCTCTCTTTAACATGTCTATCTGAATCCAGAGATCTCACTAGCATGAACATAGCCATTCTCTTCGGAAAATTGAGGGAACATGAACTAAAGCTTGGAAGACTCAAGGAAGAAGAGGATGGAGAAAAGAGGCACACCATAGCCTTGAAGAATGTTGTGAAGACTGCAGCAAAACTCAAGAAAATAGAATTTGCAGATGACTCAAATGATGGAAATTCAGACAGGGAAGCCTTGAGTTTAATGGTAAAGAAGTTCTCAAAATTTCTGAAGTGCAAGAATAAGACTAACAACAACTCTGGAGGAAATAAAAGTCACTCTAGGAAGCAAGAGCGGTCTAGCACTCCAACCTCTTATGAGTGTGGCAAAATGGGACATATTAAATCGGACTGCCCAGTACTCAAGCTGAAGCAGAAATTGGAGGAGAAAAGTGAGGCAAACAAGCATAAGAAGAAAAAGAAAGTTTACAATAGTGACTCCAGCTCATCCAGTGAATCTGATGGAAGCATTGAGGAAAAAACCAACCTCTATCTGATGGCTAGAACAAGATCCTCCCAAAGCAGTGTGAGTAGTTTCAAATCCAATCATGATGAAAATAGCTACTGTGAATTACTTGATACATTTAATGAACTGCATGAGGAAGCCACAAAATTACAACAGTCAACCAATAGGCGAAAAGGAGAAATTAAATGGCTAGAGGGCAGAGTAAAGCAATTAGAAGATGAGAATGAAAATCTGACAGTAAGTCTTGGAAAATTAGAAAAAGCTGAGAAAGATTATAGGTCCAAATATGGCACAAGCTCTCTCAAATGTGAAAATTGTCCGAGACAACTAGAAAAGATAGATTATCTAATGAAAACCCTCTCAAAATTCACCTTGGGTAGATCAAATCTTGATGTAGTGCTAGGATATCAAAGAAGTGTTCTTAATAGAGAAGGAATAGGCTACAGTGGCAAATCTAATCGATTAGGCACTAGAAATTTTCTAAACATAAGCAAACCATCATCTATCACCTGCACATACTACTTTGAACTTGGTCATGCATCTAATTCTTGCTATTTTAAGAATTATGGGGTTCCTAAAGAAAAGTACAAATGGGTACTTAAAGGAACACCTCAAGCCACTAACATGAAAATCCTAAATGATTTAATTTATCCAACATGGCAAATTCTAAAGAGGATTATCCAATAAAATTGAATAATTCCCTTGATTGATTAAAGCAATCAAGACATATATGGTATAATTGTCTTAGTGAGTACTTATAAAAGAAGGATATAAAAATGATCATATTTGTCCGTCTATTTATATGAAAATATTAGAAAATGAATTTTTCATAATTGTTGTGTATGTAGATAATATAAACATCGTTAGAACTCCTAATGAGCTCACAAAGACAATTGATTGCTTAAAGAAGAATATGAAGGATCTTAGAAGGGCATAGTTTTGTTTGAGTATTTAAACAAATATGTTTTTGTACATCAAGAGATTGATATAATGAAGGTGCTTAAAAGGTTCTATATGGAGAAATCACATTCATTATGCACTCCAATGATTGTAAAGTCATTAGATGTTGATAAAGACCCTTTTAGACTTCAAGAAAAGGATGAAGAACTTCTTGGTCCAGAAGTACTATATCTTATGGCTGTAGGAACACTAGTGTATCTTGCCAATTATACTCGACCTAATATATCATTTGTTGTAAATTTGTTAGCAAGATACAATTCTTCACCTACAAAAAGACATTGGTGTAGAATAAAACATATACTTTGTTATCTTAAGGGCAATATGAATATGAGCTTATTTTATCCAAATGATTCAAAATCATATCTAATAAGTTATGCAGATGCAAGTTATTTATCAAATCCTCACAATGGTCGATCACAAACAGGATATTTGTTCACATGCAATGGCACAACAATTTCATGGCAATCTGTGAACCAAACCATAATAGCTACATCCTCAAATTGTGTAGAAATTTTAGCATTACATGAGGCAAATCATGAATGTGTTTTGTATAAGGTCTATAATTCAACATGTGAGACAAACTTGTGATCTATCATCAAGAGAAATGGAATCAACAACAATATATGAAGACAATAATGCATGTATTTCTCAATTGAAATAAGGATATATTAAAGGTGATAGAATAAAACATATTCTTCCAATATTCTTTTCCACTCACGATCGTAAAAAAAAATGGTGATATAGAGATCCAAAAGATTTTTTCATGTGAAAATTTGACAGATTTATTTACAAAGTCTTTGCCAAGGAAAAGCTTTGAGCAATTGGTTCATAAGATTGGAATCTGTTATCTTAATGATGTATGTTTACATGAGGGAGAGAAATAGAAAATGTCATAAATAATATTATATTGAAGAATAAAGAATGATGTACTCTTTTTTCTTTCACTAGATTTTTTATCTCAGAGAGTTTTTCCTAATAAGGTTTTAATGAGGCATATTCTCTTATCTAGACACCCAAGGAGGAGTGTTATGAAATTAATGGATGTCCATTGACTTGCTAACAGTTAATCATCATTAATTACTATTGATGTTATTTAAAATTTTTGCATTAACTATTGTAACCCTTGAGTTGTATCCTTTGTGTTATCTTTTGTATCTACAAAAAGGGATTTTGCCCTCTTTGGTCTTTGGTAATGATTATTATTAATGCTTCTCATTCTCACTAATTCCTTTTCTTTTACTCTCTATTATTAGTTTTATTTTATAACAAAAAAAAATGAATCATTGTCTTCTAAGAAATAAAAAAAATATTTATTTAATTTGATAAAATTTAGAAAAAGTGTTGCTAAAAAGAATTTTAAGTTATTATATGTTTCAAATAGTCTTAAAATATAAAATAATAAAAAACAAGAGTAGTAAAATAATGATTTAAAAAGAATGAAAATAAAATAATGTAAGATAAAAAAACTCTTAATTTTAAAATTCAAAAGTAACATAAAATATATAAAAATAAAATAAATAAAATAAAAATCTCTCAGTTGAAATCGAATTTTTCAAGTCACACATACCACTTAAAAGCTTGTGGTATTGCACGTCATACACCTGTATTGATAGTGGTGGTCTTGCATTGCAGATGCTTTGCTTTTTCTTGTAAAGCCTAACCTAGAAAGAAAAGAGAAAAGATGGGTAGGATACCTTCCTTTAAGAAACCCAACTCATTTCACGAGATGAAAAAAAAAAGTGTTTTCTAACTTAAACAAAGGAACCTAGCCAGAAAGGAGAAGAAGAAGAAGAAAGTGAGACAATTGTTTGCAAAGTGTGTTCTTGGAGGTAAATATCTATACTCTTAACTCATCAATTCTGTCATGAATATGTTTAACTCTACTCCTTAAGCATAAAAGCATAAAAAAACGTATGTTGGTTGATAGTGTTCTAGCTTGGCTTTGTTGTTTTTTTAGGTCTTTTTGACCAGTTATTTGTAAAATTGGGTCGTTTGAATTTTTTTTTTTGTGAAACAGGGATAAATCGTCATTGGGGAGGACGACATTAAAGGTGAAGTCATCCTCCCCAAAGTCAGTTTCATTTTTTTCTTTTTTAAAAAAAAAAGTCGTCAGGCGCTTGCACGGTTTCTAGAAATCTGAGGTTGAAGTCATCCTCACAGTTGACGACTTCATCTTCAGCGACTCCTTCATCATCAAACAACACTTCTTCAGCACATCGCTAGAGGGAGCATGGCGCGAGTCCTTCATCAACAGCTCCTAATAAATCACATAGTGCCCTAGGATCGACTTCGTGTCCACGAAGTTCATGTACTCCATCACACTCGTGTTGAACTCCTTCAACAGCACTGAGGCATTCTCCACGACGTTCTGCAGCTCCGACTCGTCCATTTTGTCAATGCTCAGGAGCACATTCTTTCTCCTCACGAAGCGACGAAACTATGGGGCGTTGTTGTGGAACCCCATCACTTGGAGCACATCGCCCACACGGTAGCGGCATAGTCCAAAAAGTGAAGTCGTCAGCTGTGAGGATGACTTCAACCTCAGATTTTTAGAAACCGTGCAAGTGCCTGACGACTTTGTTTTTTGAAAAAAAAAATGAAACCAACTTTGGGGAGGACAACTTCACCTTTAATGTTGTCATCCCCTATGACGACTTACCCCTGTTTCATAAAAAAAAATCAAATGACCCAATTTTACAAATAACTGGTCAGAAGGACCCAGAAAAACAAAAAAGTCGTTCTAGCTTTCTTTCTCGTTTCTTAATTGTTATTTCCTCCTTTCTTGTAAAACATAAAACAGAATTTGAATAGTAATAAAACTCTGGTAACAATCATGACAGACAAAATGTCTTGTATTTCTCAGAGACTTATCTAAAGTGTGAGCTTCAAGTGAGGATTTTTCTTCACTCATTTCAAAGCCTTCTTCCAAGTGGCATGGTAGCATCCATTCTAGCATCAACTGAGGCCTATCACTCTCTCTCCAACTAGTTCTTATTCAAATTCGACTCAAGTCTTCAACCGTGTAAGTCCTCCTTTCCATTTGTTGTCTAATTGTTTCCTTCTTTGAGTTTTTTTGAGATGTTATTATTGTATATTTATTTAACCGTATAGTTTTTTATCCAATTATATCTAGTTCACCAGACTGTCTTAGTCGAATTGAACAATGCAATTGACATTTGAATCATATTGGATAACATACAGTCCATTTCAGTTTTTATACAATTTGTGTGGCTTTTCACTTGAATGGGTCTGTGTCAGGTAGGCTAGTCCTACTATGGAGATGTTTATGGTTGGTTATTCTCCATATTAACCTTCTTATTATGGTAGTGACAACCGTCAAATACCATAATAATGTCTATCAACATATGCGGTATGATTTCGATCCTCTCATACACACCGTCAAATATAATATTCGATATAACTAAGTACATTGACAAGGGTGAATTATCAATATGACCTCACCAACACTATTCTTGTTACCTTTTGCACAAACTATTGGCAAGGGCGAAATACAATGTTTTTACAGTGTAGTAGCTTGAATTTCATTGATATGGCTTGAGGAGAATATTAACAAGTGATTACTATACTAAGAGGTGAAAATTCTTGTTTTTAAATTTATTTTGCATGACAATATGGATTCATGTAAGTCTAACTTTATAATTATAATATAAAAAATAATTATAATCTAAAACATACATCTCTTTTATACTTTACTGTATTTCTATAATAGTAAAAGAATGATTTGGAAAAGAATGAAAATAAAATAATGAGATAGAAAAAAACTCTTAATTTTAAAATCCAACAGTAACATAAAAGATATAAAAAATAATAAATGAAATAAAACAATCACAGGAGATCCATCTTTTAAAGTCTGTGGTACACTGCAAGTCCAGAACTTGTATTGGTCGTGACAACCTCATAAGAGAAGAGGAAATAGAAAAGTTTTTTGAAATGAAATGCAGATATTAGAGATTCCAAAAAAATCCGTACCAGTGGGTATTCGTGCATAAAATCTGTAACGGATAGTAAATGAATATTGAAATAGATATTCGCATGTAACGGGTACATGTATTTTTATACTCGCATGTAAATGGGGTGGATACGAGTATCATAGTATCCAGACCCATGATACTTGTATTCACAATACTCTAACTTAAATTAAAAAATAAAAATAAAAAATGATTAAAATATTAACATATAATTGATTCTGAATTAGTTATTTTTTTATCAATTAGATTTTAAAAAAAATAATTTATTTGTAAACTGTCATTCAATATTATTTAAATGGGTTATTTGAACTTTGTTTGAAAATTATGAATGTTATGTATTGTATTTTATTTGAATTTACCATTAAAATTTGTTGTTAAATATTTATTTTTTATTTTTTTTAAATACCCGTGGGTACCCGTGGATATCCGTGAATATAAAAGAATTATATGGGTACCCACATAATAGATATCCGACGAATATAAATACAGGTATGAGGCGAATATTTATCCAACAGGTAGAGTATGGAAGAGCTACTACCCGTACCCTACTCGTCCTATTGACATCCCTAACAAATATATGTTTCTTCCCATTCCAATACTTGTTATATATTTTTTTTATTTTTTTAATTGTTTGATTTCTGATTTTATATTATTTTATTTTAATACAGTAAAAAAAATAAGTAAACGAAAACAAAAGAAACAATAATCCGAATCCCATGTTTGAAATTGTGATTTCAAATTTTTGGAAATTCATATTTAAAATTTAACTTCAAGGTTTTTAAAATATTGAAAATCACAATTTTTACTTCTATTCACTTGTATTTATTTTTATTACATTTATATTTATTTTCATTATTGTATTTATATCTATTATAAATAAGAAAAATTACACTAATTCTAATATATTTTACTAGATTGGGCATATATGTGCACAATCAAACAAATTAAGTATTTACAAAAGTTTAAAAAGTTATATAATAAAATATAGATTAAGTCTTTTAATTATATTAGAATCTGTTTATTTTATGATTTATAAAGCGTCCAAAATGTTCGAAAGAATTAAATTCAATTTAATATTTATGTATATAATTTGAATTAAATCAATTTATTATATAAAAAAATAAACTTTCTTTGAAATATTATAATATGAAAAACTATAAGAAACTAAAACATCAATTTTAATGATTTAGAAAGAATGAAAATAAAATAATATTTGATGGATTTTAAAATCTTACTGAAACATAAAATTCATAAAAATAAATAAATAAAACAAAAACATGTCACATAATATGGTATCATTTCTTAAAGGTATGTGAGAGTGCATCTAAGACCCTCTTCATTGGCTGTAGGAATGGTGCATTCATTTCTTCTTAAAAAGCCAAAACGAAGAGAAAATAGAGTAAATTTTAATAAGAGGAAGTATGTGGTAATACATGTGAAGCCCTCCTTATTGGAGTAGTAAAGGTGCATTCATTTGGGTTTTATTGGGCCATTACTCTGAATTTCGAGTAATTTGACATTAATTGGTCTAATTATTGTTTGTAATTGTTTTTAGGTATTATATGGAGCAAATTTTGGAGCTTAACATTTATCTTAAGGTCAAGAGAGAATTGCCACGTGATTTCCACATCATTGCCACGTCTGCACCATGTTAATCAGCTTGTCCATGTCATTGGTCTTACAAGTTCAGTCCATAGTGACATTTTTGTAATTTTGAGTGGTAGAATGACAGTTTCGTAAATTTACAGTCCTGAGTGGTATTTTTGTAAATAGGAGTGACATAATTGATATGACCACATTTTAGGTCTTCTCCTTCATGGACAACCAACACTCTCTCCTTCATTCTCCATTTTTAATTTTTTGAGAGAACACCTATTTGGGGTGTTTTTGTTTTCACTCGTTTTCCACACGTTTTAGAGCGTTTTTTAGCAGTTTGCACACTATCGCAGTCTGTTATCTTCATAATGGTGATGTATTTTCATTTACTTTTGGTTTGTAATTCAAATTTCATGGCCTCCTAACTTAGTGTATTGACTATTTGAAGGAGATGCAATTGAACTTTGAGGTTCTGTTTTGAATTCGTGTTTTGCCTCTCTTCATCTTAATTTTGTGATGAATGGTTACTTTTATTCTGTTAATGCTTAATTACAGATTAGGTTGGCTGTTCTTGGTTGATTTCGTTCATGCTTAATGAATTGGGTTGACTGCCACAAATGAATGGATGTATGCATTGCTTAATTGCATATTGAAACATGTTTTTAACCCTCAGTAAGTGGGTCTGAACGAGTGGATTGGGTGAGATCAAAACCCTAATAACGTGACCTTTGATGAGTGAAATTGCATTCAAATTCAAGGAAGTAAATACTATTTTTAATCTTTTTTATTAACATTTGCAAAACTGTTTAAATTTATTTTCATAATTCTAGAATCTGAAACTGCCAACCCCCCACCCTTTTGTGTTGAACTGCATCTGAAAAAGTTATTTCAATGAAATGTTTGGTCATTGAGAGATGACCTTGGGTTAATTCCTGAGTACTGCATTTACATTGTTTTATTTGGTCAGGTACGAACTCAATCATCTATCAACATATGCGGTATGATCTCGATCCTCTCATACACACTGTCAAATATAATATTGGAGATAACTAAGTACATTGACAAGGGTAAATTATCAATATGACCTCACACAAACTATTCTTGTTACCTTTTGCACAAACTATTGGCAAGGGTGAAATATAATGTTTTTTACAATGTAATAGCTTGAATTTCATCGTTATGGCTTGAGGAGAATATTAACAAGTGATAACAATATTAACTTGTGAGAAAACTTGTTTTTAAATTAATTTTGCATGACAATAGAGATACATATAAGTCTAACTTTACAGTCCAAACTATTGAGGAAATTCCTCTCGTCATGGTTACTTATAGTACAATGACCCCATAACCTTTTTACAACTTTTAGAAGAAAAAAAAAAGTGAATCTCAATTCATCTTAATCCATTAAAATTTATCTCTAGGAGAAAAGAAAATTGTTACAAGTGAGAATATTATTTGAAAAATCATCATTATAGAATTTTATAAATCAATAATTTTTTTTTAAATATGAAATATATTTTTAAATTAGATACTCAATGAATTATAACTTTTACTATTTTTTTATCTAAAAAAATTTTATTTACATTTCATCTTTATTGTTATATTCATTATTTTAATTAATATTTAAAATATTTTTAAATTTCTCTTTTAGTATATGAATTCATTGTTTTTATGAAAATCAATGTGGCTTTAATATTTTTGTAAACATTATGTAATTAACAAATTGTCTAATATAGAAGTTAAAAAATAATATATAAAAAGAACTAATATAAAAAATATTTAATTCAGAAGATAATTTTAATAATGTTGTTCTTTATTAAAAAAATGTTACATATAATAAGACATAAAACATAAAATTTAAGTAAATTTATTCTTTAACTAAAAATACTCTTAATACAAAAGAAAATTATAAAATTAGCCTTTTATTTTATTTCCTTTTATAATAAATTATGAGATTAAATTTTATTTATTTTTAATTGTTAGATTAATTTTTTTTTTCAAGGAAGTATCATTTTTCATATATTTCAGCCTCATTGTCTTGTTTAAATACAACAATGAAAGGAGGTGATAAATAATAATAATAACAAAAACAGAAACAAAAGAACAATCCCAGTGTTTAAAATTATGATTTCAAATTTTTGGAAATTCATACTTAAAATTTAATTTTAATATTTTTTAAAATATTGGAAATCATAATTCTTATATTTATTTTCATTACTGTATTTATACTTATTATAAATAAGAAAACTTACTCTATCAGTCTCATATCTTTTTACTAGAATGTTTATGTAGGTGCACAGTCAAACAAATTATAATATTTAACAAGATTAAAAGAAATTCTATATTTTTTAATTATACTAGAATCTACCTATCGCATGATTTTTCAAAAAAAAAATCCAAAACATTATAAAAAATTAAATTCAATTTAACATCACCTATATATATAATTTAAATCAAATTAATTGATTACACAAGAAAATAAAATAAAAAATAATTATAATATAAAATATACATTTCTTTTATATGTTACTGGATTTATATAATAGTAAAATAATGATCTAGAGAAAAATGAAAATAAAATAATATAAAATATAAGAAAAAACTCTTAATTCTAAATCCAACAATAACAGAAAATATATAAAAAATAATAAATAAAATTAAACAGTCACGTGAGATCCATCTGTTAAAGTCTCTGATACACTGCAAGCCTCGTATTGGACGTGGCAACGGCACATCTGTTAAGAGAAGAAAAGATTTTTTCAAATGATATAGAAATGGAAATGCAGATATATATATGTTTCTTCCCGTTTCAATATTTGTCATAATAACGATCTTTTTTTATAGATTTTTTTTTAATTGTTTGATTTCTGATTTTATATTATTTTATTTTAATACATTAAAAGAAAATGAAGTCAACGGAAACAAAAGAAACAATAATTCCATGTTTAAAATTGTGATTTTAAATTTTTGGAAATTCATATTTAAAATTTAACTTCAATGTTTTTAAAATATTGAAAATCACAATTTTTACTTCTATTCATTTGTATTTATTTTTATTACATTTATATTTATTTTTATTACTGTATTTATATCTATTATAAATAAAAAAATTACACTTAGTCTAGTATATTTTACTAGATTGTGCATAATCAAACAAATTAAGTATTTACAAAGTAATATAATAAAATATAGATTATATTTTTTAATTATATTAAAATCTGTCTATTTTATGATTTATAAAGCGTAAAAAATGTTCGAAAGAATTAAATTCAATTTAACAGTTATGTATATAATTTGAATTAAATCAATTGATTATATAAAAACATAAACTTTCTATACGAAATGTGAAATATTATAATATGAAAAACTATAAGAAATTAAAACATTGATTTTAATGATTTAGAAAGAATGAAAATAAAATAATATTTGATGAATTTTAAAATCTTACTTAAATATAAAATAGATAAAAAAAACAAAAACATGTCACATAATAAGGTATAGTTTATTAAAGTATGTGGCAGTACATGTTAGACTCTCTCTATTGGTTATAATAACGGTGCATTCATTTATTTTTTGGAAAGCCGAAACAAAGAGAAAAAAGAATAAATTTTAATAAGAAAAAGTATGTAGTAGTGCATGTGAGACCCTTCCTATTGGCTGTAGAAACGGTGCATCCATTTTTTTTCTTGAAAAACCAAATTTATTTTTTTCTTGAAAAGCCAAAACGAAGAGAAGAAAAGTTGAAATCTAACCTAAATAAAAGAAAACTTTGTTCGTGAGAAGAAGAAGAAAGAGAGAATTGTTTGTACCGTGTTCTTCTTTCTTGAAGGTAAGTTGTGAGATGAATATATGTTTCACTCATTTTTCTTTTTTGTTTCGTATTTTTTTTTTCTTCCTCCTTTCTGTTGGAAG
>Ga0214542_1010957_pt1 | contig 12790 bp, 9 predicted proteins | sample CNSS1metaG_FD_160096 | JGI IMG/M metagenome (GOLD analysis project Ga0214542, IMG submission 160096) | Root nodule microbial communities from cowpea collected in UCLA plant growth center, Los Angeles, California, USA - CNSS1 | ecosystem: Host-associated > Plants > Roots > Nodule | place: USA...
AAAAATATATAATTTTTTAATAAAAAAAAATATATATATATATATATATATATATATATATATATATATATTTTGAATATATAAGTTTACGTCTGATGTGCAGACATCAATCGTAAAAGATTTCATTTTTACGTTTGATCATGGTCCACCTGACTAAATAATGTCATTTTATTTTTAATATTATTGCATATTTTTTATGTTACTTGATAGTCACATATAAATACAGTGATGTAAAAGGTTATTTTTGTGTGAGTGAATATAGAAGAAGCAGCACAAGATTTTTGGAGGAGATGGTAAACCCAAAAGAAGTTTGACCTCTTGGTAAATTTGTGGTTAGATTAGATGATGGGTGGTGTGATTATGAAAAGTTCCAAAAATTTCATTTACCATGTTCTCATGTCTTAGCAGCTTGCAAACATACCCATTTTTAACACTTTGGAACACTAGTGCATTTAAGAGTTTTTACATCGTAGTATATGTCTCGGTTTCTGCGCACCCGCTGCATATAAACACGCGGTGGCATTTTTGTAATTAAAGTCAACTTTTATGCCTCGGTTGCTATTCTAACCGAGGCATATAGCGTAAAAAATTTTGACAATTCCCACTTTTTCAAATTTTGAAAATTTTTACATCCTTTTATGCCTCAGTTCTTTTATAACCGAGACAGTAGATGACTTATGCATCGGTCCTCCTGCCAACAGAGGCATATGAGCAAGCCAATATGCCTCGGTTTCGAATTAACCGAGGCAATATCGTTTCTTAGGGTTAAAAAAACCCAAATGTTTTCACACTACAACACCACACATTCTGCACTTCTTCTTCTTCTCTGAGCGCCACACACCTGGTCCACTCTTCCACTACGTGCCAGCCCTTTGTGTTGCCTGCACCGTCGCTGCACCGTCAAGGAGGTTTCCGGCGCCACCGCATCTTCTTCTTCTTCGACCAACCATCATCGCTGTTCCAGGGCGTTCGTTCCGCCTGCATCGCTGTTCCGTTCAATCCGCCTGCACCGCCGCTGCACCGCACCGTCGAGGAGGTTGTTCCGATGCCGCTACCGCTAGCATTGCCTTTGTTTAATCTCGTTCCTTTGTATATTTATTTTTACGTTTTGGGTTGTTTTTGGATTCTCCTTGATTTAATTTTCTGCATTGTTTGTGTGCTCTTGTATTTTCAATTTTGAATTTAAGATTATTAAGATATATGGTAGAAATTGGATTTGTAATTTGATGGAGATTGAGTTTGTAAACAATTTTTTGCTTGTGTACTGTTTCTACGAATTATGCAGGTGTGGGTACTGTGAGAAATGAGTGTGTGTGTGTGTGTGTGTGTGTGTGTGTTGGGTTTTAGTGAGGTGTGAGTGTTGGGTCGTGGGTGCAGTGAGATGAGAGTGTGAGTGGTGCATTAAAGTGAGTGAAGTGAGGGTTTTGTGTGGGTTAGTGGGGTGTATGGTGCGGGTTCTGTGAGAGAGTGTGTGATTATGAGAGAAGAGGAGTGTGTGATGGGTGGGTTATGTGAATGAGAAAAAGAGAGTGGTGCAGTGAGGCCCTGGAAGAGAGAAGAGAAATAGTGTAGAAGTTAATAGTGTGTGTTTTATGAGTGAGGTGAGACAGTGTTACGTAACAGAAAAAATGTGTGGGGTGTGGGTCCCATGTGTGTGAGAGAAAAGAAAGTGAGTGAGGTGTGGGTTTTATAACGATTTTTTTTTTAATAATTAATATGCCTCGGTTGATTTATAACTGAGGCAGTAACGATTCAAATATGCCTCGGGTTAATAACCGAGGCATAAAGTAGTGTCTTTTTACCTCGGCAGTATATACCTCGGGTACCCACCCGAAACCAAAAGTTAAAAATAACCGTTGTCGTTTTGCTTTCCTACACTGGTGGCAAGTATACCAAATCGTGCAAGTAGTAACTGGTAAGATCAGAATATCATTTTCCAAGGGACTTGTACAATACAAAATAATCGTGCAATTAATAACTAATCTAGACTAAAGAATATTTTCATAACTTGAGTTTTGTGCAAGAAAGTAAATATGTGGATAAACAAGTAGAATGTGAACTTTGATACTTAAGACACTTAGACAGTGGAAAAGACGAGAAATGATATGGAATGTTATTGTTAGGGTTAGGGTTAGATTTTACCCACACCATCTCATGCATATAAAAATTCACATCCTCTCCATTAAAATACTAATGTCAAACCCACAAAGTCTACATAAACCCTAATCCCTTAATAGAATGAACCTAGGTTTTCTTATTAAGTGTCAATCCCTTGAACCCTTTACAAACAAATCCACTTTATGAACTATGATTTAAGACAACCAATGGGTCAAACTCCATTCCTAAACACAAACTTCATTAGGTATCTTGTTTCATTTCTAGGATTTGAAAGATATTTTTCAACACCTATCTAACCAAGTATCATGCAATGAATAGCCAAATCAAAGCAAATAAAGAAATAAATATACTAGCATTTAATGGAAGAAGCATGTATATATTCAAAACATTCAAAGTACACAAGAGTTGAATGGCTACATCTACCCCTAAGAAAATAGATTTAGCTCCCCATTGTCATGGAGACCCAAGCTTACAAAATGAAAGGTGGAAGAAGATAAATATACAAGGAGGAAGAAGAGATTACTCCTACAAGCCCTAGCGGATCTTCAAGCTGTGTTTTTTGTGCTCTAAACGTTCAAAGATGTCTTTCTCTCGAGCAACTAAGAAGAAATAGGGTAACTTGCCACATTAGCACAATTAGCACTTAGCATTGACTTTGTCACACTCAACACCCCAAAATGCAAGCCAAATGACGCATAACTCTAGGGTTTTTGGCATTCAGGGCCTAAATTTGCGAGCGAAGTAGCGCTCAACTCTACTGTTCTAGCACTCAACATTAGAATTTTTGAGCAAACTAACACTGAGCTTTGTCTTCTAGCGCTCAACACTGTATACAATGTTCATATCTTCCAATTTGATGTTTCTTCTTGGTTATCTAGGTCACCAACTTCTTTGGTTTGAGGTAAAAGCTTATTGTCACTGAATTAGACACAAAAATTGGGAATTAGTGGTATGATTACATCAATGTAACCACAATGAATTTATTTAAGTATGATAAGTTGGAAGATTAAAAAGGTTGAAAACTATAAAAGAGTTGATTTTGTTAATAAAATATGACTAAGATAATGGTAAAAATTAACATTATCAATCATAATCATTTCAAAATATAAAAAGTTATTTAACGAGAAAAGAAAGAAAAATGAGGAGAAATTTTAATATATATATATATATATATATATATATATATATATATATATATATTCGTGTATATTATGTCAATGTTCGTATATGCCTATGTTGGATATCGGATAATGATTGGTAGACCAAGTATAAGTTCATTGAAGCTCACTTGGATGCACCTCAAGGTATTTAAAGTTAATGTATATTCATTCGAATGACCTTTATATATTGACATTGATAATCTAATAATGTTTATTTTGAGACGTACAATAATAAACAAATTGGATGACATGAATATGACTACTATCATTACAAAAAAATGTCTCATTAACAATCAATTTTAATGATCAAAAGTTTAGTCACTAAAGTGATGAATTTAGATACGAATTTATAAAATATAAAATTATTGGTTACTAAAATAGTCATTATTTATGAATAAAAAATTATAATTAGTTTCTAAAATTTATCTACCAAGGTTTTAACTACCAAAGAAAATTGGTCAATAAACATTAATTACCAGAATTTTTGCTACTAAAAGAATTGGTTTCTAAATTAGTCTCTAATTAATTAATTACTAATTATGCACCAATTATAATTTTTTAGTTATAATAGTGATTATTTTAATATCTAATAATTTTTTATTTTGTAAATTGGTATTTAAATTATCATTATAATAAGTAACAAAATTTTGTTACTAAAATTAGTTATTAATAAAATATTTTTTTGTAATGTACGTGTTTCAATGTGCAATATAGCAATGTAGCATTAAGAGAGGTTAGGATCAGGTGAAATTGTTATTGACCAAAAGGGTGTATCAATTGCATATTATTAATGGACAATGTTAAGTGTCTTAACTTCAATTTATATATGTGTTGCAAATGTTCAATGACCAACAATGGTCCCATAAGCATTGTATCACACCTTAGGATAAATGACAAAAACTACTTTATGGTTTCATTTTTTTTCTTGACGTTGTATAAATTTATTGTGACTATTTTACTATGCATTATGTTTAGACTATTGGTTGCTGTTTGTTTGATTGTACAGGGTGTAAATTATAAACAAATATATTTCCTTTTAAAATAAACTCCACTTTTGACAACGGTCAAGGTAAAAATCATCTTTGTTTCTTATTTTTTTACTAAAAATAAAAAATAACAATAACACATAACAACGGCTCATAACATATAATTGTCATCATCTTCTTTATTTGACAGATTTTGAACATCAGAAATAAGAGACCGATATATATATTTTTATTGCCAACATATTCGATATTGAATCATTATGAAATAGAAAATTATTGCCGTTGTAGATCTTGTTCACCCCCTATGGGTAGATCTGAATGAGAGACCTTGAGCCCAAAACGGGAGTTATGTTGTAGTTATTAAAACCAGCAGAGGAAAACAACTTAACCCATTCCTTCTGGTTTCTCTCCTTTCCCTTGACCAATACCATCATCAACATGTCAAAGAAGAGTTGAGTTTCAACTGATTCTTCATCTTTGGTTTCATTATCCATCACCATGTCTATGATTATCACCTTCCCTTCTTCCCCTTTCTTCGATATAGCTTCCTTGCATTTCTTCAATATCTTCACACACTCCTCATCGTTCCAGTCATGTAATATACACTGTTTCCTCATTCAAAGTAACACTTCTCAGAACAATAGTCAAAAGAAAGTAAGCTAGTTATAATTAGCACCTCATCTAACATAATTAATCTCAATATATAATAATTAATCCCCAAAAAAATCAAAATTGATGGATCTAAAACCGTTTACTTGCATAGCCGAATAATCATTTGCTAACTATGTAAGCTAGCTATAGTAGGGGCCACCTATTAAAAGTCAGATGACCAAGTTGAATCTACACACCTACCATTAACTTAATTAGCTGTATTTATTAATTGGAACAAAAAGACTCACGATCATGACTGTACCAATCTACATCCAAAAAAGTAGTCAGCCAAAAAAGTGTTAATATAGTAAGTAATTTGATGAGACAAGAGAACAAAAAGAGGAGAAATATTAGTATATATAATTTGCTATATTGTGTCGGTGTCTATATATGATTCTGAAACAGTTGGTCTTTCAAATTTCAGTTGCAGAAGTAGTCAGTGGTAGCTTAGTTACCGATAATCATTACATGTTGATTATTTCATTTAATCAACGATGGTGATATAATATAATGTTCTTTCTTTTCCAATTGATCAATTCGTTGGTTTAATTCTTTGAAGTTTAACATCGGTCAAGTAAATTGAAAGAAAAGTTAAGAATGTAACAGTGTACTATGATTTGTAACGATATTTTACCTTCAACAAAATAGCATCAGTTGGAGGAATTGCCTCAAACATGTCCCCTTCAACATATTTAAGGTTATGAGTTCCTTGCAAGCCAGAAACAACATGTGGAAGATCAAATACAATGCATTCCAACTGAGGGAAGGATTCAGCAATGGCCTTTGCCATGGTTCCTGTCCCTCCCCCAACATCAACCAACGATTCCGATCCCATGAACACCCCTTTGCATTTCTCAATCACCACACTAGTGATTAGTTGAGCATCACTTGCCATAGCATCATTGAATAAGTTGTTAATTCTAGGATCACTGGCAGCATACTCCCAAAGCAACTTCCCATGTGCCAGTTCAAAGGGTGTAGGATTACCATTTTTGAACCAACTGGAAAACTGATTCCATGGATTTGTTAAAACTGGATCAAGCATGGCCTTCAAGTAAGGTGCCACACTCATTGGGTTGCTCTTAAGCAGAAGTAAAGAGGCATCAGTGAGTGCATAGGTGACATCTTGCTCATTCTGGGTGGGATTGTGCTGAGAGAAGAAGCCAGAATGAACCATGATTCGCATCAAGCGAGGGATGAAGTGAGTTTTGGAAGAGTGAATTGGGAGTGAAGCAATGAGGGTTGAGAGTGAAATGGGTTGGGCGTGGCTGTGTATGATGTCTGGTATGCCTAACTCAACAACACACTTAAGGGACATGGAATTTATGAAGCTAAAAATATTATTCCATACGTGCGTTTGAGCTTTCAGTACTTTCGCATCATGGGATTCCATAATTTGTTGCATAAACAACTTGTTCAATTTGGAGTATGGAACCTCACAGGATTTAGGTCTATTTATAAGCAACTAATATGGAAGCAGCCCCAAGAAGTGCTCTTGATGCAGGAATTAATAAAAAAACAAATATAATATGGTTGATGGTATATTGACACTATCGGACAAAATTGCACTCATTTTACACTGAAAAATAATATTTATTTTAATTATATATATATATATATATATATATATATATATATATATATATATATTATTTTTTTTAATTTAAAAATGTAACATATGTTATTATAATAATAAATGGAGTGTCAAATGAACGTAATTTTAAGGACAGTGTGAAAGTAACTTTTTCCATATTATACATAGGAAGAAGGAAATGAATGGACGTGAAATATATCAATGAAGCACTCCAAATCTCCATATGCAAAATTACAAAATTTACAAAACAGTATTAGGACGAAATGTTGATATCTATAATCTGATTTAAAAAGTTCTTACATAGGTGTAATATTTTGTAAGTAACAAGACGTTTTTAATCACGATTATTTCTAAACCATCACGGTAAAGTAAAATTTTAGTTTCATTAGTGTAAAAATAGAATTTCATGTTACCTAATATGCTCCATTTAAAAAGAAAATGAAGCCTATAATAAAATGATGACATTTCTAAAAATAGGTCTACAAATATAGACAACGGTTCAAGAATAACTAAAGCTTATATCCTAACCGCATGAATATAGGTTTTGAATTTTTAAAGAACCGAAGCCTATAATTACACGGTGACGTTTTTTAAAATATTTGTATAATTGTAGGCTTTGGTTCTCAAAAGAATAGAAACATGTAATTATGTAAATATTTTCAAAAATGTCATCATATTTTTAAAAGACTTTACCTGGATGTCAAAGCATAGGCATAGGTTAAATTGAAGCCTATACCCATCTACATAGGATAAAGTTATGAATTTTTACAACCCACGAAAGTAACATGTAAGATATGAAGTATAAATTTTCAAAGACAAAACTTAGGAGATCTTTTATTTTGCAAGTGTATTTAAAAGTATATAGAAAATAAATCTGTGTTTTTAGTTTAAATATTAATCAACAATATATGATTTTTTCTTAAACTCGTGGTAATTACATATGTTTGAGAATTAGCATACTAGAGTGTTATCAAGATTGTTCAACCAGCAACAATTTAAAATATAATTATCTTGTTCGAGATCATTTCAATCTATTGTTGATGTACATTTAATCCATCAACTAAACTATTTTTGGACAAGTTCAAAACGATCCAATCAATGAAGGGTTATTACTTAAATAACAAAAACTATGATTAGAAGACATTTGAGTTTCTCTAATCATAGTACAAGTAAAAGCTAATAAAAGTAATATAAATAGACAAACATCTCAAAATAAGAAATATTAGGTTATTCTAAACTAAATCACATTTCTAATAATGAGAATTTTCTTTTTAGACACTAACTTTTAAGTGCTGAAGGGCCACCGAAAACATGGACATCATTTCAATAGTTTCACAGGGTTCACTCGTCCTTATATTTATTATTTAAGAAAAGTATATTTTTTTATTTTTTATTTTTTAATAATCTCTAAATCAGGATATATCATTAATACTATAATATCTGAAATGCGTGGATATATGGTAGAACTCAAATTATATTTTAGTTCAAAGTCTATTTAATTTTAAATGAGAATATTTTAGTGTATGGATAATTATGATGAATCTCAAAATACTTAACGGATCACTAAAAGATAATTACAACTTTTTGTAACTATTTCTAAACCATTCTTAAAACGTGGGAATGAAATAGAAAAAGGTTTATTCCAAGTTTGTTTGACAAAAAATTAATTATGAAAGGATTTGGATGTAACAAAAGTCAAATTTATATTAATGGGTGCAAATCAAACATGGCCTAAGGAAGCATGTTTAACTTTAAGTAACTTTTCTATATTCACAAGGGGACACTAGGGATCATATATTTGTTTGACTGGCATAAAGTAGAAAGAATTTTTATTTAATATTTAAATTCTGTCTTCTAAATATAATGTAATTGTTAGTGGATACTAGAAATTTTATGACTTTGAGATTTTATTTCATGTATGCTACTAAGATTTTATAGTCGAAAGAATCTTAGTCCAAAAATTTTTGTTTTACTTTATGTCTCCAGTCAAATAATCTTTTAAATTTGCAAATATTGATGAGTGGATATATATATATATATATATATATATATATATATATATATATATATATATATATATATATATATATATATATATATAAAACCTTAGGGTGGCGCCTCCTATTATAATTATATGTAGTGGGTATAACACTGTTGTAAAATAAGGATTTTATGACTTCATTTTAGGTTCATTTTAGGTTGATTATAAGAATACAGTAAAAAAAATGAAATTATATAATAATTTTCTATATCAATATTTTAATATTCAATGTAAAATGATACTTCTTTTTATTAGTTTTGGTGTATTAGATAGATTTGAACTAGAGTGAATAGATAGATTTGAGAGGATTTAAAGATAAAGGTTGTGTTGTGTTTATTAAAATATTTTGAGATAAAAAGAAAAGACTTATAAGTAAAATTTGTGAAAATTTGTTAGTGAGTTAATAAATGTGATAGATAAAAGAATGTTTTAATAAATGTAAGAAGAAGTGCAAGTCAAAATTGTAGATGAGGAAAGGTACAAAAATGTAGGAAGAAGTGGAAGTAAAAGTGTAGAGTTAGATAAATACTAAAAAGTGCAATTTTTATATTCTAGTTAGGGGTGGGCAAAAAATTTAATTTTCTTGATCCAATCCACTTTTGCTCCAATCCACTCCATTTATAATCCATTTTATTAAAAATCTAATCCATTTAAAATCCATTTAATGGATATGGATTCCAATCTAATTTACATTTTATATATCTTATGGATTGGATATCCATTTTATAAATCAAGATTTTTAAATATGGATAATCCAAAAAATCCAATCCAAATTTTCAATTTAAATTTTTAGTTGGGTTAGACTAAAGGTTGAGATGAACTATGCTAAATTCAGACTTGGATGGGCCTTGCTCGACGACCTATACGGATCGAACAGGCCCGATAACCATAAGAGGTTGGGCGGGCCTAAAGATATGAACGAGATAGGCGGGCCCGACAAACCGAACGAGTCGATCAGGCCCAATGACCTGATGAGTCACGCGGACCCGAAAACCCGAACGGACCAGGCAGAACCAATGACAAAAACAGGTCAGGCAGCCCAAAGACCCGAACGAGTCAGGCAGGCCCAAAAACCTGAACAGGCCTGACAACCCGAACAGGCCCGAAGACCCGGATGGGCCGGACGGGCCCGACGACCCGGATGGGCCTGATGACCCAGACGGGCCCGAAGACCCAGACGGGCCCGAAGACCCGGATGGGCCTGACGACCCGGATGGGCCTAACGACCCAGACGGGCCCGACGACCCGGACAGGCCCGAAGACCCGGACGAGCCCGATGACCCGGATGGGTCTGACGACCTACACGGGCCTTACGACCCAGATGGGCACGACGACAAGAACGGGCCGGACGACCCGAATGGGCCGGACGATCCGGACGGACATGACAACTTGGACGACCCTGACGGGCCTGGCGACCCGGATGAGCCTGACGACCTACACGGGCCTTACAACCCGGATGGCACGATGACACGAACGAGCCCTACGACCCAGACGGGCCCTACGACCTAGACGGGCTCGACGTCCCGGACGGGTCCTACGACCCGGATGGGCCCGACGACTTAGACGGGCCTGATGACCTTGACGTACCTGACGACCCAGACAGGCCCCACGATTCGAACGTGCCCGACTACCCGATTGGGCCCGACTATTTGGACCTGTCCGTCCGGGTCGTTGGGCCCGTTTGCGTCGTCGAGCCTGTTTGTGTTTTCGGGCCCGTTCGGGTTGTCCGGCCCGTTCGGGTTGTCCGGCCCGTTCGGGTTGTCGAGCCCGTTCGGGTCATCGGGCCCGTCTGGGTCGTTCGGGTCGTCGAGCCCGTCTGGATCGTCCGGGTTGTCGGGTCCGTCCGGATCGTCGATCTCATCCGAGTCATTCGGGCCTTAATGACACAAGTTTTAAGAAATTCAATTTAAATTTCTTTTATTAAAAATGAATTCTGGATTTTAAACTTGATCCAAATATTTGGATTGGATTTAAATCTTGATCCAAATATTTGGATTTGGATTCTAAAAAAATCCAAACTACTTTTGCTAAAAAAATGGATTTGGGTCAAAAATCTAATCCAATTATTTGGATATAAAATGGATGTGGATTGGATCATTAAATATCCAATCCATGCCCACCCCTACTCCCAAACAAAAGTTTTTAGTAATTTAAAATAAGTACAAGATATAAGGATAAGGAAGGATACTAGAGATATATGTACATATCTATGCCTATCTTCATATCCAATTTAAAACATCATGCTTATTCATACCTAATTAATGCCACATAATCGTTATTCTTTATAAAAATCAAAATGCATTCCAATAATAATATTCATAGAAACAGGTTTATTTTTTAATGTAAGTATTTTAAAATTGAAAAAATATAAGATACTTTTTATTATTATTTTGTGTTTATAATGTTAGAATTAGAGAAAAAAAAACATTGATATACTTTTTAATGAAAATAGTTATGTTGATGACATATGATATGTGTTTAAACATTAGAATAAATTACAAGAAAATCTTCGATTAGAAACTCATTTTAGAAACTAAAAATAATTAGTTACTATAGTCACCGGTTTAATTAGATAACAATTTACATAATTAAAAGTTATGAGTTACTAAAATAGTCATTATTATAAATAAAAAATTATAATTGGTCACTGACTAATTAGAGACCAATTTAGAAATTAATTTATTTTAGAAGCTAAAATTTAGATAATTAAATTTTAGTAAACAATCTTCTTTGGTAACAAAAATCAAACAACTAATTTTAAAGACCAATTTAGTAACCAATTATAAAATTTTATTTATAATTTAAACCTATTGTATTTTATGAAAAAATATATATAATAAGTAGTTATAGAAAAAGTACATGTTGCATCGCCGTCAGAAAACAACCATTTTGCATGTGAAAATATTTAAATACTTCCTTAACCATTTCCTTTTAATATAATATATATATATATATATATATATATATATATTAATATTTTAAACCATAAAATAAAAATATTAATATAATTTATGTAAAAACAGTTATTTTTGTTGTGAAGATATAATATCTTTTGGAATAAGTCATGTCATGATAAGTATCACTAAGAACTTTGACATCTCACGCTCACACTCTAAAGTTTATCATTATTTTTCATTTCATTAAAATTTATTAAAAAAATAAAATAATACAAAGTATTGGGGGACTAAATAATAATGTCAATTTTAAAAATTAAATTGTTCTATTTTAACAAAAATTAGAACTAAATTAAATAAAAATAACAAATATAGGGACTGAATTGAATCGAAATAACGAATACAAAGATTAAATTGAACAAAACAAATATAATAAAGCTACAAACTGACACATGGTACTAGCATTGACACGTGGCACAATTGTGATTTGACATGTGAACAATTTTTTTGAAATAAAAAAATTCAAAAAAAATTCAAAAAAATTAAAAAAAAAAAATAGGAGCTGGCACGTGACATATACGATTAAAAAATGTTAACTATTTAAACACTAATAGTCAAAAGGACCAAATTGACCAAAATTTGACGAAAATGAAAATCTTACTGAATACAAAACGAAAATGATGACTAAATTGAATAAAAATAACAAAAATAAAGACTAAATGTATATTTAAGCCTTTTTCTTATTTCAAAATCATGATCATCTTCTTGTAACAAAATTTCATATTAATCATTTGGAAATCCCACGACTTTCACTACAACATCTTTTACTTCATCAATACTTAAGGTAAAATGTGTGTTTCCTGCATTAACCATATTTGTAGAGTTCTTTTATTTATTTAAATGATATATACAATTATTTAATAAATTTAGCGAAAGTGAAATTTTGAACCTAACTTATTCTTAAAATATTAAATAGTAAAATAAGAATTATTTTAATATATATATATATATATATATATATATATATATATATTATATTTAGATATTAACCATTTTTAAATGAACTTTCTTTCTCTTACTCTTGTATTTTTTTTTTCTTATTGTAATCTCGCTTTCCTTACAATCGCCCTTGCCAGTCTTATTGTGTGGTCTCACAAGTAGGGATGTCAAAAAAATCCGTACCCACGGGTATTTGTGGATAAAACCTACAACGGGTAGGAAACAAATATTAACAATGGATACCCGCTACCTGCAGGTACGAATATTTTTGATACCTGCATGTTAATGGGGGTACGGGTATCATAGTATCCGTACCCGTGGATACTCGTACCCGCTAAATTTTAATT